>OBZE01000444.1_pt1 | contig 15612 bp, 17 predicted proteins | sample 1476901 | NCBI WGS metagenome assembly OBZE01 (sample SAMEA2580235, study PRJEB22360) | human gut metagenome | biome: human gut; feature: human-associated habitat; material: faeces | place: Denmark | collected 2008/2010 | reverse complement strand
AAAGCGGTACGCGAGCTGGGTTCAGAACGTCGTGAGACAGTTCGGTCCCTATCCGGCGTGGGCGTAGGATATTTGAGAGGAGCTGCCCTTAGTACGAGAGGACCGGGGTGGACTGGCCGCTGGTGGATCTGTTGTATTACCAAATGCATAGCAGAGTAGCCAAGCCGGGACGGGATAAACGCTGAAGGCATCTAAGCGTGAAGCCCCCCTCAAGATGAGATATCCCATAACGTCAAGTTAGTAAGACCCCTTGAAGACGACGAGGTAGATAGGGCAGAGGTGGAAGTGCGGTAACGCATGGAGCTGACTGTTACTAATAGGTCGAGGGCATAACCAAGCAAGGTGATAGGAAATGGATGATTCTTTGTATGCAGTTTTGAAGGTACAGGAAATACAGATGGAATGAGAGGCAGCACCGTATGGTGTTGTTTTTTTGTGTTGTTACTGTTTCCACGAATCTTTTGCTTTAAAATGACGAAATTTGGCGATAAGAAGACGGTGACTGGGATGTATATTAATGCTATAATGAAGAAAAATAAGAAAAGGAGTAGAGAACTTATGAAGAATATGGGGAAAAAGATACGCTACATAGCATTTTTTATCGGAGTATGTGTCTTGCTTGCAGGATGTGGGAAGAAATTTGATGCCAGTGGTTATACCAAGGCAGTTTTGGATGTAAGTTATAAAAACGAAATTCAGAAGTATGTAGAATTAACAGGGGCGGATGAAAAGGAAGCGGATAAAATATTTGAAGATAATCTTCAAAACAACATGGATATAATGCTACAAGAATTTTCCGGCTATGAATTGCCGGATGAGTTGGAAGAAAAGTATCGAAAGTTGTTTAGCGATATGATGAAGCAAGTAAAATATACAGTTGCAGAGGCAAAAGAAGTAGAAAACAAAAATTTCACGGTAGATGTAAAAGTAGAGCCTATGTTAATCTTTAATGATACCTATCAGGAGCTTCAGAAACAGACAGAAGATTATGCTACTCAGGTTAGTAATGAAGTGATGAATGGAGCATCCTTACCGTCTGAGACAGATATGCAGACACATGTTTTTGAAATTTATCATGATATTTTGCGGAATTATCTGGATCAGGGGATGAAATACGGGGATCCGGAGACGATTACAGTACATGTAAGCAAGGATGATAAAAATGTATATACGATTGCTGATGAAGACATTTCTAAAATAGATGGGAAAGTGATGGCAATGGATGTAATTGAACAATAAAAACAGAGTGCACCTGACTTTTTGGGTGCACTGTTTGTTTGTAAATGATGTTAGAAATAAAATATTTTGAATTGTAGAAAAAATTCAAAAATTTTCTTGACAAACAGAGGAATAACAGGTATACTTAACGAGTATTCAAGAGATACACCATATAGGGGATTGGTCAAATGGTATGATAGGGGTCTCCAAAACCTTTGGTGGGAGTTCGATTCTCTCATCCCCTGTTTAAAAAGATCGCGAAAAGCCTTAGAAATGGAGGTTTTACGGATCTCATCTATTACCGAAAATTAAGAGGTAATCAAAAAGGTAATCAAACAAATGTTTGGTTACTTTTTTTCTGCAAAAAATCATTTCTTTGTCTGTTTCTTTTCATTAAACAGCGTTCCGCAGGATGCCCCGAGCGACGGTTCCTAATAGGGCGGCGGGTCGGCGGGGCAAGCGTCTGATGTCATAATAGTTGTTGTTGGCGATAAATTTTAATAAAATAATTTTTCTAAAGATTCATTTCTTTTTTATTTGTTCTGCCTAATAAATAATCTGTTGAACACTTATAAAAATCGGCAAGAGCAATTAAGACTTGAGTAGGGACATCACGAGTTCCTAATTCATAATGTGATAAAGTTCGTTGACTAATATTCAAAATTTTAGCTAATTCTTTTTGCGTCATATCTAAATCTTCTCTCATATTTTTAATTCGTTCTAAATACATAATAGTCTCCTTTTGAAAATTATACTTTAGAACAAAATGGGCTATTGATATTTAGAACATAATGGACTAACCTATATATAATATTTTTTGATTCAAGTATTGCATTTAATTATCAGATTTTTGTGGAACATAAACCATTATATCTTCTACTTTACAATTTAAAATTTCACATAAAATATCAACGGTATGTGTAGAAATATTATTGTTGGCTCTTAATCTGGATAATTGTCCAGCTGATATACCATAGGTATGTATTAGCTGATATTGAGTTACCTCTTTATTTTTTAATGTATCCCATAGCGGTTTGTAAGAAATCATAGAAAACTCCTTTTTTACTTGAATCTTACCCGTTTAAGGACTATAATCATATTAGCCATAAGTGGCTAATATACGGAAATATAAAAAGTAGGAGGAAAAAAGAAATGAAGAAGAAATTTGTTGTTGCGTTGGTAGCGGCTATGTCTTTGACTGTTGCAGGAACGGGAACAGTGTTTGCGATGGATAAAGTATCAACAGTAGCAAGCGAAAAAGAGCATGTACATGGGGATAACTGTGAATGGATTGTAGACAAAGAAGCTTGGACAGAAACAGTAGAACATCCAGAAGAAGGTCACTACGAAACAGTAGTAGTAAAACCAGCATGGGACGAAGAAGTACATCGAATTGGAACATTCTGTCATAATTGTGGTTTCGAGATTCATTCAATCGATGAGTGGATTGCTCATAGTGAAGCAAGTAATGGTCAGTGCATGAGTTACGGAGATAAAGAAGTAACAGAAATCATCCATCACGAAGCTGTAGTAGAGCAGCAGTGGAAAGTAGACAAACCAGCTTGGACAGAAACAGTAGAACATCCAGAAGAAGGTCACTGGGAATGCAACGGAGAACCGCAAGAGCCGGAGCAGAAGCCAGAGAATCCAGATCAGAAGCCGGAACAGCCAGAGAACCCAGATCAGAAGCCAGAACAGCCGGAGAATCCAGAACAGAAGCCAGAGCAACCGGAAAATCCAGATCAGAAGCCGGAACAGCCAGAAACACCGGATGCAGAGAATCCAGCAACACCGGAACAGAAACCAGAAGCAAATAAGGAAAATGTTCAGACACAAGAAACAGAAACAAAGAAAGAGGGAACAACACCAAAAACTGGAGATACAGCTTCCGCACTTCCAGTTGCAGGAGCAGGAGTTGCTTCACTCGGAGTTGCCCTTGCTACCATCTTAAAGAAACGGAAATAATTCAATAATTGAAATTGAGTAGGCAGATTATCTACCTACTCTTTTTATATGCAGAAATAAATTATATGTATTGTGTAAACTCTTTACGATCATTCATAACATCGTTATAAACCGTTAATAGATCTTTCATTTCTTCGATATAAGAATCAATTTTTTCTAAATTGTATTCATATGTTTTTTTCAAATATTTTGGATATGCACTTGCAATTTTTCCATCGTGAATCGCTCTTATGGTAGGCGCACTTTGGAATAAAATATTTACAAAATTTTCTGCTTTTGCTGATTCTAAAAAATAGTCTAACAGTTCATTTGAAATCAGTTTTTCCATGCTTTCTGCTTTTCCCATTTGTGGAAGCTTTATTCCCTCATCAACTAATTTCATAGCCGAATGGAGTCCTGACAAATTTAAAGACTGAACCGAACGACAATTTAATATGCCCCAGTGTTCAAGAGCATCAACAATATCCGATTTACTATAATGATTCATAAAAGAAGTACCGTCAAAAAGTGATTTCCAAAACTGTTCAAAATTTTTCTTATAAGAGATCGAAAAAACAAATGTATTTATAAAGGAGGATTCGAGCGAGTTAATCGTATCTTTAGAAGAGATTATACTTTTATCTTCTTCAACAACATTTTGTGATTTAAGGTAAAGTTTCCATAGCAGTTCAATAGAAAGTTTTTCAAGAATTGACAGACTATCTTCTTCTGTTTTTTTATCTTCTCCTTTTGTCAAACGGCATTCGGCACTTCTGTATTGTGTCAGTACATGGGAGGCAGGTTTGATATGGTCGTAGATAGATTGGCATTGACAAAATTGCTGACAAAGAGTTGCCAGACATTCAAAATTTGAAGATACAGTTTTGACAAGGCTATTATCTGAATCGCCTAAATAGTTTCTAATTTCATCGTAATAGTGCATAGTGTATACCTCATTTCTTATGTTTTATTTTATTGTACTGAAATCATACGAAAAAAGAAAGGTATGGGAAAAATTTTCTTCTTTGGATGCAGGGGGGAATGCCTTGCGGTACAATAAATCCTTTATACGATATACTGACGTCATAAGATAAACGTTTGCTTAAATACACGTAAGGAGAAAAACATACTGGCGCTGGTATAAAGATTTAAGGTCATGTTAAGTGAAAAGGAATTTTTATATCAATTAGGAGTAAATTTGAGAGAAAAACGAGAGGAGAAAGGATATAAGACAATCAACGCATTCTGTTCAAAATTGGCAGAGTATGAACTCAACATCAGTGATTCTATGTTTGGTAAATATGAATTAGGCACACAAAAAATATCGGTATATAGACTCGGAATCGTAGCAAAAGCACTTGACGTAAATATTTCAGAATTGTATCCGGCAATGAACACAGATTCGGAGCAATAGCTCCAGCGAAAGAGCGAAAAACGATTTATAATATCTGTATCAAAGCAAATAGATGAATTTTAAAATATTCATCTTAGAAGAGCAACTCGGTATTCAAAACATGAATTATTCGGAACTATCGTTCCGGTATTTCAAGAAATTTTTAAGTATACTAAACTCATCAAAACAAGGAGGTGAACAGCAAATGCTGAAAGTGAGGGTAAGATCACCCACATAAGCAGAAAGTCCCCATCATAGAGGACTTTCTAATGTAACTGTCAACTAAATATGAGATAACAGTTCCCTAGCAAGAACAGTATACCTCATATTCTTACATTTGGAAAGAGGTGAATGAAATGGCATCATTACTTGTAAAACGACTGTTTGCTTTGAAAGGTCTGATTGCAGAACCCGTTTATTACTGTCATGGTGTAAGAATCATATTCCGTTATGAAAATGGAGCAAAGACAGAGGAGGTTCAAGGACATAAATATCTGGTTACAAACACAGATACATTCGAGCAGATCGAAGTATTTGTAGCAGGAAGCACACCACTGCTTACACCAGAGAGATTAGAAGAACTGCAAGAATCAGGAGAAAGGGTTTTTGTAGAGTTCGAGAATGCGGTCGTGAAACCTTATTACAGTGAGAGAACGCACAGCATCGAAGACAGTATCAAAGCAGATGCAGTGCATTTAGTAGAAACAAAATAAAAATAGAGAAAGGACGGGGGCAAAGTCCCCCGTAGAGGTAAAAAAGTATGACCATCAGCAATATTATATATAATTTGGAGAGACTTGGTATGATTTTAGTTCTTATAGTAGCCGGAGGATTTATTACCTATAAGCTGAAGTACGCTAATTCTTGGGAGGATGGTGTCAAGCTACTTTTAAAAATATATTGGGATTGGATTAAGAAGATTGGAAAATTTCTGTATGAAGAATTTTTAGGAAGATCGCCAGATAGTCAAATCATCAATCCGGCTTTGATTTTGACAAATAAAGAAGCAATAGAACTTACAAATAGATTTAAAGGCTGTCCGTATGTTATGCCTTTTTTGGAGAAGTTGAGTCCTAACTGCAATGGAATAATGTGGATGGAGATCATAGCGTCTGGCTTATGTACTTCTTATGCAACTCTTTCCTTTTCTGAGTTGAAAAGAATTGCAATTAGTACGATCGGAAATTTCTATTATGAGATCAAAGGAATTAACGTTCCGATTTACGTCAAAGTAGCACAAAAAGACAGATTGTATTTTGCAATCCCATTATGTGAGGACGGAGAAAAATTCTTACAGAAGCAGGATCAGTTTCAAGGAGAATCTTCTTTTGAGCAGGAACAGCCAATGAAATCATTGGAGGAGGAAATCCCCAACTTTGATAGTGGAAAGGATGATGGAAATGATACTTGGCTATGATCGGAATGATTGGGAACGATTCAGCATTAAAAATCCCATTCAAGTGAAAATCGGGAAAAATATCAGTAGCATTTTAATTGCGGGGAAATCGGGTTCTGGAAAATCATTATCTGTAAGATGGTATATATGGCAATTACTCCGTGAGCGGGAAAGCCTTGTCTACATCTCAGATTACAAGTCAGCAAGAGAACATGAAGCATATGAGGATTCGTCCTCTTATGCTTCCAGTGAAAAAGCATTTGACATGATAAATGACTTTTATCAGTTCTTCACAGAAGTTCGTAATAAAAAACTCCGATTGCGACAATCGTACATACTTGTAGTGGAGGAGTATTTTGGTTTGCTTACTTATGCAGAAAATCAGTCTAAAAAGCTGAAAACGGAACTGATGGCAAAGATTGGAGAGATCTTGGCTGTGGGACGTGGCTTGAATATCGGAATTATGCTTTGTGTTCAAAGAGCGGACAGCGCATTGTTTTCGTCCGGTACACGCGAACAGTTCCAGTGCGTGTGTTCGTTTGGGAGATGCTCTTCGGAACAATTTCGCATGTTAGGGTTCAACGGTGAATTAGAGAGCAATCCAACAAGCCGATATGGTGCAGGAGAAGCATTAGCATTGATAGATGGTCAAGAGTCCATCAAGGAGATCAAAGTCCCTTTCATTAGGAATGAGGCGGTTCTCTGCGATCAGATTCGTCATCATCTTCAGTGTCAGCCGAGTCTTCCTAAGCTGATTCGTGCGGTAGCCGGAGGCGAAAGCACGGAGCAGTGAAAGGCAGACCGGAGTCATACCGTGGTAGTATTACCACGGTATGAACAAACAAGAGAAAACCCAACAAGAAACCCCTTAAAATAGGCATTTGAAGCCACAAAAACACCGTTCGCAGTCATTTCACAACTCGAACAACAAGAGAAAGGAAATTAAAATTATGGATAAAACAGAATCAAACAAGCAACAAACAAACAATTCACAACGTAATGCATATCAGCTTACGATCAATAATCCTCTTGATTATGGCTTCGACCATCTCACCATCAAAAAGACATTAGTAGAGAACTTCACGACTCTCCGTTATTTCTGTATGGCGGATGAGATCGGAAAAGAGGGAACACCACATACACATTTATATGTATATTTTAACTCTCGTGTACGCTTTAGCACAGTAAAGAAAAATTTTCCATCTGCACACATCGAACCTGCACATGGAAATATACAAAGCAATATTTCCTACATAAAGAAAACTGGAAAGTGGGAGGGAACAGACAAAGCAGAAACGAGAGTAGATGGCACATTTGAGGAATGGGGAACAGTCCCGACTCAGAAAGGCACTCGTGCAGACATGGAAGAACTGTATGAACTGATAAAGGCAGGCTATTCCAATGCGGAGATACTTGCTATGAATAATGACTACATTTTGAACATAGAGCGGCTTGACCGTGTTCGCACAGAATTATTGATTGATAAATTCAAAAATACCCGTAGAACCGATTTAGAGGTGATCTATATCAGCGGAGCCACTGGTACAGGAAAAACGAGAGGAATTTTGGACAAGCATGGAGACGGCAATGTGTACCGTGTCAACGATTATGAACACCCATTTGACGGTTATAGTTGTCAGAATATTCTAGCATTTGATGAATTTAGAAGCCAGTTACGGCTTTCAGATATGCTGAATTATTGTGACATCTATCCAATCCAACTTCCGGCACGATATGCAAATAAATTTGCTTGTTATGAAACTGTGTATATCATTTCCAACTGGTCATTAGAAGACCAGTACAAAGAAGTACAGAAAGATAATCCAGAGTCATGGAAAGCATTTCTAAGGAGGATTCATGAAGTGACTATTTACAAGGAAGACGGCACACTGACACACTATGATTCCGTAGAAGCATATCTAAAAAGGAAAGAAAAATTCCACACCATAGAGCCAGACGAAGAATGTCCGTTTGCAGAGCAGGAAACACTTTTTCCAAAAGGAGGAGCAAAACACGATGAATAAAGACAAAAAGACAGATGAAGAAGAAATACTACTGCCACCTTATACGAGATTGCTTAGAGTATACACATATCAGCCTTACACGGTTCACAGAGTCAAAAGGATGTTAAAAGAGATCGGTTGTGTAGCAGAGAATATCAATCAAGGATACAAAGCGAACCGAAGAGTTGGGTATCGAGAACTTTATCGCATTAAAAGGATTTCAGATGGAAAAGTAATACACCCATGTGTTGATCAGCACATTATAATATGCCATTTTCAGAAAAATAAATAGTGCAGAAATAATACGGGGATCTTCCATCCCCGAACCCCTGGAATCCTTGTTATAACAGTAATAGAAAAAATTATTACCGTTATAACAAGGCTAAAAATGGGATGTTTTAATTTTCCGAATTCTGCAAATTATAGCATCAAATAAAATGCGTTGTAACACCCATGTATCGACATGGAATCTTTAAGAAGCTTCTTTGCAGAGCATGATTTCCCTCTGGAAGACGAAAAAACAATCAAACGAAAGGAGTAAGATCAATACGCCCAACGTATCGCAATGTAAAGCTATGTAAGGCAGTTCAAATTTTTTCGGGCAGTAAGTTATTGATTTTAAAACAGCGTATGAATTAGTAATAATATGCAAAAAGAAGAAGTTACAGAAGCAGAGTTGTTGAATTATATTAAAGAGAATGATAAAATCAAGCTAGATGAGATCCGTATAGAATATGAGATGAAGAAATATGAGGAATTATTAAGTAAACATTCATATGATATATGGAGAGGTAAAAATGGAAAATGGTATACTTATTTTCCAGATGAAGAAAAAGGGAGAGTTTTAAAGAAGAGGAATACAAGAGAAGAAATAGAAGACTTGATTATTGCATTTTACAAGGAGAAAGAGGAAAATCCAACGGTTGAAGAAGTGTTCAGACTATGGTTAAGTAAAAAGTTAGAATACAAAGAGATTCAAAAAGGAAGCGCAGACCGTTATGAAACAGATTTTGAAAGATTTCTTGTGAAAACGAATTTCTCTAAAAGACGAATGAAACAAATAGCTGCTGATGAGTTAGAAGATTTTATTAGATTGCAAGTTGCACAGAATGAATTGACCATGAAAGCATATTCTGGACTTAGAACAATTATCAGAGGTACTTGGATGTTTGCCAAAAAGAAAAAGTGGACAGATATATCTATATCACAATTTTTTGGAGATTTGGATATTTCAAGGAGAGCCTTTAAGAAAGTTGTTAAAGATGAGAAAAACGAGGTTTTTTCTGAAGATGAAATTCCAGTTATAGTAGACTATTTGAAAAAGAATGTTACTATTTGGAACTTAGGTGTTTTACTTGTGTTACAAACGGGAGTTCGTGTTGGAGAACTATCAGCATTAAAACCTTGTGACTGGGATGGCAAAAACATTTTAAGAGTTCGGCGTACAGAGATTCGGTATAAGAATGAAAAAGGGAAAAATGTTGTAGATGTGAGAGAGTTTGCAAAGACAGAAGCAGGCATGCGAGATATTATTCTTTCGGATGGTGGGATAGAAACATTGAAGAAAATTCTTGAATTGAATCCAGATGGGGAATATCTTTTTGAAAATGAGTCTGGAAAACGTATTCGTGGAAATACTTTTAACAAACGATTAGACATAGTATTGAATAAAGTGGATTTGCATCATAGGTCTATCCATAAAGGTAGAAAAACATATGGTACAACACTAATAGATTCTGGTTGTGAGGATTCTTTAGTAATGAAGCAAATGGGGCATACTACAATAGAAACAAGTCGTAAATATTACTACTATTCAAATAAGACAAAGGCACATCAAATTGAACAGATCAAACGAGCGGTTAATATTTGAAAAGGTAATCAAAAAGTAATCAAAAGTAATCAAAAAACGTAAAGAAAGAAGAGAGAAAAAACTTGAAGAAATAAAGGAATTTAAGCGATTTTAATTCTAAAAAAGACAGGATTCGATTCTCTCATCCCCTGTTCTTAGGAAGTCGTGAAAAGTTCTAGAAATGGAAGATTTTACGGCTTTTATTTATTATCAAAAATATAGAGGTAATCAAAGTTCCTCTTGAACAGAACCAACGATAAAAAGTTTTGACTTTTTCTAAAACATGTGATAAAATTTATAAGGTTAAAATAAAGTGTGAATGATAAGTACATTTGCACTTTTTTTATGCCTTGAGAACAAAAGAGTGAAAGATACAAAAGAGAGGAGAAGAATTTTGCTTACGATTACAGATTATGTGAAAGCAAAGACTTTGGAAGAAGCTTACGAATTGAACCAGGCGAGAAACAGCCGTGTAATGGGCGGAATGATGTGGATGCGTCTTGGAAATGCGAGAGTAAAGACAGTAATCGATCTGTCAGAGCTTGGTCTTGATCAGATTGAAGAGACAGACCATGTATTTAAAATCGGGGCGATGTGTACTTTGAGACAGCTGGAGTTACATCAGGGATTACGTGAAATGTATGGCGACGGAATTGCAGAGTGTGTCCGCCACATTGTTGGAGTGCAGTTTCGAAATCAGGCGACAGTCGGCGGAAGTATATATGGAAGATTTGGATTTTCAGATGTACTGACGGCATTATTGGCTTTGGATACATTTGTGGAGTTATATAATGGAGGAATTATCCGACTTTCGGAATTTGTAAATCGTAAAAAAGATAAGGATCTTCTTCTCTCTATTATAATAAGAAAAAGCAAGCGTTCCTTCCGCTATGATTCAGTACGGCAAACCAAAACAGATTTTCCGGTGATTGCATGTTCTGTTGTCACTGGAATGGTCAACGGAGTAGAGTCCTGGTACTTTTCAGTGGGAGCAAGACCGATGAAAGCAGCACTGTTAGAAAAGCAGTGGGAGATTCCGGCAGATATTTCGGAAGAAGAAATCCGGGAATATGCAAAAATAGTAGCTTCGGAATTTGAGTATGGAACCAATATGAGAGGAAGTGCAAAGTATCGTCAGCATCTGGCAGAGGTACTGATCTTCAGAGAGATGCGTTCAATCATCACGGAGGGAAGAGCATGGAAGTAAGGTTTAAATTAAATGGAAAACAGGTATCGGCAGAAGTATCCGGAGATACCATACTTCTGGATGTATTGAGAAATTTAGGATGCTACAGTGTGAAATGTGGGTGCGAGACAACAAACTGCGGACTTTGTACAGTCTGGATCAATGGAAAATCCAGACTTTCCTGCTCGATTCTGGCAGCAGGGATCGAGGGGCAGGAAGTGACGACTCTGGAAGGGCTGAAAGAGGAAGCAGAAGAGTTCGGTGCATTTCTTGCACAGGAAGGTGCAGAACAGTGTGGATTCTGCTCTCCGGGATTTATTATGAATGTGCTGGCAATGGTGCGGGAGTTAGAAAATCCAACGATTGAAGAAATGAAAGAATATTTATCAGGAAATTTGTGCAGATGTACCGGATATATGGGACAGCTTCGGGCAATCCGGAAATATATGGCGGTGAAAAAGCAGAGTGAGAAAGAGAAGGAGGTGCAGGCATGGGGAACAGAGTGGTAAGTCAGGCCATTCCGAAAGTGGATTATAAGGCGCTGGTAACAGGAAAGGCAGTTTACACAGATGATCTGGCGGCAAAAGACAGTCTTGTTGTTAAAGTATTAAGGAGTCCTCATGCACATGCATTGATTCAGGATATCAATCTGACAAGGGCAGAACTGGTTCCGGATATTGAATGTATTCTGACATACAAAGATTGTCCGGACAAGCGGTTTACGATGGCGGGACAAACATATCCGGAGCCGAGTCCTTATGACAGACTGATCCTGGATCAGAGAGTCCGTTTTGTAGGAGATGCAGTTGCGATCGTTGCCGGACGGACAAAAGAAGCGGTAAATAAGGCGTTAAAATTGATCAAAGTAAAGTATGAGGTATTAGAGCCTGTACTTGATTTTCATAAAGCCAAAGACAATCCGATTCTGGTGCATCCGGAAGAAAACTGGAAGAGTCTGTGTCCGGTAGGGGCAGACAACAAGCGAAATCTCTGTGCACATGACAGCTGTGAAGAGGGAGATATAGAAGCGGTTCTGGCAAACTGTGAGTATATCATTGATCAGGTGTATCATACAAAGGCAAACCAGCAGGCAATGATGGAAACATTCAGAACATATACATATCTGGATACGTATGGAAGATTGAATGTCCTTTCGTCCACACAGGTTCCGTTCCATGTACGGCGGATTCTTGCAAATGCATTGGATATTCCAAAGTCGAAGATTCGTGTGATCAAGCCAAGGATCGGAGGCGGTTTCGGGGCAAAACAGTCTGTTGTCTCAGAAGTTTATCCGGCACTGGTAACATGGAAAACGGGAAAACCGGCAAAGATGATTTTTACAAGAGAAGAATCTATGATTGCATCCTCTCCGCGGCACGAGATGGAGGTTCATGTCCGTCTTGGAGCTGATAAAGACGGAATTATTCAGGGAATAGATGTCTATACGCTTTCCAATACAGGAGCGTTTGGGGAACACGGACCGACAACAGTTGGACTTTCCGGTCACAAATCGATTCCTCTGTACGGGAAGGCGAAAGCATTCCGTTTTGCTTATGACGTGGTATACACGAATGTAATGTCAGCCGGTGCTTATCGTGGATATGGTGCAACACAGGGCTTGTTTGCAGTAGAGTCTGCAGTCAATGAGCTGGCAGAAAAAATGAATATGGATCCGGTCACGCTGCGTGAGAAAAATATGGTTCGTCAGGGGCAGGTAATGCCTGCATATTACGGGGAGACGGCAAACAGCTGTGCCCTGGATAAGTGTATGGAAAAGGCAAAAGAAATGATGAAATGGGATGAAAAATTCCCGAGCCGTGATATGGGAAATGGAAAAGTCAGAGGTGTCGGTGTGGCAATGGCAATGCAGGGCTCAGGTATTTCCGCTGTAGATACAGCATCTGTTGGAATTAAAGTGAACGATGATGGATTCTACAGTCTCTTGATTGGTGCTTCAGATATGGGAACAGGGTGTGACACGATTTTGTCACAGATGGCAGCAGAATGTCTGGACTGTGAGATGGATGAGATTATTGTGCATGGAGTGGATACAGATTCTTCTCCTTATGATACAGGTTCCTATGCATCAAGTACTACATATGTGACAGGAATGGCAGTCGTACGTACCTGTGAAACACTAAAAGACAAACTTTGCGAAAAAGGTGCACAGTACCTGGGATGTGATGTGGACGATGTGGATTTTGACGGACAGTGTGTTGTGAATATCAAAACAGGTACATCCATTTCGAGAGCGGAAATCGGAAACCGTGTGATGTGCAACAATGAAGAGGCGCTCTATGCCAGTGAGGCATACAGCTCACCGATTTCACCGCCGCCGTTTATGGTTGGAATGGCGGAAGTGGAGATTGACAAAGAAACCGGAGAACTGGAATTGATTGATTATGTGGCAGTAGTAGATTGTGGAACGGTAGTGAATCCAAGTCTGGCGAGAGTACAGACAGAGGGAGGACTTGCGCAGGGAATCGGAATGGCCATGTATGAAGATGTCATCTATAATGCAAAAGGAAAAAATTACAGCAATTCCTTTATGCAGTATAAAATCCCAAGCCGTCTGGATGTGGGCAATATCCGGGTGGAATTTGAAAGCAGCTACGAGCCGACAGGCCCGTTTGGAGCGAAATCGATAGGCGAGATTGTGATCAATACGCCGTCCCCTGCGATTGCAAGTGCAGTCAGCCATGCGGTCGGAGTAAAAGTGAGAGAACTTCCGATCACCGCAGAAAAAGTATTCTGGGGGATGCAGGAAGAAGATTAAGAAAAATCTCCATATCCGATGAAAATCGGATGTGGAGATTTTTTTAGAAAGTGACTTTGTGAAAGAGTAACAAAAACGAGAAAAATAGAAAAAAACAGCTGTACTGCTCTACAGAAGCATGTTATAATCATCTACATCAATAAGAACAAATCTGGTAAATTCTTATTCTTATTAATCTGCATACATTTCTTAATGTTGTAAAAATCTCAGTCAAATAAACAATGCATTGCTTATGAAAATATGTTTCCAAAAAACAATATAAAAATAAAAGAAGGAGTTTATTGTATGGGTATGACAAATGAACAATTGCTGCAGTCTATCACTACGGTTATTGTAGACCGTTTTGATATGCTGGATGGAAGAATCGAGAGGTTGGAACAGCGGGTAGATAAAATGGACACCGAGTTCCGACAGAAATTTGAACAAATAGATCAGAAGTTTGAACAGATAGGCCAGAAATTCGAACAGATAGACCGGAAGTTCGAGCAGATAGACCGGAAGTTCGAGCAGATAGACCGGAAGTTCGAGCAGATAGATCAGAAGTTCGAACAGATAGACCAGAAGTTTGAACAGATAGACCGGAAGTTTGAGCAAATAGATCAGAAGTTTGATCAGATGGATCGAAAGTTGGAACAAATAGATCAGAAGTTCGAACAGATAGATCGAAGATTACAGGATATGAACCAAAGACTAGAGGGTACGAATCGAAGATTAGATGGTGTGGAGCAAAAATTAAAGGATATGGAGCATACGATCATAGAAGTGGAAAGCAATGTCCTGTCAGAATTGGATACAGTGCAGGAACATGCGAACAATCGATCTGAGCGTATTGAAAACCGTTTGGTGTGTCTTGAACGCAATGGCAATAGTGCGCCAGATTGCGCACTTGCTTTGCGGACAGAAAAGTTGGAAGAGCGAGTAGAAGCTTTAGAACGAAAGGTATCATGAGGATAAGTTTATTTGCTGTCCTGTTTCTGATAAGCAATTCGGCTTGATCCATCTTCTGTCAGGATGGTTCCGCATTTTTTGAAATCCAGTTTAGCGAGAAGACTCTGCATGACGAGATTATCCTGATGGGTGTCAATTTTCAGATTGTGACATTGTGAGAATGCCCAGCTTAAACAAAAAGAAGCTGCACCTTTTACTGTACCGTCAGAAGCAATTCGGTGAACGACTCCGTAAGGTGCGTCATTTAACCAGTTCCCGTCGTAGATTGTGGTATAAGTGACATCATTTTCAAATGCATAGTAAAAAACAGCAATAACGCGATTGTTTTCTTCGCAGACATAGGCGTTGCCCATCCGGATATCATGTTCTATCATATCAACAGGAGGATATGTGGTTCCCCATTGAGTCGGATTTCCATGAGACGCCATAAAAGAACGGGCATGTTCATAAATGCGAAGGATAGAATCTAAATCTTTTAAAGTAGCAATTCTGATTTTCATAAGTGCAATTTCCTTTCCCTGATATATTAGATTTTATTGTAAGTGATAAGAAGAAAAAATGCAAATTGAAGAAAAAAATAGGGGGGGGGGGAAAAATGATGGTAGAAGCTGGAGAATGTGAAAAAAATATGGAAAAATTTTGAATAAAATGGATGTAAAGTGTTGACAAACTGTGCTAAGAGGAATACCATGATAATACCAAATAGAGGGATTATTAGGCTTACCAAGCCTAAGTTTATACACGTTTGGGAGTATAAATATAGGCACGACTAGAATTTGTAGCTTAGAAAATGAAAGGGAAAAGTCGTAATTGTACTGTTGGGGTAAAACTTATTAATTAAGAGCTATAAATGAGCAAATTTGAAAAATTGCACAAAACTACACTGCGAATTTCATAAA
>OBZE01000439.1_pt1 | contig 15849 bp, 20 predicted proteins | sample 1476901 | NCBI WGS metagenome assembly OBZE01 (sample SAMEA2580235, study PRJEB22360) | human gut metagenome | biome: human gut; feature: human-associated habitat; material: faeces | place: Denmark | collected 2008/2010 | reverse complement strand
GTTTTTGAAAATATTTTTGTAATTTTTTAGTACGCATGGAATCACTTTCTTCCCATTGAATAAAAAATGGTGGCTTAATTTCATCATCATCCTGATTCATTATATAAAGCAATTGCCACTTTACCTTACCATCTTTATGTGTATCTCTTTCCATTTGAATCGGTCCTACTACTTCAACCTGCTCACTTTGTAGTTTATTTTTAACTGCCTCTATATCATTTGTACGCAAACAAATATTTTTAAAGCCTTGCTCATACTTCTCTTGAACAATTTGAGTAGCAAAAGCGACTCCACCTTCTATCGTTTTTGCCATCTTTTTCAACTTTTCATTATTTTCTACATCTAGTAGCTCAATATAATTTTCATTGATATAACCTAATTTATTGAATGTTCCATATTTATGATGATACCCACCTGAATGTAATTTTATAACATCTCCTGGAAAACTAAACCGATCTAACTGATCTATATAATGAATGATGTGATCAAATTTCAATATCATTAGTATCCCCCTATTTACATGTAATTACGCTTATTTTAACAAAGTATAAATATTTTTGCTCTTAATAATTATATATTGATTTCTAATTGTCCCCGTTTTATAATTACTATTGTTGTAAAAAAGGTTAGCTAAGCTAACTATTTTGTCTTAGGAGATGTCGCTATGCTATCACAAGAATTTTTCAATAGTTTTATAACAATATATCGCCCGTATTTAAAATTAACAGAGCCTATTTTGGAAAAACACAATATATATTATGGTCAATGGTTAATCTTACGCGATATCGCTAAACATCAACCCACTACTCTCATTGAAATTTCACATAGACGTGCAATTGAAAAGCCTACTGCAAGAAAAACTTTAAAAGCTCTAATAGAAAATGACCTTATAACAGTAGAAAACAGTTTAGAGGATAAACGACAAAAGTTTTTAACTTTAACACCTAAAGGGCATGAATTATATGAGATTGTTTGTCTTGATGTACAAAAGCTCCAACAAGCAGTAGTTGCCAAAACAAACATTTCACAAGATCAAATGCAAGAAACCATAAATGTGATGAATCAAATTCATGAGATATTATTAAAGGAGGCACACAATGACTAATCAAGGCTCATTAAATAAATCACCTATTTTCACCAAAAGTTTTACAATTAACTTTTTTGTCAATTTTATCGTATACCTATGCATGTATTTGTTACTTGTAGTTATTGCTGGCTATAGTAAGCAAGCTTTCGACGCTTCCGATTCATTAGCCGGATTAGTTGTAGGACTATTTATTGTCGGTTCTTTAATTGGTCGATTTGCTACAGGTAAATTTGTAAATCAAATCGGACCTAAACGATTATTATTTATTGGTTTAATTGCTTTAATTATCACGCAATTACTTTATTTTATTGATGGATCTTTAGCTTTTTTAATCTTTGTACGTCTCATAAACGGTATCGCAACTGCAGTTGTGACAACTGCAACAGGTACTATTGCGGCATACGTTACCCCTGTTAATAGAAAAAGTGAAGGCATCAGTTTATTTTCTTTAAGTTTAGTATTAGGTACAGCGATTGGCCCATTTCTAGGCATGTTACTTATTACAAAATACGCAATTGATTTACTGTTTATTATTTGTGTTATATTAGGCATACTCGGAGTCATTATCTCATTATTTATAAAAGTTGATTTCGAAGTAACAAATAGCAAAACTGAAACTAATGTCATTGATAAACCAAGATTTAGTATTCATCAATTTATTGCAAAAGAGGCCATTCCTGTTGCTGTTATTATGCTTTTAATTGGCGTTACCTATGCGTCCATCCTAACTTATTTACAAGCATTTGCTATAGAGCGACACCTAGTAACTGCAGCAAGCTATTTCTTTATTTGCTATGCTATAGCATCGTTAATTACTAGACCTATTGCTGGTAGATTGATGGATGATAAAAATGAAAATATTATTGTCTACCCAGCATTTATCATGCTTTTCCTTTCATTTGTGTGCTTAATTTCAAGCTATCAAAGCTGGTTAATATTACTTGCTGGTGCTTGCCTAGGTTTAGGGTATGGAAATTTATCATCTGCAATGCAATCTATTGCGATAAAAGTCTCACCCCCGATTAAATATGGTATCGCGACATCTACTTTTTACGTTGGTCTAGATGCAGGTGTCGGCTTCGGTCCATCATTCCTTGGGTTATTTACTCATATGTTTTCATATAGTGAAATCTTCGGTTTTATGGCCGCTTTAGCAATCATTACTATGCTTGTTTACTTCTTAATTCATGGACGTCATGTAACTAGAAATGCCATGAACTAAATATTTATATTCAAAAATAAAAAGCATGCCAATCTCTATTCATCATTTGTCTGTCCCCAAGACGCAATTATGATGTACTGATTGGCATGCTTTTTAAGTTTTTAGTTTGTAACGCTTAACACTTCTATTTCTTTAGTAATTTTATCTAACAATTTCTTTTGAGAAGTACTATAGAAATAGAATACTTGTCTTTCATCCGTTTCAGAACGCAATTTAGAAATAAGCTCTTTTTTATAGATTTTACGGATAATCACATCGATTTTACTTGTATCCCATAGCATTTCAAAATGTAATGTATCCCTCAATTCTTTACCGCTAATCTTTTCAGCTTCATACACTTTAAAAAGTACTACAAATTCTTCAATTGAAATCTTATGTGTTGTTTTTAACCAGTGCTTTAACTGACTTAACTCCCTTTCTGCTTCTATAAAACGTTGAACTTTATTACTCATAATATGATGCCTCCTATGTTTCTTCTTAGATGTTTGTAATTCATATTATTATACAATTACTTAAATTTATTATATATCAAACTTAGCATTTTATCTATTACAAATATTAAATTGCTGGCTATATCTTGTTTAGATTTATATCTTTTGGACAACTTGTTGTTTATTCGACAACATTTATACCTAAAAAAGATATATTACAACTCAATGACTTGGAGTGTGACAACAATGTTAAAGAGCCACTAAAGATTTATTATGTAGTGATTCTTAAGAGTGGGATAGAAATGATATTTTCATAAAATTTATTTCGTTGTTCCCCAACTTGCATTGTCTGTAGAATTTCTTTTTGAAATTCTCTATGTTGGGGCCCCGCCAACTTGCACATTATTGTAAGCTGACTTTTCGTCACCTTCTATGTTGGGGCCCCGCCAATTTGTAAAAATATTTAAAACGATCATTTCTATTAAATTTGGCATAGATATGACCGTTTTTACTTTAATAAATAATATTGTATTTTAGGGAGTAAGACAGAAATATTAAAGAATCTCTAATGATTTAATATGTAGTGGTTCCTACACATTAACCACCAATATAATTCATGTTTATCTTTTTACGTTGACGATTGGCAACTGTTTGAGCAGTTCTCTCATCTGAATATCGATCATCTCTTATTTGCCATAAAGCTTTAAATTGTTCTTTTAATTCTTCGTCGGTCACGCCAGAACGAATAAACGCTTTAACGTTAAATCCATCGGCAGTTGCAAATAAACATCCGTAAAACTTCCCATCTGATGACAGCCTTGCCCGTGTACATGTAGAACAAAATGATTGTGAAACACTTGTAATCAAACCAAATTGAACACCATTATCCTTATGTCGATAATATTTTGCTACTTCCCCAAAATATTTTGGTTCTACAGGATCAATTTCAAAGTGCTGCTCTATCATAGTAAGCATTTCATCTTTAGTTACAACTTTGCTGAAATCCCATCCATTATCATTACCAACATCCATAAATTCTATAAATCGAATCTCTATATGTTTATCTTTAAAATATTCAAGCATTGGTATAATTTGATCATCGTTAATACCTTTTTGTATAACAACATTTACTTTTACATTCAAACCAATAGACGTCGCGTAATCAATTTGTTCTAAAATCGTAGTCGCTTTAATATTACGATTATTGATTGATTGAAATAGCGTATCATCAATAGCATCCAAACTGACATTAATTCTGCGTAGCCCAGCATCATATAACTTTTGTCCATGCTTTTTTAATAACAAACCATTTGTAGTCAAACCAATATCTTCAATACCATCGATTTGATTTAATTTAGCAATAAGTACATCTAAATCCCGTCGCATCAATGGTTCTCCACCTGTAATGCGTATTTTTTTTACACCTAATTCTGCATATACCTTAGCGATTCTAGCCATTTCATCAAACGTTAACAGTTCATTTTTAGGTAAAAATACGAAATCATCTCCAAATACCTCTTTAGGCATGCAATAATCACACCTAAAGTTACACCGATCTGTCACAGATAACCGTAAGTCACGGATGGGACGTCCTAGTTTATCTTTTATTTGTTCTACCATTTGTGGACCTCCTAACGGCTTACAATTTTTGAATTAAAGCGTCCAAATCATGCTGATAATTTATATTTTTGTACCAATATGAGGGCGCATCTACATCCCTGACATCCAAATAATCAGTTGATAATTCATGATATACATTTTTAAAACTGTAATTATCAGAATGTAGTGCTTTAGTTATAGCGCCTAATGCATTCGGACTATAAAATGCAATTGTTGGAATAAAACGTCCATCTTCTTTAAAAGCTGCGACATCTAAATGATTTTCAATAAGATGAGAAACTAAAAACTGATACAACGTGCTTACAGCTTTACCAGTAATCATTGGTGTATCAACAGAAACGACAAAAAACAATTCTTCTTCAGGATGTTGCTTCATGATTGTATAAATTCCTGCTAATGGACCTTTATCATTATGATTCTCATCATCTATAACAACATTTGGATATTTAAATTGCGTTGCCAATTGCGCATTTGTACTAATAATAATTTCATTGAACATATTTGTTGATTCTAATGTCTTAATTACTCTACTATAAAAGGTCTCACCGTTCACTTCCGCAAAAGCTTTGGGCTTACCAAATCTTACTGAATGACCACCTGCAAGAATTATTGCTTTCATGCTCGCTTAACCTCCACTAACCGGTGGAATTAATGCAACGGTATCATTAGGTTGAATGAAATCGGATTTTTGTACAAATTCCTCATTTACAGCAACTTGAAACTTTTTATTATTGATTTGCGGATAACGTTCAAACAATAAATTTTCAAATTGTTGTACAGTCAATGCTTGTTCAAGCACAATATCTTCCTGTGCTTTTTGTAATATATCTTTAATTTCTGCGAAGTAAAGTACCTTCATCTCTCTTATTCCTCCCTCTTCGCTTCTTCATAATTCCCTTTTTGATGTCCTTGCCATTTTGAACCATCTTCCCAAATTTCTTTTTTCCAAATCGGAACAATTTCTTTGATACGCTCAATTGCATATTCATTTGCTCGATAGGCATCTTTACGATGCGGTGAAGAAACTGCAATTAATACAGCGATATCTGAAATTTGTAATGGCCCTATTCTATGAACAATACTCGTTATCGTTCCAGGCCATTTTTCATTTATTTCATCTCCAATTTGTGCCAATTTCTTTTCAGCCATTGGAATATACGCTTCATATTCTAAATATTCCGTTTTGACGCCTTTAGTCCATTCGCGAACATGACCGGTAAAAACAACTACTGCACCTTGATATTCATTTATAGTGAATTCACGATATTGTTCTGTTTGTATCGGTTCTGTCACGATTTCAAATTGTTTCATTCATTTCAATCCTCTATGTTAATTGTGTATCACAATCATTTTTAATTTTATTTAATAACCATTGCTCAAATGCTGTAAAATCTTCATGCTCCCTTACATTAATGCTATAACAAACATTCGTCAATTGTTGTAATACTTGCAACTCTTCTTCATTTCGATAGACTACGACTTTTTCAAAATCAGCATTTTTAAAGCCTTCAACTAATACGATATTGGTGTCAATTGTAACAGATTTCTCAATAATTTGAGTAAGATTTTGATTATCTACACGTGTTACAGTTTGCTGATATTGAAATCCTTGTACAATACTTTGATCTGCCCCCGCTTCAAAATGCTTCATGTGATCGACGTCTGAATCCTGTAATTGAATATCTTCCTTACCATGCCCATGATGTTTAATAGTAGCAACTGTATAACCATGTGACTTTAAGAAAGAGACAATATGCCTCATCAATGTTGTCTTACCAGACTTTTTGTAACCTACAATTTGTAAAATCATAAAAGAAGTTCCTCTTCAGCAGCGTCAGATTCAGTCAATATAATATCTACTGTATGACCCGCTTTAAAACCACGTGACCCTCCTGGTAACATGACCATACAGTTAGCATGTGCAATCGCTACAACTGCACCTGATTTATTGAATCCTGAAGGTACTACAGTAGCTCCAGCACTTGTTAACGTTGCTTTAGCACGTATAAATCGTGTGAATGGGTTTGCCTTGCTAAAATCTTCCATTAATGTTGCTTTAATTATTTGCGGGAAGACTTCTAGTGCGCCACACATATGTTTAACAGCTGGTTTCACAAATAGTTCAAATCCTGTAAAACAAGCTGATGGATTTCCAGATAATCCAAACAAATACTTTCCATCTGCAAATGCAACCGTTGTAACGCTACCAGGACGCATTGCTACTTTATTAAATAACACTTCCGCCTTTACAGCCTTATAAATCTCAGGTAAATAGTCAAAGTCTCCAACAGAAACTCCGCCCGTTGTAATAACGATATCGTGTTTTTCCATAGCTTCTTTAACGACTTGTATACCACTATCTAAATCATCTTGTTGTGTTTTGTAAATACCAACTTCAAGACCTAATTTTTCTGCTAAGGCACGAATCATTGGACCATTAGAGTTACGAATTTTTCCATCTTCTAATACATCATTAACATCTAATAATTCGCTTCCTGTTGCAATAACAGCGACGCTCGGTTGCTTAATAACTTTAACCTCTGCATAGCCATATGTTGCAAGGACCGCAATAGCCCCTGGATTAATTACTTGTCCTTTTTTTAGAACAACATCGCCTGTCGTTGTTTCTTCACCTTTTAAAGATATATTTTCATTTTTTGAAAATGGTTTACGAATTGTAAATGTATCTTCTAGTTCAATCGTTTGTTCAAACATAACAACAGCATCTGCGCCATTAGGTATTTGTGCTCCAGTCATAATACGCACCGCTTCGTGATCCCCAACTAATTTATCAGAAACTGAACCTGCACCAATATGATCAATCACTTTAAACTCAATTCGATTCTGACCACTTGCCCCTTGTGAATCAACACTGCGAATTGCAAAACCATCATAAGGTGATTTATCAAATCTTGGTATATCATAAGTAGCTACAATATCTTCTGCTAAAATATGATTTAGACTTTTTTCAAGTGCTACCGTAATTGCCGGCATTGTACTCTGCTGATTAACGATACGTTGAATTGCTTCTTTAACTGGGATTGGGTTTCTTTTTTCTACTACCATTAAAAATCATCTCCAAAACTTTTATTTTTTCATGATATACTAGATGCACTAGGAGGGGTAAAATGACTGAGTTTACTCATATTAATCAACAAGGCCACGCCAAAATGGTCGATGTATCAGACAAACAAATTACAAAAAGAACTGCTGTCGCTCATTCAAGCATTACTGTAAATGAAACTATTTATAAGCAGATTTCTAATAACACCAATACCAAAGGCAATGTATTGAACACTGCTCAAATCGCTGGTATTATGGCTGCCAAAAATACATCAACAATTATTCCGATGTGTCATCCATTACCATTGACTGGCATAGATGTTCACTTCAACTGGGATGAAACAAATGCACCCCTTTATACTTTAAACATTCAAACAACTGTCTCTACAACTGGCAAAACCGGTGTTGAAATGGAAGCTTTAACCGCTGCATCAGCAACGGCTTTAACCATTTACGACATGACGAAAGCAGTTGATAAAGGTATGATTATTGGCGAAACCTACCTTGAAAGCAAGTCTGGCGGTAAATCTGGAGATTTTCAACGCCAATTAGATCAATAAATTATTTTGTAAGCTCATGAATCAGATGATTTAATTCTGGTTTAATGAGCTTTTCTAATGCTAATTTAACTGCACCTGTTGATCCTGGAATTGAAAATATCAATTTATCATTTACTGTACCTGCCACTGCGCGAGATAATAATGCACGCGTGCCAACATCTTCAACATAACTCAAATATCTAAATAATTCTCCAAAGCCTTCTATCTCTTTAGTTAAAAGCGGTTTTACTGCTTCAATTGTTACATCACGTTGTGCAATACCCGTTCCACCAGTCGTAATGATGACATCAACATCTTCTTCTAACCACTTCTTCACCTGCGTCGTAATAGCTACTTTTTCGTCTTTTACAATGGTATAATGTGCATCGCTAACTTCAACATTATCTACTTGTAACAGTTGGAGCACGCATTGACCACCTTTATCTGTATCAAAGTTTCTAGTATCTGATACCGTTAGTACGGCTGCTTTAACTGTACGATTCAATTTAACGTTTTGATGTTCGCCCATAATATTACACTCCTTTTGTTTTACCTTTTTATCCAAACAATAAATTCATTAGATGTGTGGCATCTGATGTGCGTGTCATGCCATGTATTAAAAACCTTCCACCTTTAAAAGCAACAATGCGGTGCCCTTTAAATTCAAACATAACCATATATGAATTACTGCGATAATTTAGTTGATGCTGTTTTAAAAATTGAACAAGAATATCGTGTGTAATTGATGTATTTTCATACTGTACAGTGTCTCTCCCACACAATGTTGCATAACGTTGTTCATTCTTGTTTAAATACGGATAACTTGGTACATCTCCACAAGTTGTACAGGCTGTACGTTGCATTTTACTGAAACCAAATGAATAATGACTACCTTCCCAAATATCGCCATAAGTTATTTTTGTGTCAATTGGTTGTTCCGTTAATACTTTCATCGCATCTCTTAATTGTAAACTTGTTGCCATCGTCACGGCAGGTTGAATGACCCCTACTGTATCACATGTTAAATTTAATGCTGGCAATTGTGGTACCAAACAGTTAAAGCAAGGTGTTTTACCAGGTATAAATGCAGCTTCTGTATATGTACTCTGTACAACACCTCCATAAATCCAAGGTATACGATGTTTATATGCAAAATCATTAATCAGTTGTCGTGTTTCAAAGTTATCGGTTGCATCAATGATAACGTCAACGTCCTGTCCATGTGTCTCCAAAAAATAATAATCCACATGGTCAATATAATCATCAATATCAACATCACTACGTAACGCTAGCAAATGCTTTTTAGCTGCAACCACTTTAGGCATCATTTTCAAAGCATCTTCTTCAGTAAATAATGTTTGTCTTTGTAAATTACTAAATTCAATATAATCTCTGTCAACAATGATTAGTTTAGCAATGCCTGCTCTCACAAGACCTTCAGCCACATGTGTACCCAATGCGCCCATACCAATAATCAACGCGCATTTTTGATTTATTTTGTTTTGACCTATTTCACCTATTTGTTTAAATAAAATTTGCCTTGAATAACGTTCTTGACTCACATTAAGTTATCCTTTCTATTTATCCTTACTTTCATTATATGACGTGCGTCAATGTCTCTCAAAAATTGCGCCTAAAAAAGAGTTTAAAACATCATTAAAATGCTAATAGAAGATTGCACTTCTACATTTTTAAATACGTTCTAAACTCTTTCAAGGCAAATGTATCATTAACCAATTGTAATAATTTCATGAGCCATTTGTTCTGCTTCATAGTTTGAATGTGTCACAAATATGATTGGTATTTGCCATTCGTTGAAAATACGTTTAACTAATGTAATACTCTCATCTTTTGTAGTATCATCCAAACTAGAAAAAGGTTCATCTAATAAAATTAAATCTGGTTTCGTGCTAAGTGCACGTGCAAGTGCTACACGTTGTGCCTCTCCACCTGACAATGTCATAGGATATTGTTTCATCAAATGATCAATATTTAAAGTTTGGATTAATTGATCGATGTGTTCAGATGGTTCAGCCATAAAAGTAATATTTTTATAGACCGTCATATTAGGAAACAGTTGGTAGTCTTGAAATAAATATCCAATACGTCGTTGTTGAATTTTAACATTCACGTTTTTTGCCGTATCAGTAAGCAATTGCCCATTCACTTCGATAATAGCTTCATCTGCTTTACGTAATCCGGCAATCATATTTAAAACAGTAGTTTTACCAATGCCAGATGGACCACGAACTGCATAAATTTTTGGTTCAGTATCATCTATATTGATGCGAATTAAAGTATTCTTTAATTGATATTTTAAATTGATTTTAAGCATCTAGTCGACCTCCTTATATTTATCTTTATTCAATAAATTAATTGTAGATATAACCACAATAGAGAATGCGACTAGCACTAATACCCATAACCACGCTTCATTTTCTCTACCTTGTTCCACTAAGAAGTATATTTCTAAAGGTAGTGTATTCGTTTTATTTGGAATATATCCTGCAACCATTAATGTAGCACCAAACTCACCTAATGCACGAGCAAAACTCATCATTATACCTGCTAAAATAGAGCGTTTAGCTAATGGTAAAATTAATTTGAGGAAAATTTTCGTTTCACTTGCTCCCATCGTTCTAGCTGTATTAATCATTTTCGTGTCTATACCTCTGAGGCCTTGCACAGTATGTTGATACATTAGTGGAAAACTAACAATGACAGATGCTATCACAGCACCTGTCAAAGTGAATACTACAGGTAAATGTAGTACATTCGCAAAGAATTGACCAATTGGTCCTCTTGGCGAGAAGATGATTAATAGAATAAAACCTAATACCGTTGGCGGCAAAACAATAGGTAATATCAATAAACTTTCCAATACTTTAACCCACGAACCCTTACGACGATACAACCATTTAGATATAAAAATACCTAAAATCGTTACAATAATCGTACTGATTACAGCAACTCGTATTGATATCCAAAAAGGTGTTAAGTCAGGCATGGATTACAACTCCTTATGCTGTAAAGTGGTATTCTTTTAATATTTCTTTAGCTTTATCTGATTTTAAGAATTCCATCCACTCTTTAGCTAATTTACTATCTGATGTCGCACCAGCTTCATATGTGATTGGTTTCTTAAGTTCTACTTCTTTAATTACTTTTACAGTATCAATTTTTTTATTTTGTTTATATAAGTCAGTTTTATATACAAAACCTTGTTTCGCATTACCTTTTTCAACATAATTTAATACTTGTTTTACATCTTTAGCATAAACGATTTTACTTTCAACTTCTTTAAACAAGTTATTGTTATCTAAATACTGTTTCGCATATTTTCCTGCTGGTACAGTTTTCACTTCACCTAATGCTAATTTATCATTGCCTTTTAAGTCTTTTACTGAAGTGTAATTTGAATCTTTATCACCAATTAATACTAGACTATTTTTCGCATATTTATATGTATCATGTGCTTTATTCTTGTCTTTTAATGCATCTACATCTTTAGTATTTGCAGACATAAATACGTCAACAGGTGCGCCTGATTCAATTTGTTTTCTTAATGCTCCTGATCCACCATAGTTAAATTTAATATCAGCATTTTTATGTTCTTTTTTAAATTCTGATGCTAATTTTTTTGTAACATCTGTTAAACTTGCTGCCGCTGCAACTTGAATTTCTTGTTTTTTTCCATTGTCTGCTGCATCTTTTTTGTTGTCTTGATTATCATTAGAATTAGAACAACCAGCTAATACTAAAAATAATGCCATTACAATAGCTATAAAACGTTTCATTTTCATTATGAAATACCCCCAATTATTAAATATTTACACTCTCATTATACACTTAACAATATTTTTGAAAAGAAGCGTTTTCTCTTTAAATAATGATTCAAATAATTGTCACACTTTCTAAAAATTATTTTTTATTAATTGAGCTGCTAGTGTGCCTTTTTCTAAATCCAATCAAATTCTAAATAATTGCCTGCTATTTTATTTAGTTAATCAAATTTCAGTTTTAAGCAAATATGTTAAAATATTAAGCATATTGATTTAAAATAAAGTTCAAGCTAATTAAAGGGGTTAGATAATGAACAAAGATGTATCTTTAGGTCAACCAATTGTTAGATATGAAGATGGAAAATTATTCAATACAACAGATCAATATGTGACAGAATTTCCACTTACAATTATGGTGAATGGTGAAGAATTTGCGACTGTTATATGCAGTCCAACAAACCTTGAGGAGTTAGTCATTGGATTTCTGGCTTCGGAAGGTGCCATTTTAAAGCGAGATGAATTAAAATCTGTACTGATTGATGATAGTAAAGGATTTGCCCATGTTGAACTGAATAAAGATTTAGGCGATCGCTTTCAATATTCCACAAAACGAATGATTGCATCTTGTTGTGGAAAGAGTCGTGAGTTTTATTTTCAAAATGATGCTGCTGTTGCTAAAACATCTATGTCTAAAATCACTTTAACACCACAACAAATTATTAATATGATGACGCGTTTACAAAGTGCCAGTCATATTTACCAAGAAACAGGTGGCCTGCATAATGCTGCTCTAAGCGATGGTTTGACATTTTTTGTACATCGACAAGACATTGGCAGACATAACGCTCTAGATAAATTATATGGATTTTGTATTCAGCGACATATTACTGTCCGAGATAAAGTATTAATTTTCAGTGGACGTATTTCATCAGAAATTTTAATTAAAGCCGCGAAAATTGGTGTTGGCGTCATTTTATCTAAATCTGCTCCAACAACGCTTGCTGTAACTTTAGCTAATGACCTAAATATTACGGCAGTTGGATTTATTCGAAATGGTGGCTTTAATATATACAGTCATCCAGAACGTATCATTGATTCTGAACAATAACATATTCATTATAGTATGTCATAATGAACGTATTCTACATGAATCAACAATATAAAAGCACTATTTTTATAAGTATAAGTAGCTCAAAACAATTTAAAAAGCAGTAAGTTGATTTCTACTCGAAACCAGTTTACTGCTTTTTTATTCTAATACAAACCTATCATCAATCGTTAATTTCCAATATCTTCTTTTAATATTTGATAACAAAATGATTGGTAAACATAACCTTGCTTTGCATACATATCTTTTGCTGTATCTTCGCCATCTGCAACTAATATAACCGGTTTATGATTTCTAGATAAAGCATATTCACCTACTAATGACTGCATGGTAGAACCGATTCCTTGGTGTCGAAATTGTTCTAGTACACCAAATCCATCTAATTCAATGTAATTTTCACTTTCAATGACATCTACAACGCCAATAGGTTCATTATTTAAATAAGCTACTAAGCGTTTAATCACATCTTTTTGATAATGTTCCCTTACCATTTTTTCATGTGCATCTGCATAGTCTCTTCCAAATGGCAAACTAAACTGATATGCAACTTTTAAATAGGCATCTATATGCGACTCGTCAACGATAGCAATTTCAACGTCAGAGTTACGCGGCAAATTAGCAAGCGCATCACTTTCTATGGCATACAATTCCATAATACCTAGTTCAAAATTCATATCTTTAAAAATAGCCATCCAAGTGTCATCAAGTTGTTCATTTTCCGGAAAACTAAATGCATAATGATTTGAACCTTGATTTGTATGTAATTGATGTTGACGCTTTAAGTCTTTCAACCATTGCTCTTGGGTAGGCATCTTTTTATATAACCATGTGTTGCTTGTGTATCGTTGTGGAAAAATAGGCGTTAAATAAATCAACTGCTTGTCGTTATTTTCAAATACCGTCGCAATTAATATCTGACATACTTATATGAGACATTGGCACCTACTCCTTTCACTTTCAACAATTGAAAAGCAACTTAATCAATTACTTTTTTATCTTAAATATGATTACTTTAATCCCATAATTTGACGAAACTGCGAGTGATTAAGTAAAGCTGTACCAATCAAACTTGCTACAATTGCTTTTAATATATCACCAGGCAAATAAGCTAATGAAATTGAAATAGCTTTCGTAAATGGTATGTTAATAATCATGCCCATAATCAATGTACCAATAACATCTAATGCTATAACACCAAAAACTAAAATACCAACGAATAAAATCCAGAAATTAATTTCATTGATGAATCTATCACGAATCGCACCAATCATGAATGCTACAACTGGATATAATAGTAAAAACCCTGTTGAAGGACCTGCGAATACACCAATGCCACCGCGACCACCTGATAACAGTGGCAAACCAGCAACTACTAATAATAAAAAGACGATAACACTTAATGTGCCATATTTACGTCCTAAAATCACACCTGCTAAGAAAATACCAATGTTTTGAAGTACAATTGGTACTGAAGAAAATGGTAGTGGAATTACCGGTACCAATCCTAAAATAGCGATAATCGCTGTCATTAAAGCTGTGTATACTAACTGTTTTGTTGTCATTTTTTACTTCCTTTCGTATTTCATGACCATTATTATAGCACCATTGTAAACTTTAAGGAACGAAAAGTTTACAATAAGTTGTTCTATATAAATTAAAACCTTAATTATTCTACACAGCTGTTAATTTACTTTTTTAGCAAGTGCAGTTATATAATCAAAAAATGCGTTGTTATCTACATGATTTATGACATTAATTTTGCGCCCATCTTTACACTCAAATGTCTTACCTTGACTTGGTCCATAACTTATTACATCCACTTTTTTCTCAATTGAGTGAACTAAGTCCTTGTTACCAATATAAGCAGTCGTTAAAACATCCCATAAAAAGTAAGTAGAATTTGTTATAAAGTGTGTTAATGGTGGTACCGCTGCATAACTTACTCCTAAAAAATCAATGCCCGTATATTGGCGTTCATTCGCCCATCTTTGTCTAACATCTAACGTTAGCGGTACTTGATTCGTACTTTCTAAAGCAACCATATCAATCTCTATATCGCTATCAAAAACAATTTTAACCGCTTCTGGATCCCAATATGCATTCCATTCTGCAGAACCATCATGCTCAGGTTCTTCAACATTTCCTTTTGGTAAAAAGGTACCACCCATCCAAACTAATTTTTCTATATACTGAACGATTGATGAATCTTTTTGTAGTGCTTTTGCTAAATCTGTAAGCGGGCCTGTAAATAATAATGTTACTTTTTCTGATTGTCTCTTTAAAGTTTGAATAATGTCTTCAAAGGCTTCTTTGTCTCTCACATTTGAAGCAACGTGTTTGACTGGCTCATTTAAAATTGGCAATGCGTCCATAAAAAAGGCATGCATACGCCATTCTTTAGGAAATGGATTTTTTCCTCGTTCATATGATGGCGCAACTTGAATATCTTCCTTTGAAAAACGATTAATAATTTTTACTGATGCGCTCAAAGATGGTTCTAAATAACAATCAGCACCAATTGTACTGACCCCTATCAATTGAACGTTTTCCATTTGTAATAATAAAAATAGAGATACTAAATCATCTACACCACCATCATGGTTAAAATAAACTTTCTTAGTCACTCGAAATCCCCCTTACATTTCATTTTCCATTAACAATATTATGTTTTTATAAAACGTTGTAATATATCTTTCTACAAAATCATAACATTCTGTTGTAATCCTTTTAAACCTCTTCTTTAATTGATAGGCATTCCCTGATATGCCTTCCATAAAGTATGCACTAAAATAATTATGATATAACTTATTAATGCAGAGATACATTGAGCTATTTTCTCAGGTATACTACTTTAGCTGTAATAATACTAATCTATCATTAATTAAATTGAATGATAATAACGGCACTTATTATTTAAAAAAATACAAAAATCTAACCTTCTTGCTATAAAAATAAGAGCCTAATACAATATGAACTGCACCCAGTCTAGTAGACAAT
>OBZE01000438.1_pt1 | contig 15975 bp, 17 predicted proteins | sample 1476901 | NCBI WGS metagenome assembly OBZE01 (sample SAMEA2580235, study PRJEB22360) | human gut metagenome | biome: human gut; feature: human-associated habitat; material: faeces | place: Denmark | collected 2008/2010 | reverse complement strand
AGTATATATTATGATGACGGCTAATGATGATGTAGAGGTGCCGAGTGACTTCGCAAAGTTGAGCGATCAGTGTGATTTGATGAGGGCGGAGGTGTCAGAGTAGATGATGTGGTTAGTCATAGCAATTATATTACTAGTCATCTTATTGTTTGGTGTGATGTTGCAAGCTGAACAGTTAAAAGGCGATGTGAAAGTTAAAGAGCGGGAGATAGAGATATTAAGAAGTAGATTGAGACATTTTGAAGATTAAAAATATTTGTATGGAGGGTATTCATGACTAAAAAGAAATATGGATTAAAATTATCAACAGTTCGAAAGTTAGAAGATGAGTTGTGTGATTATCCTAATTATCATAAGCAACTCGAAGATTTAAGAAGTGAAATAATGACACCATGGATTCCAACAGATACAAATATAGGCGGGGAGTTTGTACCGTCTAATACATCGAAAACAGAAATGGCAGTAACTAATTATCTTTGTAGTATACGAAGAGGTAAAATCCTTGAGTTTAAGAGCGCTATTGAACGTATAATCAACACATCAAGTAGGAAAGAACGCGAATTCATTCAAGAGTATTATTTTAATAAAAAGGAATTAGTGAAAGTTTGTGATGACATACACATTTCTGATAGAACTGCTCATAGAATCAAAAGGAAAATCATATCTAGATTGGCGGAAGAGTTAGGGGAAGAGTGAAATTGGCAGTAAAGTGGCAGTTTTTGATACCTAAAATGAGATATTATGATAGTGTAGGATATTGACTATCTTACTGCGTTTCCCTTATCGCAATTAGGAATAAAGGATCTATGTGGGTTGGCTGATTATAGCCAATCCTTTTTTAATTTTAAAAAGCGTATAGCGCGAGAGTTGGTGGTAAATGAAATGAACGAAAAACAAAAGAGATTCGCAGATGAATATATAATGAATGGATGTAATGGTAAAAAAGCAGCAATTACAGCAGGTTATAGTAAGAAAACAGCAGAGTCTTTAGCAAGTCGATTGTTAAGAAATGTTAATGTTTCGGAATATATTAAAGAACGATTAGAACAGATACAAGAAGAGCGTTTAATGAGTATTACAGAAGCTTTAGCGTTATCTGCTTCTATTGCTAGAGGAGAACCTCAAGAGGCTTACAGTAAGAAATATGACCATTTAAACGATGAAGTGGAAAAAGAGGTTACTTACACAATCACACCAACTTTTGAAGAGCGTCAGAGATCTATTGACCACATACTAAAAGTACATGGTGCGTATATCGATAAAAAAGAAATTACTCAGAAGAATATTGAGATTAATATTGGTGAGTACGATGACGAAAGTTAAATTAAACTTTAATAAACCATCTAATGTTTTCAATAGAAACATATTCGAAATACTAACCAATTACGATAACTTCACTGAAGTACATTACGGTGGAGGTTCGAGCGGTAAGTCTCACGGCGTTATACAAAAAGTTGTACTTAAAGCATTGCAAGACTGGAAATATCCTAGGCGTATACTATGGCTTAGAAAAGTCCAATCAACAATTAAAGATAGTTTATTCGAAGATGTCAAAGATTGTTTGATAAACTTCGGTATTTGGGACATGTGCCTTTGGAATAAGACTGATAACAAAGTTGAATTGCCAAACGGCGCAGTTTTTTTGTTTAAAGGATTAGATAACCCAGAGAAAATAAAGTCGATAAAAGGCATATCAGACATAGTCATGGAAGAAGCGTCTGAATTCACACTAAATGATTACACGCAATTAACGTTGCGTTTGAGGGAGCGTAAACACGTGAATAAGCAAATATTTTTGATGTTTAACCCAGTATCTAAACTGAATTGGGTTTATAAGTATTTCTTTGAACATGGTGAACCAATGGAAAATGTCATGATTAGACAATCTAGTTATCGAGATAATAAGTTTCTTGATGAAATGACACGACAAAACTTAGAGTTGTTAGCAAATCGTAATCCAGCATATTACAAAATTTATGCGTTAGGTGAATTTGCTACACTAGACAAATTGGTTTTCCCTAAGTATGAAAAACGTTTAATAAATAAAGATGAGTTAAGACATTTACCTTCTTATTTTGGATTGGACTTTGGCTACGTTAATGATCCTAGTGCTTTTATACATTCTAAAATAGATGTAAAGAAAAAGAAGTTATACATCATTGAAGAGTATGTTAAACAAGGTATGCTGAATGATGAAATAGCTAATGTCATAAAGCAACTTGGTTATGCTAAAGAAGAAATTACAGCAGATAGTGCAGAACAAAAAAGTATAGCTGAATTAAGGAATCTAGGGCTTAAAAGGATTTTACCAACCAAAAAAGGGAAGGGCTCGGTTGTACAAGGGTTACAATTCTTAATGCAATTTGAAATCATTGTTGATGAACGTTGTTTCAAAACTATTGAAGAGTTTGACAACTACACATGGCAAAAGGACAAAGATACAGGTGAATATACCAATGAACCAGTAGATACATACAATCATTGTATCGATTCGTTGCGTTATTCAGTGGAACGATTCTACAGACCGGTTAGAAAACGCACAAATGTCAGTTCGAAAGTTGACACAATAAAATCTCTAGGATTATAGGAGGGAACAAATGTTAAAAGTAAACGAATTTGAAACAGATACAGATCTACGGGGAAACATAAATTACTTATTTAATGATGAAGCCAATGTTGTTTACACATATGACGGGACGGAATCCGATTTATTACAAAACGTTAATGAAGTAAGTAAATACATTGAACATCACATGGATTACCAACGACCTAGATTAAAAGTGTTGAGTGATTACTACGAAGGTAAAACTAAGAATCTGGTTGAGTTAACACGACGCAAAGAAGAGTACATGGCAGATAACCGTGTAGCGCATGATTACGCATCTTATATTAGTGATTTTATTAACGGTTATTTCTTAGGTAATCCAATTCAATATCAAGATGATGACAAAGATGTATTAGAAGCTATTGAGGCGTTCAATGATTTGAATGATGTTGAGTCGCACAATAGATCTTTAGGATTAGATTTGTCAATTTATGGTAAAGCTTATGAATTAATGATTAGAAACCAAGATGATGAAACGCGTTTATACAAGAGTGATGCAATGAGTACTTTTGTCATATACGACAATACAATTGAACGTAATAGTATCGTAGGCGTTAGATATTTAAGAACTAAACCAATAGACAAGACTGACGAAGATGAAGTGTTTACAGTTGATTTATTTACTTCTCACGGTGTTTATAGATATCTTACCAGTAGAACAAATGGATTGAAGCTCACACCACGTGAAAACGTTTTTGAATCACACTCTTTCGAACGTATGCCTATTACAGAATTTAGCAATAACGAAAGAAGAAAAGGGGATTACGAGAAAGTAATCACTTTAATTGATTTGTATGATAATGCTGAATCAGATACTGCTAACTATATGAGTGATTTAAATGACGCTATGTTACTTATTAAAGGTAATTTAAATTTAGATCCTGTAGAAGTTAGAAAACAAAAGGAAGCTAACGTGTTGTTTTTAGAACCGACTGTTTATGCTGATAGCGAAGGTAGAGAAACAGAAGGTTCAGTTGACGGTGGTTATATTTATAAGCAATACGATGTACAAGGTACCGAAGCTTATAAAGACCGTTTGAACAGTGATATACACATGTTTACCAACACGCCTAACATGAAAGATGATAACTTTAGTGGCACTCAATCGGGCGAGGCAATGAAATACAAATTATTTGGATTGGAACAACGTACTAAAACTAAAGAAGGATTGTTTACTAAAGGGTTAAGACGTCGTGCTAAGTTATTAGAGACGATACTTAAAAACACACGGTCAATTGACGCTAACAAAGATTTCAATACAGTTAGGTACGTATACAACAGAAACTTACCTAAATCATTGATTGAAGAATTAAAAGCTTATATTGATTCTGGCGGGAAGATTAGTCAAACAACTTTGATGTCTCTATTCTCGTTCTTCCAAGACCCTGAATTGGAAGTCAAGAAAATAGAAGAAGATGAGAAAGAATCTATTAAAAAAGCTCAAAAAGGTATTTATAAAGACCCTAGAGACATCAATGATGACGAACAAGATGATGATACAAAAGATACTGTTGATAAAAAGGAATGATTGTAATTGCCTAACAAAAACACTCAAGAATATTGGGAAGAACGCGGACGCAAAGCAATCGAGAATGAGTTGAAGCGTGATAAAACTAAAGCTGAAGAAATAGAACGTATATTGAATATGATGATTAAGCGCATTGAAAAAGAGATCAATGCGTTTATTGTTAAGTACGGAGATTTTGCAGGCGTTACATTACAAGAAGCACAAAAGATTATTGATGAGTTCGATGTAAAAGCGTTTCAAGAAGAAGCAAAAAGATTGGTCGAAAACAAGGACTTTAGCGATAGAGCAAATGAAGAATTAAAGAAGTATAACACTAAGATGTATGTATCTAGAGAACAGATGTTAAAGATTCAAATAGAATTCTTAATTGCTTATGCAACAGCTCAAACAGAATTATCGATGAGGGAATATTTCGAATCAACAGCTTATCGTGTGTTCAGTGATCAAGCGGGTATTTTAGGTGAAGGTGTACAAGTAGCTAAAGAAGTTATAGATACAATCGTTGATACACAATTTCATGGTGTCGTTTGGTCAGAGCGATTATGGACTAATACCGAAGCGACGAAACAAGAAGTAGAAGAAATAATTGCTAATGTAGTTATTAGAGGTCGACATCCTAATGAATATGTTAAAGATATGCGCAAGCACTTAAATAAATTCGAAGGCACAGCACGACAAAAGACCGCAGCAATTAAATCATTGCTTTATACGGAATCGGCACGTGTTCACGCACAATCAAGCATTGACAGCATGAAAGAAATTTCACCGGAAGGATATTATATGTATATTGCAAAAATCGATAATAGAACAACTAAAGTATGCAAAGGGCTTAATGGAGAAATATTCAAAGTTAAAGACGCTAAAATTGGTGTTAATTTCTATCCTATGCATATCAATTGTCGTTCAGATTGCGCTTTACTACCTAAATCTATGTGGCCGAAAAAACCAAGCAAGAAACGAAAAACAAAATACTTCGGAGGGAAAGTGAAAAGCGGTGATTGATTTAAAAGTAAAGTTTTTTAAAGGCAAGTTAGTTTTGTATGACAGTAAATTAAATGTTTGGAGGATACTAATATGAGTAATACTGACAAATACCTTAGAGACATAGCAAGAGAATTAAAAGGTATACGTAAAGAGTTACAAAAGCGAAACGAAACAGTTATTATTGATGCAAACTTAGACAGTGTAAGGTCGGCAGTATTAGCCGATAAAGAAAAATCGAAATATAATGAACCTCTCTTTTAATAGCTAGCACTTAATTGTGTTGGCTATTTTTTATGTCCAAACCATGCTTATGACAATAAAAGATGCAAGTGTAACAGCCCGAACCATGTATGGCTTAAAACTAATCAAGAGTAAATAAATGAGGTGTAAAAACTATGGATATCCAAGAAAAGTTAAAACTCAAATTACAGTTTTTTGCTGAAGAATCAGATAGAGATAATGGAAAATCAAAAGATAACAACGATGATGAAGGCAAAGACAAACAAGACAAAAAGACTAATTCAGAAGAAGAAATCGAAAAAAGACTACAAGAAGAATATAACAAGCGTCTTAAAGAAGAATTAAGTCGTCGTATGAAGCAGAAAGAAAAAGAGAAACAAGAAGCTGTTGATGAAGCTAAACGATTAGCAAAAATGAACAAAGATCAAATCGCTGAATATGAACGCGAACAAATGGAAAAAGAGCTGGAGCAATTACGCTCAGAAAAACAATTAAATGAAATGCGTTCAGAAGCAAGGAAAATGTTAAGTGAAGCAGAAGTTGATTCATCAGATGAGGTTGTTAATTTAGTTGTAACAGATACTGCTGAACAAACTAAATTGAATGTTGAAGCTTTTTCTAATGCAGTAAAAAAAGCGGTTAATGAAGCGGTTAAGATTAACGCTAGACAATCGCCATTGACTGGTGGAGATTCATTTAATCACTCGACTAAAAATAAACCGCAAAACTTAGCTGAAATAGCTAGACAAAAAAGAATTATTAAAAATTAACGGAGGCATTTAAATGGAACAAACACAAAAATTAAAATTAAATTTGCAACATTTTGCGAGTAACAATGTTAAACCGCAAGTATTTAACCCTGATAATGTAATGATGCACGAAAAGAAAGATGGCACGTTGATGAATGAATTCACAACGCCCATCTTACAAGAGGTTATGGAAAACTCTAAAATTATGCAATTAGGTAAGTACGAACCAATGGAAGGTACTGAGAAGAAGTTTACTTTTTGGGCTGATAAACCAGGTGCTTACTGGGTAGGTGAAGGTCAAAAAATCGAAACATCTAAAGCTACATGGGTTAATGCTACTATGAGAGCGTTTAAATTAGGGGTTATCTTACCTGTAACAAAAGAGTTTTTGAATTACACTTATTCACAATTCTTTGAAGAAATGAAGCCTATGATTGCTGAAGCATTCTATAAAAAGTTTGATGAAGCGGGTATTTTGAATCAAGGTAACAATCCATTCGGTAAATCAATTGCACAATCAATTGAAAAAACTAATAAGGTTATTAAAGGTGACTTCACACAAGATAACATTATTGATTTAGAGGCATTACTTGAAGATGACGAATTAGAAGCAAATGCGTTTATCTCAAAAACACAAAACAGAAGCTTGTTACGTAAAATTGTAGATCCTGAAACGAAAGAACGTATTTATGACCGTAACAGTGATACGTTAGATGGTCTACCTGTGGTTAACCTTAAATCAAGCAACTTAAAACGTGGTGAGTTAATCACTGGTGATTTCGATAAGTTGATTTACGGTATCCCTCAATTAATTGAATACAAAATCGATGAAACTGCACAATTATCTACAGTCAAAAATGAAGATGGAACACCTGTAAACTTGTTTGAACAAGACATGGTGGCATTACGTGCAACTATGCATGTAGCATTGCATATCGCTGATGATAAAGCGTTTGCTAAGTTAGTTCCTGCTGATGCAAAACCATCTTCAAATCCAGGAGAAGTTTAATAAATAATTAGGAGTGGTAACATGCCCGAAATCATTGGAATTGTTAAAGTAGATTTTACAGATTTAGAAGATAACAGACATGTCTATATGAAAGGGCATGTCTACCCTCGCAAAGGTTATGATCCTACAGATGAACGTATCAAAGCTTTAGCTAGTGTTGAAAATAAACGCAACGAACAAATGATTTACATTGTAAATGACAAATTAACCAAAAAAGAACTTGTCGAAATAGCAAGTGTTGCTGGCTTACAAGTTGATGAAAAACAAACAAAAGCTGAAATTATCAACACTTTTGAGTCGCTAGAGTAGGTGGTTATATGACTACGCTAGCTGATGTAAAAAAACGTATTGGCCTTAAAGATGAAAAGCAAGATGAACAATTAGAGGAAATTATAAAAAGTTGTGAAAGCCAGTTGTTATCAATGTTACCTATTGAAGTTGAACAAATACCGGAAAGGTTTAGTTACATGATTAAAGAAGTTGCAGTTAAACGCTACAACAGGATTGGTGCTGAAGGTATGACATCAGAAGCGGTTGACGGACGTAGCAATGCGTATGAATTGAACGATTTCAAGGAGTATGAAGCTATTATTGATAATTACTTTAATGCTAGAACGAGAACTAAAAAAGGAAGGGCTGTGTTCTTTTGAGATATGAAGATAGAGTTATTTTTCAATTAGAACAAGTAGCAACTTACAATCCTAAAACTAGCAAAAAAGAAAACACACTAATCACTTATGATGCGATACCATGCAATATTAACCCCATTTCTAGAGCAAGAAAGCAACTTGAATTTGGTGATGTAAAAAACGATGTAAGTGTTCTGAGGATAAAAGAATCAATATCTTACCCTGTTAGCCACGTGTTAATTAATGGTATTCGCTACAAGATAATTGATACAAAGACATACAGACACGAAACGTCATATTATATCGAAGAGGTCAATTGATGAATATAGACGGATTAGACGCACTGTTAAACCAATTTCACGATATGAAAAACAACATCGATGATGATGTAGATGATACTTTACAAGAAAAAGCCAAAGAATATGTAGTACGAGCTAAATTGAAAGCTAGAGAAGTAATGAATAAGGGTTATTGGACTGGTAATTTATCACGCAATATCAGATATAAAAAAACTGGCGATTTGCAATACACTATCACATCGCATGCAGCTTATAGTGGTTTCTTAGAGTTTGGTACTCGATACATGGAGGCAGAACCTTTTATGTGGCCAGTATATGAGGGAATAAGAAAATCAACTGTAGAAGAATTGAAAGCGTTGTTTGAATAGGAGATAAAAGCATGACACCGAACTTACAACTTTATAATAAAGCGTATGAAACGCTACAAGGATATGGATTCCCTGTTATTTCTCGTAAAGAGATGCAACAAGAGATTCCGTATCCTTTTTTTGTAATAAAAATGCCGGAGTCAAACAGAAGTAAATACACGTTTGATAGTTATTCTGGTGACACGAATTTAGTTATTGATATTTGGAGTGTAAGTGATGATTTAGGACATCATGACGGACTTGTTAAAAGATGTATTGATGATTTAACACCTAGCGTTAAAACAAACGATTATGACTTTGAAGAAGAAGATACTAACATCACACAGTTAGTTGATGATACTACCAATCAAGAATTGCTACACACATCAGTAACGATATCTTACAAAACATTTTAAAAAACGGAGGAATATTGAATGGCAAATATGAAAAATAGTAATGATCGTATTATTTTATTTAGAAAAGCTGGCGAAAAAGTAGATGCTACTAAAATGCTTTTTTTAACTGAATACGGCTTATCACATGAAGCTGATACAGATACAGAGGATACAATGGACGGTTCTTATAACACTGGTGGTTCTGTTGAGTCAACAATGTCTGGTACTGCTAAAATGTTTTATGGTGACGATTTTGCAGATGAAATTGAAGATGCAGTTGTAGATCGCGTATTGTATGAAGCTTGGGAAGTTGAAAGTAGAATACCAGGCAAAAATGGGGATTCCGCTAAATTTAAAGCGAAATATTTCCAAGGTTTCCACAATAAATTTGAATTAAAAGCAGAAGCTAACGGTATTGATGAATATGAATATGAATATGGAGTGAATGGTCGTTTCCAACGTGGATTTGCAACACTACCTGAGGCTGTAACAAAGAAACTTAAGGCGACTGGATACAGATTCCACGACACTACAAAAGCAGATGCATTAACTGGCGAAGATTTAACAGCAATTCCACAACCTAAAGTAGATTCACCACCGGTTGCACCAAGAGAGGTATAAAAATAGGGCGTTAAGCCCTTTTTATTTTGTTTAAATTAATTATGAATGGAGATTTTAAGTTATGAATGTAGAAATTAACGGAAAGTCATTAGAATTAAGTTTTGGTTTTAAATTTTTAAGAGAAATCGATAACCGATTAGGTTTAAAAGTTGAACAAGCTTCTATCGGTCAAGGTGTATCAATGTTGCCTGTAGGTTTAGAAAGTGGAAATCCGGTTGTGATTGGCGAAGTTTTAATCGCAGCTACATCTCACTTAAAAAAACAAGCAATTACTATTAATAACATTGATGAAGCATTAGATGAAATCGCAGAAAATATCGGACTAGAAGAATTCGGTTCGGATATTTTAACGGAGTTGGGAAAGCGACCTATGACCCGAAACCTAGTCGAAGTAGTGGAAACGGAAGAAAAACCAGCGGAAGCCTAATAACTTACGACAGAATCGTTATAACTTGTATGTCAACACTTGGTATTACAGATTTGAACGTTATTGAGCAAATGACATTAACAGAATATAACTATCGAATGTATGCGAAAGAGTATGAAATGCTAACCCAAGAATTCGAACGTTACAAACTTGCGTTTGCTATTCGTGATGCTGCAGCTACTAAAAATGTTGGGACAGAAAATAAACCTAAAGAGGAATATGTTTTTAACAATGCAAACGACGTATTGCCTTATGAAGAAAATATCCAACGGCTTAACGAAGGTAAAGATATAAGATTTAGTAGCGAACGTGATGAATACGAACCACAAAATAATGAATTCTTTAAAGTTATAGCAGAATTTAATAAGCAATAGAAAGAGAGGTGTTAATGTGACGGAATATAAAATTAAAGCGACTATTGAAGCTAGTGTAGCTAAATTCAAAAAGCAAATTGATAGTGCGGTTAAATCTGTACAAAAATTCAAAAGAGTAGCAGATCAAACTAAAGATGTTGAATTAAACGCTAACGATAAAAAATTACAAAAAACTATCAAGGTTGCTAAAAAGTCTTTAGATGCCTTTAGCAACAAAAATGTAAAAGCTAAATTAGATGCTAGTATACAAGACTTACAACAAAAGATATTAGAATCAAATTTTGAACTAGACAAACTTAACTCCAAAGAAGCTAGCCCAGAAGTTAAACTACAAAAACAAAAGTTAACTAAAGATATCGCTGAAGCAGAAGCTAAGTTATCCGAACTGGAAAAGAAACGTGTCAATATTGACGTCAATGCAGATAACAGTAAATTCAATCGAGTGTTAAAAGTATCTAAAGCTAGTCTTGAAGCATTAAATAGGTCTAAAGCTAAAGCTTTTATAGACGTGGACAATGGTGTTGCTAACTCTAAAATCAAACGCACTAAAGAAGAGCTTAAAAGTATTCCAAACAAAACGAGATCTCGACTAGATGTAGATACAGGGCTTTCTATACCAACTATTTATGCGTTTAAAAAATCATTAGACGCATTGCCGAACAAAAAAACAACAAAGGTAGATGTCGATACTAATGGTTTAAAGAAAGCTTATGCCTACATAATAAAAGCAAATGACAATTTTCAAAGACAGATGGGGAATTTAGCTAATATGTTCCGTGTGTTCGGTACTGTAGGTTCTAATATGGTTGGTGGATTACTTACATCATCTTTTAGTATCTTAATACCTGTAATAGCGAGCGTAGTACCTGTAGTATTTGCGCTATTAAACGCTATCAAAGTGTTAACTGGTGGTGTACTTGCTTTAGGTGGTGCCGTAGCAATAGCGGGAGCAGGATTTGTAGCGTTTGGCGCAATGGCTATCAGCGCTATAAAGATGCTTAATGATGGCACTTTACAAGCTAGCTCAGCAACAAACGAATACAAAAAAGCGTTAGATGGCGTAAAGTCAGCATGGACTGATATTATAAAGCAAAATCAATCCGCTATCTTCACAACTCTTGCAAATGGTTTAAATACTGTTAAAACTGCAATGAAGAGCTTACAACCGTTTTTTAGTGGTATTTCAAGAGGAATGGAAGAAGCGTCTCAAAGCGTGCTTAAATGGGCTGAAAATAGCAGTGTAGCTTCAAGATTCTTTAATATGATGAATACAACGGGTGTTTCGGTATTTAACAAGCTATTAAGTGCTGCAGGTGGTTTTGGTGACGGATTAGTCAATGTATTCACGCAATTAGCACCACTGTTTCAATGGTCGGCTGATTGGTTGGATAGATTAGGTCAATCTTTCTCTAACTGGGCTAATAGTGCAGCTGGAGAAAATTCGATAACTCGTTTTATTGAATACACAAAAACAAACTTACCTATCATTGGTAATATTTTCAAAAATGTTTTCGTTGGAATTAATAATTTGATGAATGCATTCAGTGGATCATCAACTGGCATATTCCAATCTCTTGAACAAATGACAGCTAAGTTTAGGGAATGGTCTGAACAAGTAGGACAATCTCAAGGTTTTAAAGACTTTGTCAGTTATATACAAACAAATGGACCACTAATAATGCAATTGATTGGAAACATCGCAAGAGGATTAGTTGCATTCGCAACAGCGATGGCTCCTATAGCTAGTGCAGTATTACGCGTTGCAGTAGCAATAACTGGTTGGATAGCTAACTTGTTTGAGGCGCATCCGGCTACAGCACAATTAGTTGGTGTCATTATAACTTTAGTTGGTGCATTTAGATTTTTAATTGCTCCAATATTAGCGGTAATGGATTTTCTGGGGCCATTAGCAGCAAGATTAGTCGCATTAGTAACTAAGTTTGGTTGGGCTAAAACAGGAACTTTAGTATTAAGTAAGGCAATGACATCATTAAAAGGTCCAATAAAATTAGTTACAGCTATATTCCAATTGTTATTCGGTAAGATTGGATTAATTAGAAATGCTATCACAGGACTTGTAACTGTGTTTGGTATTTTAGGTGGTCCAATAACGATAGTTATTGGTGTAATCGCTGCATTAATAGCTATATTTGTTTTATTGTGGAATAAAAATGAAGGATTCAGAAACTTTATTATAAATGCTTGGAATGCGATAAAAACATTTATGGTTACAGTTTGGAATGTGTTGAAAACTGTAGCTTCGGTTGTATGGAATGCTATTTTAAAAGCTATCACTACAGCGGTATCAAATGTATACAATTTTATAATGATTATTTGGAATCAAATAGTTGCTTATTTGCAAGGGCTATGGAATGGAATTATCGCTATTGCAACAACAGTATGGAACCTTTTAGTTACAATCATTACAACTGTTTTCACGACGATAATGACAATAGTTATGACGATATGGACAGCTATTTGGACATTCTTAAGTACAATCTGGAACACGATAATTACAATCGCTACTACGATTTGGAATTTGTTAGTCACTGTAATAACTACAGTGTTTACCACAATTATGACTATCGCAATAACAATTTGGAACGCTATTTGGACGTTCTTACAAACGTTGTGGAACACTATAGTTACTGTGGCAACTAAGGTTTGGAACGCTATCACTACAGCTATATCTACTGCGTTACAAGCGGCATGGAGTTTTATTTCTAATATATGGAATACGATTTGGAGTTTCTTATCTGGTATATTAACGACAATTTGGAATAAAGTTGTAAGCATATTCACACAAGTTGTTTCAACTATATCAGACAAAATGTCTCAAGCTTGGAACTTCATTGTCACTAAAGGTATGCAATGGGTATCTACTATAACAAGTACGCTAATTAACTTTGTTAATAGAGTTGTTCAAGGATTCGTTAATGTTGTAAACAAAGTTAGTCAAGGTATGACAAATGCAGTAAATAAAATAAAAAGCTTTATAGGAGATTTTGTGTCTGCAGGTGCTGATATGATCCGTGGTTTAATTAGAGGTATTGGACAAATGGCTGGTCAATTAGTAGATGCAGCTAAAAATGTTGCTAAGAAAGCTTTAGATGCAGCTAAAAGTGCTTTGGGTATTCACTCACCTTCACGTGAATTCATGGATGTTGGTATGTATTCAATGCTAGGTTTCGTTAAAGGTATAGATAATCATTCAAGTAAAGTTATCCGTAATGTTTCTAATGTTGCAGATAAAGTAGTTGATGCATTTCAACCTACATTAAACGCACCTGACATTTCTAGTATTACAGGAAACTTAAGTAATTTAGGTGGAAATATAAATGCGCAAGTACAACACACACATTCTATTGAAACATCACCGAACATGAAAACTGTTAAAATTGAATTCGATGTCAATAACGATGCGCTTACTAGTATTGTTAACGGCAGAAATGCTAAACGCAATTCTGAGTATTACTTATAAAGGAGGTTACAAATGGACATAGAATTAACAAAAAAAGATGGTACTGTAATCAAATTAAGTGAATACGGGTTTATCGTTAACGATATAGTAATTGATAGCATGCAAATCAACACAAAGTATCAAGACAAAGAAAATATGAACGGTCGTATATTAATGGGGAGCAATTATATCAGTAGAGATATAGTTGTTCCTTGTTTTTGTAAAGTTAAAAATCGTTCAGACATTGCTTATATGCGAGATATGTTGTATTCGTTAACGACAGACATAGAACCTATGTATTTGCGAGAAATCAGAAGAAAAGAAGAGTTGAATTACAGGTTTACTCAACCAACTTCTGATGATTACGTGAAATTAGATAAAAACAACTTCCCGGATTACGAATATTCAAGACACGATCAACAAATTTATGTAAATGGTAAACAGTATAAAGTTATTTTTAACGGAGTTATAAACCCTAAACAAAAAGGTAATAAAGTTTCTTTTGAACTAAAATTCGAAACTACAGAATTACCATACGGTGAAAGTATTGGAACAAGCCTAGAGTTAGAAGAAAACAAAAAGGTTGGATTGTGGTCGTTTGATTTTAATATTGATTGGCATGCAGGCGGAGACAAAAGAAAGTATACATTTGAAAATTTGAGCAAAGGTACAGTTTATTATCACGGTAGTGCTCCTAACGACCAATTCAACATGTATAAAAAGATAACAATTATTTTAGGCGAAGATACAGAATCGTTTGTATGGAATTTAACGCATGCTGAAATAATGAAAATCGAAGGGATCAAACTAAAAGCTGGAGACAGAATTGTTTATGATAGCTTCCGAGTTTATAAAAACGGTGGTAAAATAAGAACCGAAACGAATACAGCCCAACCAAAATTTAAATACGGAGCTAATAAATTTGAGTTTAATCAAACGGTACAAAAAGTTCAGTTTGATTTGAAATTTTATTATAAGTAGGTGTCAGAATGACAATAACTATTAAACCACCTAAAGGTAATGGCGCACCTGTACCAGTAGAAACAACTTTAGTAAAAAAAGTTAATGCTGACGGTGTATTAACTTTTGATATTCTAGAAAATAAATATACTTATGAAGTTATTAACGCTATAGGGAAAAGATGGATTGTTAGTCATGTCGAAGGTGAAAACGACAAGAAAGAATATGTAATAACTGTCATTGATAGGAAATCAGAAGGCGACAGACAACTGGTTGAATGTACTGCTAGAGAGATTCCTATAGACAAGTTAATGATTGATAGGATTTATGTTAATGTAACAGGATCTTTTACAGTAGAAAGATATTTTAACATTGTGTTTCAAGGTACTGGAATGCTTTTTGAAGTCGAAGGTAAGGTTAAGTCTTCGAAGTTTGAAAATGGTGGTGAAGGCGACACAAGGTTAGAAATGTTTAAAAAGGGATTAGAACATTTCGGTTTAGAATATAAAATAACGTATGACAAAAAGAAAGACAGATATAAGTTTGTATTGACGCCTTTTGCAAATCAAAAAGCGTCTTATTTTATTTCTGATGAAGTCAACGCCAACGCTATAAAACTCGAGGAAGATGCAAGTGATTTCGCCACCTTCATTAGAGGATATGGTAATTATTCAGGAGAAGAAACATTCGAACACGCTGGGCTCGTAATGGAAGCTAGAAGCGCATTAGCTGAGATATATGGCGATATCCACGCAGAACCATTTAAAGATGGTAAAGTGACTGACCAAGAAACTATGGATAAAGAATTGCAATCGAGATTGAAAAAGTCGTTAAAACAATCTTTGTCTTTAGATTTTTTGGTCTTAAGAGAATCATATCCAGAAGCAGACCCACAACCCGGAGACATAGTACAAATAAAATCTACCAAACTAGGTTTGAATGATTTAGTCCGTATAGTACAAGTTAAAACGATTAGGGGTATAAACAATGTAATTGTTAAGCAAGATGTAACGCTTGGTGAGTTTAATCGAGAACAACGATATATGAAGAAAGTAAATACTGCTGCTAATTATGTTTCTGGATTAAACGATGTTAACCTTTCTAATCCTAGTAAAGCGGCAGAAAACTTAAAATCTAAAGTTGCATCGATAGCTAAATCCACACTTGATTTAATGAGTAGAACTGATCTAATTGAAGACAAACAACAGAAAGTAAGCTCTAAAACTGTGACTACATCTGACGGCACTATCGTTCACGATTTTATAGATAAATCAAACATTAAAGATGTAAAAACAATTGGAACGATTGGTGATTCTGTAGCTAGAGGGTCGCACGCAAAAACTAATTT
>OBZE01000429.1_pt1 | contig 16505 bp, 10 predicted proteins | sample 1476901 | NCBI WGS metagenome assembly OBZE01 (sample SAMEA2580235, study PRJEB22360) | human gut metagenome | biome: human gut; feature: human-associated habitat; material: faeces | place: Denmark | collected 2008/2010 | reverse complement strand
ATACTGTCACCACCCCGGCGGGCCGCCGGGAAAGAAGGGCGGGAGCCGTAAGTAACCGGATCTCTTCCTCCGAAATCCATCGTGCGGCAGGCAGTTCGCTTGCCACATTGCTGGAACGGATCAGTGGTGTCAGTTCTCTCAGCACAGGAACAACAGTATCCAAACCCGTCATTCATGGAATGCATGGCAACCGCATCCTGATCATCAATAACGGTGCGCGCCAGACGGGGCAACAATGGGCGACAGACCATGCCCCCGAAGTAGATATAAACGAAAGCGGTAATATTCTGGTCATAAAAGGCGCGGACGGAGTAAGGTACGGTTCGGATGCCTTGGGAGGTATTATCGTGATGGAACAGCCCCCTTTCGCTTTCGGGCAGGAACACCCCAAAGGCAGAATCGCCACATTCTACGGAAGTAACGGGCATCGCTATGCGGCAACCGGAAGCCTGGAAGGCACACTACCTTTCCTCAGAAACATCGCCTGGCGTATGCAAGGGACCTATTCAAATTCGGGAGACCGCTCTACGGCACATTATTTGCTCAACAATACCGGAACCAGAGGATTACACTTCTCTGCATCTGCGGGATATGACAGCGGGCGATTACGGATCGAAGGAATATACAGCCACTTCGGCGAACAGACGGGAGTGATGTTCGGTGCACAGATGGGAAGTGAGGACCTGCTTGCCGAACGTATCCGCTTGGGACGTCCGGTATATACAGACCCTTTTACACGGCATATCTCTTACCCCTACCAAAAAGTTGTCCACAGAACTGCCATCGGAAAAGTCAGATACAATGCAGGTGCGGCAGGTGTCTTTTACTGGCAAACTTCCTGGCAGAAAGACGACCGCCGGGAGAATCGCATCCGCCGGATGAATCATTCGGATATACCGGCCGTCGCATTGCTGCTGAGTTCTATCCAAAATACTTTCCGTTGGAAACTGGATTATGGGCCATGGCAGACCGAAATCGGGGGACAAATGATATTCACCGACAATCACAGCAAAGCAGGGACGGGAATCGTCCCCGTCATTCCCAACTACACAGAAATGCAGGCAGGCGCGTACGGCATACAGAAATACCGGTATGAAAGAACCGCCGTAGAAGCTGGAATTCGCCTGGATAGGCAAGAGACACGTGCCGGCGGATATGACTGGACCGGAAACTATTATGGGGGAAACAGAAAATTCTGTAATTTCACGTATGGCCTGGGCGGGCACTACCGACTTTCAAAATACTGGGAGCTTACATCCAACTTCGCACTGACATGGAGAGCCCCGCATGTGCACGAGCTGTACAGCAACGGAAATGAATTAGGATCAGGCATGTTTGTCCGGGGAGACGCCTCCATGAATGCCGAACGAAGCCACAAGTGGATAACCTCGGTCAGCTACCGGGACAAAGTGTTCCATATCCGTCTGGACAGCTATCTGCAATGGATAAAGGGGTATATTTATGATGAACCGCTGAAAGAGAACATCACTGTCATTTCAGGCACTTATCCGGTATTCCGGTACCGGCAGACACCCGCCTTTTTCAGAGGAGCGGATTTTGACTTCCGCTTTATGCCTGCCGCCTCCTGGGAGTATCATCTGATCGCCTCCTTTATCCGGGCAAACGAACAAGGAACCGGGAATTACCTCCCTTATATTCCTTCTTTCCACCTCAGTCATGAACTGGCATGGACGCACCAAACAAAGTCACACATCCTGTTTCGCCTGACTGCCCGCCACAAATTTGTAGCGAAACAAAACCGTTTTAATCCGGCAACCGACCTTATTCCATATACCCCTCCCGCCTATCATCTTTTCGGAGCGGAAGCCAGTATGGAGTGTCCCGTAAAATACGGAAACAAACTAACACTGACTGTGACAGCAGACAACCTCCTCAACAGGGAATATAAGGAATATACCAACCGCTCACGCTACTATGCCCATGATATGGGACGTGACATACGTTGCACACTGAACTGGAACTTCTGACTATGATTTTTATTCATTGTATAATATCAACAAACCAATTGAAAGAAAAATGAAAACAATTACATCTAAAACCATCTTAATGCTCCTGACGGGGGCCTTTCTTGTCTTATTGTTTAATAGTTGCACCAAAGATCCGGTGATTCCCGAAGACGAAACAAAAAACAAGTTGCATGAAGACCCGGCCAAAGTAACGGTCCGACTGGTAGAATGCCACCTGCATGCCGACTGGAACGAGATACAGACCAACGGTGGTCCGCATCAGAATCCCGAATCTCCTGCCCGACATATAAAAAGAATACAGGACATTACCTATGAACTGAAGGCCGGACAAGGCTGGACACTGGCAGAAGGTAGCCAGAAGAAGTTCTATGTACAGAAAAACGGGGAATATAAAAATCAAGGACGCTTTACGCCTGCTCCCGTTTATCTGATGTTTATCTATTACTACAATGCCAAAGGCGAACTGATGAATAACCAGTTTGTGGAAAACGGGCAAGAGAACATACACCAGCACTTCTTCACACCGGAAAATATAAAGCCAACCTTCGACGGACAGATAGAAGCTGACGACAACGATCCACAGAAGCTGATAGACTATCTTTATGTAGACACTACCCCCTGGGATAAGACCTATCACAGCGGAGAGGCCGAAATCACGGGACGGGACAATCCGGTAGGGTTAAAAGGAATTATCCGTTTCTTGAAAGACCGCAAAGAGTTCGATCTAAAAGTCCGGCTGTATCACGGTTACGAATCCAAAAAAAATCCGCAGACCGGTACTTTCGATCCTTTCTACAAACCTTCTGGGGTATTGATACAACGGGGAACATGGGATATTAACCTGAATCTGCCGGTCGTTGTATTCTGGAGTCGGGAAGAATTTATCGATATAGATGAAGAAGCAAACTTAGAGAAAGTGGGCGAAGACAGTCTCGACGAGGGCAGCAACCGTACCGTACACTCCATCATGGAAACTTTCAACCTGACTTGGAAAGAAGCTCTGGAAGAATTCATAACCTATACCTATAAGGCCGGAGATGCCGAAGGAGGAGCTATCTGGCTGTAATCTCGTCCCAATAGAAACTACACATTGGTACGACTGATTCAGAATATCGCAAGTGATGTCCTGAGGCAACTCTACCGGACTATGAAGTGAAACCTAATCGGTTATAAAAAGCCGACGGCAACGTATTTCTTCTTTATGAAGAATGATACGTTCCGTCGGCTTATTATCTTTATTATCAACGGTGAGTTTAGTTACAAATCATATCTTCGGTGTACAGATTGTCATTCATACGCCGGGTCCTGTTTCAATACACCGCCCGCTTTATCTATTTCGGACTGTGGAATCGGGAAAAATTCAAATGCAGGTTTATACACCTTGATGTATCCCGGATAAGCAGGATCTTCTACCCCGTTCACCCGTTTATCCATCAACTTCCATCGTTTCAACTGGAAGTAACGCAGCCCTTCAAAACAAGTTTCAATACGCCATTCGTTCCGGATACGTTCACGAAGATCGTCTTGTGAGATACCGGCTTCGATGGCCGGTTGTCCCGAACGTGTCCTTACTTCATTAATAGCATTCAAGGCTGTTGTGGTAGCTCCGTGTGCTTCGTTTTCGGCTTCGGCTATCATCAACAATACATGAGCGTAACGCAGTACAACGATATCTGCATCCGAAACAGTACTGTATCCGGGTGTCACATCCGTAGGTTGGACATATTTGAGAGCGCTGAAACCGGTAGGCCCTTTATTATTTGATTCGTTCACCTGAACCTCTTCGTCTTTAAACCCGTCATCGACAAAATTGGCCATCATAGAATGGTTGACAGACTCGTACAGACGACGGTCTCTGTTCATAAACATTTTAGCACGTTCCGCTTTCTTCAGGGCATCGTCATTACCATATAAAATACTTTCGTCAGGACGTACCGTCAAAAGAGATTCTCCCCATGGCTTTCCATCCGTACATTCAAATGCGTCCACCATATTGCGGGTGGGGTCCAGAACCGCCCAGGCGCCATAATACAAATCCATAGAATGAGTCAGGTTCGGACGCAGGAAGCGAACGGAAAACATGATCTCCGGTGATGCCAATTGCTTTTCGGAGATAAAATTGTCACGCACACGCGCAGCCAAACTATAACCTTTGATACTCTGCAACAGAGTCAGTACTTCTTCCATCTTGGAAGAAATAGCCTTTCCATTGCTATCGTAAGCATCGAATAGCAGGATTCTCGCTTTCAGAGCCTTGACAGCCGAAACAGTGAACCGACCGGAAGTTTGTGAATCGGAATACAACTTATCGGGCAATTCACTGATGGCTTCGTCATAGTCGGTCATTACACGATTCAACACTTCTGCGCGGGTAGCCTTAGGTTGATACATCGTATTCAGATCGAGAGACTGAGTCACTACAGGCACCTCTTTATAACACTGATACAACCATGAATAAAAATAGCCGCGCAATGCTTTACACTGTGCAAGCATAAACTTTTTTTCATCCGCACTGATATCCGATCCGGTATACTGATCGAGTTGTTCCATCAAGATATGTACACGGGCAATGCCTTTATAGCAATTGCCGTAAATATCGGTAACGAACCCACCTTGATTGGGAGTAAGATCTCCCTGGGCAATCGTCTTGGCCCAACCATACGTACCTTCGCTATGTTGTACGATCGCATTATCCGTCAATCCGTCCAGACAAGGCATAATCTGAGAAAATACGCCGGAGTACATGACCGAATAAGTTCCGGCCAAAGCCGATTCAAAGTCACTCTTTTTCTGCCAGAATACGCTTTGCGAAGGGCTTGACGGAGGATCTTTCTGAAGAAAGTCTTCACACGAGGTGGCACCGAAAAGTAATGTGGCAGCTAACAATATATGAATATTCTTTTTCATTGCATGTCCTAATTAAAATTCAACATTTAAACCAAACGAATAGATTCTGTTTTGTGGATAGATGGCATCTCTTCCATCCCCGTTACGTTCAGGGTCGAGTCCTTTGTACGGAGTCAGAGTCAACAGATTATCACCGGAGAAGTAGATACGCACTTTAGAGATATTCGCCTTTTCGGTCCATACCCGAGGCAGCGTATAGCCCAAAGTCAGATTCTTCAGGCGGAAGAAAGAGGCATCCTTCAAGTAATAGCTATTGGGACGTGTGTTCTTGCCTCCACCCATATCCTGCCAATAGAGTTTAGGATGTTTAGCACCATAAGGATTCTCTTCTGTCCACATGTGTTTAATGTAGTCCTTGTTGGGAGATGATCCTTGCATAAAGGGCTGTACTCCCCAGTCAGTAGTATAATATTTTTTATCAGCTACTCCTTGACCGATCAGCGACAGGTCAAAACCTTTCCATGTCGCACTGGCATTGATACCATATTCGAAACCCGGAAAACGTCCTGAGAAAGTACGGCGGTCATAGTTATCAATCACTCCGTCCGGTTTTCCATCAGGTCCACTGATATCTTTGTACTTCAGATCACCCGGCTGTGTGTTATCATTAAATTGCTTTGGTGATGCATTGATCTCAGCCTGATCTGCAAATACACCGATACACTCCAACATATAATACTCATCATAAGGTAATCCCTCACGTTTGATGCTGTAACTTCCGATTTCTTCTGCACCAAATTCAGTCAGCTTGTTGCGCGAACGGTCAAAATAAACCCCTGCATTGTAGCGGAATCCCCTGAATGTACCTCCCTTCACCATATTGGCATAGTTTAAGGCAACCTCTATACCTTTATTCTCCACCGAACCATTATTCACCGTCGGAGCAGAAAGTCCGAGTAAACTCGACACTTGTGAAGAACGCAATATGTCATCAGTAGTCTTTTTATACCAATCGAAAGTTACGCTCAAGCCATCGAACACCTGCAGGTCGAAACCGATATCGGTAATAGTAGTGGTCTCCCACTTAATGTTACGGTTGGCATAAGCTGTCTGCTGATATCCGATAATAACACCATCCGAAGTTTTGGTAAACGGATAGTCATCCACACCCGAAATCATAGCTTGATAGGGATAAAGTCCGATATTCTGGTTACCCAACTGTCCCCATGAACCTCTCAACTTGAAATTGTTCAGCCAATTAAGATTCAAATTTTTAATAAACTCTTCTTCTGTGGCACGCCAAGCGACTGAGAATGATGGAAATACTCCCCAACGATTTTCATCGGAGATGCGTGAAGTTCCGTCGTATCTCATATTGGCTTCAAACAGATAACGCTCTTTAAAATCGTAGTTAAAACGTCCGAACAAGGACTGAATAGCCCACTCTTCTTCACCTCCACTGTTACTCCAATCGGCTGTCCCTCCGGCATTGAGTACCGGCAAGTCAAATGCAAAGTCTTTACGATAGGCATTGAGCGTTTCATATTTCTCCGACTCTTGATTGTAACCTACCATCAAAGAGAAATTATGTGCATTATCCACTAACGACAAATCATATTTCAGATAACTATAAAGGTTGGTATAGAAACGGCGGCCATCGCCTACACTTAATCCCAATCCGCCTTTATCGAGTTCGGACGATCTCTCGCCGGTATGGTAATCGTAAGTATAAGTCGTGCTTCCTCGCCAGTCTTTACTTTTGTTAGACTGAAGGCGGGCAGCTCCTTTAGTATACCACGTCAAGCCTTTAGCCAGATTGATCTCTAACCACAGCTGAGCATTTATATCAAAATTATTATCACGCTTCATGGCGTTATCTCCGATAATGGCAGGCATGTTTTTGTTATGACTTTCGAAGGAATAAGCGGAACTTGTCCAGCGGCGAATACCTGTTCCGTCATCCGGTAACCAAGGCATATAGGTCGGTGCCTGCGAAAGCGTAGAGAGGAAAGCATCATTCTGTCCCTGGCGAGGCTGCTCTGTCTCACCATACATCAAGTTGGCATAAGTTCCCACCTTTATAAAATTAGTAATACGCGCAGTAAGGTCGATTGTTGCATTGTATTTTCTATATTTAAATCCACGCATAGTACCCGGCTGATCGACAAAATTCAAAGCTACATTGTAGGTAGTCTTCTCCGTGCTACCGGCCATCGAGAGATTATGTGTCTGCACTACAGCTGTACGGAACATATAGTCCTGCCAGTCAAAGTTAGGATATTGGGGGTCCCCGACATTATTCCGATAAAGATTAATCTGGTCTTGAGTGTATTGTTTACCGGTTCCGGAGTTCTTCCAGGCCAGATTCGCTAGCTCCATATATTCCACAGAATTGGTGACACGATCATATAACTTGGTGGGTGTGTGCAAACCTACATTTCCATGATAACTAATGTGCACCTTATCTCCTACCGCACCTTGCTTGGTAGTTACCAGGATAACCCCGTTGGCAGCTCTCGCTCCATAAATAGCAGCCGAAGCTGCATCCTTTAACACAGAAACACTCTCGATCACGCTGGGATCAAGATTTGTCATGCTACCCGGTACACCATTGATCAGGATCAAAGGATCCGACCCGGCCGAAGAGAAAGTCCCCTGGCCACGGATACGAAAAGAGGTTCCTTCCCCACCTGGCTGTCCAAGTCCCTGATTGACACGAAGTCCCGGAATCTGCCCTTGCAGCAGGATAGCAGCATTGGCAACCGGACGTTTTGAAATATCGTCACCCGTCACAGCAGACACAGATCCGGTCAGATTGACTTTCTTTTGAGTACCGAAACCCACTACAACAACTTCATCCAACTTCTGGGCATCTTCTTTAAGAACAATGTTCATTGGTTCTCTCTGGGCTTTGATACTCTGTGTTTTATAGCCAATATAGGAAATTTCCAAAATGCTCCCTTCCGGAACATCCAAAGAGAACCGGCCGTTCAGATCTGTGATGTTTCCTAAAGTAGTTCCTTTTACCAATACGGATACACCGATAAGAGGTTCGCCAGCTTCATCAGTAACTACGCCGCTGACTTTTAGATTTTGTTGTTGCATAATGGTAACCGCATCCTGTTTGAGCCCATCGGCCACGGCAAACTGAGGAGAAATACATAATAGCAGTAGACTAGCACCTGCTATTTTGAGACAATTCATTTCACGAGTCTTGATTAAACTCGGAAACAGGTTAGTTCTTTTTGTCATACATTAAATTTTTCGGTTAAACATAAAAATAAGGAATGTTCTATCCGGAAGATTTATAAAACCCGGAATTTGTTTTTAGTCGTTTTTCTAAGTCTTCATAAGCTTTCTGATTTTGATTATTAGTATTCTGTCAATATTAGAACTTTACTGAACTATGCTGATACTCCATTCCGAAAGCAATCCATTGGGGAGTAGTCCTTTCAGAACTATATCCGCAGCATAGAAAGTACATTTCGGAGCTTTTAAGGCTAACAAATAATTCACATCTATTAAGTCTTTGGCAGATGTTATGCGGCAAAGATAAGAATAAGATTTAATAAAATGCAAAATACGAATCTTTTTTTTAATAAATCTCAATGTCTTCAAGCTAATTAGTCATTTGAAGTAAATCTAAACAGCCTTCTATTTTCCTGTTTAACTGGTATAAGTTTCGTTTAATCAATATGTTATATCTCTATTAGGTAGAATTAGGGTACAAACAAGTATAAATATTGCGTACGGTACCGAAGGAAATCAATACTTTTTCCGCTTTTATCTTACCAAATTGTATGAAAGTTGTGTTTTTCCAAGTTCTGAAAGAACTTAATCAATTAACAACACACAAGAGGCCTCCATTCTGTACTACCTATTTTATACTAATTGACGTCCAATGCCTTATTTAATCAAGAAAATAAGTGCCCCACTACCCAACATCATTATCTGATATTAGTATATCATTATTTATTTGAAATATTATAAATGAATAAGCTACATTTAAAATTACTCTTGGAATGCCTTCCGGAAGAATTGCTTATAATAAAAAAACTGTTTTTGCCATCAATAATTTCCGGATAGCAAAAACAGTTTATCTTTTTTAAAGAGCTGGTATAGGATTATTTATTGAAATAGCCTACATACCAGTCATAGAATTTTTGAATCCCTTCTTCTATAGAAGTAGAGGGTTTATAGCCAAAGTCCTTTTCCAATCGGCCCGTATCGGCATAAGTACATACCACATCTCCCGGTTGCATACCCATCATCTGTTTAATGGCTGTCTTACCTGCTGTTTTTTCAATAACAGAAATGAAATCCATCAGCTCTACCGGTGCAGAATTACCAATATTATAAATATAGAAAGGAATGGGATCGGCAGAAGGATGAGCAATGATCTTCATCAGACCTGCAATGATATCATCGATATATGTAAAATCACGACGCATTTGCCCGTTATTGAATACTTTAATGGGGTCGCCATTTAATATTGCCTTCATAAACAGACAAGGAGCCATATCCGGACGCCCCCAAGGACCATATACTGTAAAGAAACGCACACCGGTAGTAGGTATACTATAAAGTTTGCTATAAGCATGCGCCATCAGTTCATTCGACTTTTTTGTTGCTGCATACAAACTCACCGGAGAGTCTGCCTTATCTGTTTCAGCATAAGGCACTTTATCATTCAGTCCATAAATGCTGCTTGAACTTGCATAAACCAAATGATTTACCGGATAATGCCGACAACATTCCAACAGATTTAAGAAACCTACAATATTCGATTCAATATATGCATAAGGATTTTCAATCGAATAGCGAACACCGGCCTGAGCAGCCAAATTCACCACAATATCAAAATGTTCGTCTTTAAACAAGTTGGTCAATCCTTCACGATCTGTCAAATCCATCTTGATAAAGCGATAGGAAGGATATTTAGCACTCGGCAACAATATGTCTTTCTCGATCGATTCTTTAGTTATACCGGTATCAGCTAAACGATCATATTTCAACTGTACATCATAATAAGAGTTGATGTTATCCAACCCCACAACTTCACAACCTTGTGCTACCAATGCTTTTACCGTATAAGAGCCAATAAAACCTGCGGCTCCTGTTACTAATGCTTTCATGATTCAATTTAGTTTAGAGTACCATTACAGAAAAACGACCTATAACGTAATGTTCTTTACCATTAACAAACTCTTCCAGTTTCTTGTTCGAACGTATTTTTTTGTTCGAAATCATCAAAATGGTATTCTGATATTTATTATCCAAGACTTCTTCTTCTGTCACTTCTTTCACTCTTTCATGCAGATACACATCCATATTTTCAGAACGACGTACATTCAGGACACAATAACCGGATACGTTTTTCTCCTTAGAAAGTTCCACTGCTTTCCGGCATAACTCGGAATAACCCAACTCACCATTAATAGCCGGTACATCCCAACCTCCCACAAAGACAGCACAAAACAATCCGAGGGCAAGCACATTAATAGTCTTGTTCAACGATTTCTTCCGATAAAGAAAATATAGAGCCGTACCACCACTGACAGTCAATATTCCACCGGCTACATAAAAAAGCTTCTGTCCCAGGAATTCAGTACCCGGCATTCGTCCCAGCACAATAAGAGCCGGCAGCCCTGCCACGAATACGACGGCAGGAAGAAGCAACGTCAACGCCAACCATTGATTCCAACGGAAATGAGATAACAAAAGTACAGCCAAATAAACAAAGAATGGAAAAGTCGGTGCCAAATAGACAGCCAGTTTACCACTGAAACAAGATAACATCAGTAACGTAGTGAGAATTATGACCATAAAGAAACGCTCCATATCAGAACGAATCAGTCGGCGACAAGCCCCGGCAATAATTATACCGACCAGAAACAGAGCCCACGGAGCTAACGAATACCAAACAGAAATAAAATAATAATAAAACGGAGCACTATGATCGAACGCATTGACAGCACGCCCCACTGTTTGACGGAATAACAAATCATGCAGATAAGTTAATCCTCCCTCTTCCCAACAAACACCACCGAACCAAATGAAACATCCGAGCAATAATACAGCGAACGTTTTCCATCCCCAATAACGTCCAAAGGTCTTCACACGTCCGGTAATCAGCAAAAAAATGAAAGTAGACACCAATGGTACCAGTATCCCCACAGGCCCTTTGGAGAAAACTGCCATAAAAATATAAAAAGGAAACAGAAACTGATTCCAGTTCTTACTGCCTTGCCCTTTCAGCATCTGATAAAAAGTACGAAGAGCAAGCACAATAAACATACACATCAACATATCCATGCGCAATACAACAGCCAACCCTAAAAAGAGTCCACAACTCATCAACATTAATTGAGCCGATAAACGGTTAGCTACAGAGACTTCACGTTCCACCCACCGGTCCATTACCAACATGATCACTAAAGCCGGAATAAAAGAGAAGAGTGAAGCAAACCACATGGCATGATTGCCTAACAACCACTTGCCCAACATCAGAATCCAGAAATACAAAGGAGGCTTGTCAGCATACTGAATACCATGATTAGTGAACGTAAAAATATCACCATTACGCAGTGCTTCGTCAACAATACTCAAGTAACGTAACTCGTTGGAGGGAGTGTAGTCACGGAAAATCAACACCGGCAGTACAGCCAGCAATAATAAAAACGGAAGAAATTTACTTTTCATAGGCAACTGATTGCTTGGAGCTTTTACGTCCAATCATCAGATTGCGAAAATAGGCAACGAATCCGACGGATTGACCCAAAATCAACACAGGATCAAGACGGAATACACCGTATGCCACAATAACCGATGAACCGACCAGGCTGATAATCCAGAAGCCGGCAGGCAGTAAAGACTCTTTATGATGGAATGAATAAGCCCATTGATATACAAAGCGGAGAGTGAAAATAATTTGCCCCATTGAACCGAAAATCAATAGCCAAAGAGGTACCTCTTCATTGCGGAAAAAACTATCGATAAAATGTTGCGCATCATGCAACATAAAAGCTGCCGCAATTACCGGTGTAATCACTAACAAGGTTTTCAGTGCTCCGTGAAGCTTATTCCAAATACCTTTCTCGTTCAGATTCCACAAATAGATATAATAGGAAATAAACTGTCCGAAGATAATAGAAAAATCATCACGCAACCATCCATAAATACACAACAAATAAGATCCGGCAATACTCAATATCCAGAATATGGAAGGAGACACTACCTTTTTTGCCCTTTCCGATAATATCCATTGAAATATGATGCGAGCTGAGAAAAAAGCCTGCGCTAAAAAACCAATTACATAGATAAAGCCGCTCCCCTTCACAAATTTACGCTATTAAGTTATTGTCACCGATACGATAGTTAATATATCTCTTTTTCATCCAACGATAGGCAAAGCAATCAAGAAAAGGAGAAACCAACCGGTTCCACAAATGATATTTGGATGTACCTGCTACACGAGGAAAATGGCGAACTGGAATTTGCTTGATTTTAGCATCTTGCAACAAGATCAATGCCGGAAGAAAACGATGCATACCCGTAAAGAACGGAATACGTTTGGCATAGGCTGTATGCAAAACCTTCAGAGGACAACCGGTATCCTGCACACCGTCATTGGTCATCATTCTTCTGAAACCATTGGCAATCTTCGATTGCAGATTCTTGAAAAAAGAATCTTTACGATTGGCGCGGATTCCCATCACCAGCTGATAATCAGCAATATCTTTCAGCAACAGATTGAAATCTTCGGGAGTAGTCTGAAGGTCGGCATCCATATACCCTACATATACCGACTCTGTATAGTCGATACCTGCTTTCATAGCAGCACTTAATCCGGAATTTTTTGCTAAATCCATATAAAAGAAATCCTTGTTACGTGCGCATACCTCCATAATACGCTGCTTACTGTTGTCACGCGAACCGTCATTCACAAACAACACACAGGCCGTACAAATAGATTTGGGTAAAAACTCTCCCAATTTCTGTTCCAAAGAGTAGATATTGTCTTCTTCGTTGTATACAGGAACAACGATAGTCAGTTGATAATTGATCGTTTTATTCATTGCCTCATTGTAAATATCCCGCAAAAGTACAAAAAATATGAAATAAAATAGGATTATTGAAACAACAATCCAAATCTAATTTATGTTTTTATAGCACAAAAAGAAAAAAAGGAACCGGATTATAACATTCATACAGAATTAGAATATAAGAAGAATGCCGGAGAAAGATAAGATTTTCTCCGGCATTGTTATCTGTTTTATAAATCTGAAAACTAAATCATGCTTTCCGGATGTAATCAACAATCCATGCCCCTACTTCTTTCGTACCAAATTTTTCACCACCTTCCACTTGAATCTCGGGTGTACGTACATTAGCATCCAAAGAAGCATCAACTGCTTTGCGGATCAACGCACCTTCAGCTTTACAATCGAAGTATTCGAACAGCATGGCCACCGAAAGAATTTGCGCTAGCGGATTAGCGATATTCAAGCCTTTTGCTTGCGGCCACGAACCGTGAATCGGCTCGAACACCGGAGTACTCTCACCTGTAGAAGCAGACGGAAGCAACCCCATAGAGCCACTGATGACAGACCCTTCATCGGTAAGAATATCACCAAAGGTATTCTCCGTCACCATCACATCAAAAAATTTAGGCTCCTGAATCATCTTCATTGCAGCATTATCCACAAACATATAATCAGTGGTCACCTCCGGATACTGCGGCGCCATTTCTTGTGCAATCTGCCTCCATAGACGACTGGAAGCAAGCACATTAGCTTTATCTACAACAGTCAAGTGCTTACGACGCTTCATAGCATATTCGAAACCGACTTTCAAGATACGTTCTATCTCAGGACGTGTATACATATTCGTGTCGTATGCTTTGTCATTATCCTGATATTTTTCACCAAAATACATACCTCCGGTCAATTCACGAATACACAGAAAATCGGCTCCTTCTACTAACTCTGCACGAAGAGGAGACTTGTGCACCAAACACTTAAATGTTTGGACAGGACGGATATTGGCAAATAAGCCGAGTTTTTTACGCATAGCCAGTAGCCCCTGCTCCGGACGCACCTTGGCAGTCGGGTCATTATCAAACTTAGGATCACCTACGGCCGAAAAAAGAACTGCATCGGCATTCTTACAAACCCGGTAAGTTTCTTCCGGAAAAGGATCGCCTACTTTATCAATGGCATCCGCACCGCAAATGGCATATTCATAGTTTACTTTATGTCCAAACTTCTCACAGACGGCACTCATTACCTCCACACCTTGTACAGAGATTTCCGGCCCGATACCGTCACCGGCTAATACAGCAATTTTAAAATCCATATTATTCAATAATTAATATTCTTCTATTATATTCAGCATTTTTATGGTAGCTTTAATAGCAGCCTCTGTCTGGTCAGCATCCAACCCACGGGTACGGAACACCTTTTCACCAAAACTCCAGGTGATAACGGTTTGCACAAAAGCATCTGTTCGCCCTCCGGGAGGGATACTTACAGCATAGTTGATCAGCATAGGGAACTTACGTCCCAAAGTCACTTTATAAATCTTACGCAGAGCACGTACAAAAGCATCATACTGTCCATCGCCGGAAGAACTTTCTTCGTAAACCTGACCGTCGATTTCGATACTCAGCGTTGCCATCGGTTTCAATCCGTGTGCTAAAGTGACAAAGTAGCTTTTCAACTTCACTTTATTACTCATGCCATCATGCTTCAGCACGTCAGAGATGATATAAGGTAAATCCTCCTGAGTAACCAACTCTTTCTTATCACCCAGTTCAATGATCCGCTCCGTAACTTTTTTCATGGACTCTTCGTCCAACTCGAGTCCCAGGCTTTCAAGATTCTTACGGATATTGGCCTTACCGGAAGTTTTCCCCAAAGCGTATTCGCGCACACGTCCGAACCGCTCGGGAAGCAAATCATTGCAATAGAGATTACTTTTATTATCTCCGTCGGCATGTACTCCGGCCACTTGCGTAAAAACATTCTCACCGACAATCGGCTTGTTGGCAGGTATCACAATACCCGAATACGATTCGACCACGCGACTTACATCATTCAGCCGACTCTCGTCTATATTGGTAATAGCGTTGAAATGATCCTTCAAAATAGCTTGTACGCTTGCTAAAGGTGCATTACCGGCTCGTTCGCCCAAACCATTGATCGTCGTATGCAGTCCTTTGACACCACTTAGCACGGCAGCAAGTACATTACTTACAGCCAGATCGTAATCATTGTGTGCATGGAAGTCAAAATGGGTATCAGGATAACGTTTCTTCATCTTCCGCATAAACTCAATCACTTGAAGCGGATTCAGTATTCCTAATGTATCGGGTAGCATGAATCGTTTAATGGTAGTCTCTTTCAATGCGTCCACAATCCGGAATACATATTCGGGAGAATCCTTCATACCGTTACTCCAGTCTTCCAAATACACGTTGACTTCAATATCGAGTTCGTTAGCATAATCTACCACGGCAAGAATGTCTTCGATATGCTTTTCCGGTGTTTTCTTTAACTGACAAGTACAATGTTTCAGCGAACCTTTACACAGCAAATTAATAACACGACATCCCGTAGCATGAATCCAATCTAGTGAAGTATGTCCGTCGACAAATCCCAGTACCTCTACTTTTTGTAGCAGATTTCTGCGGGCGGCCCAGTCACATATCATCTTTACCGCATCAAATTCTCCGTCGGACACACGTGCCGAAGCCACCTCCACACGATCTACTTTCAACTCCTCCAGCAGAAGTCGGGCAATCATTAGTTTTTCATGGGGCACAAACGATACTCCGCTGGTCTGTTCACCATCGCGGAGGGTTGTGTCCATGATTTCTATTTTGACGCCTTTTCCCATTGTTCTATTTTATCTTTATTAGTCAACAAGAAGTCTATATCGTCAAGTCCGTTCATCAGACAATGCTTCTTGTAGGCATTGATTTCAAAATGCTCACTTTTTCCGGTGGCTTTATTCGTGATAGTCTGTTCCGGTAAGTTCACTTCCACTTCCATCTTAGGATTTTTAAAGATAGAATCGAACAGTTCGGCTAAAAATTCTTCAGTTACCACAACCGGAAGAACGAAATTATTCAATTCGTTGTTTTTATGAATATCCGCAAAGAAGCTACTTACTACAACACGAAAACCGTAATCAGCGATAGCCCAGGCAGCATGTTCACGACTGGATCCTGAGCCAAAATTTTTTCCGGCTACGAGAATTTGTCCCCCATATGTGGGATCATTCAATACGAACGAGTCAATTTTATTCCCCTGTTTATCATAACACCAGTCCCGAAATAAGTTTTCTCCAAAGCCTTCCTTCGTTGTAGCTTTCAAAAAACGTGCAGGTATAATCTGGTCCGTATCTACATTCTCCAATGGGAGAGGTACACAAGTACTTGTGAGTATATTGAATTTTGCTTTCATCTTTTTATTTACAATTTAAACATTTGCGATTTAAATAACTTCGACTTATTATGCAAACGATCTTTATTCACAAACTCCTTGGCCGGTAAATCTACGATCGCTACATTGACCATTACATCAGTTCCCTCGGGTCAGCTATCACTCCCGTTATCGCAGCGGCAGAGTGCCCAACAGGACCAGCCAAAAATGTAACGAAGATTTC
>OBZE01000373.1_pt1 | contig 18939 bp, 23 predicted proteins | sample 1476901 | NCBI WGS metagenome assembly OBZE01 (sample SAMEA2580235, study PRJEB22360) | human gut metagenome | biome: human gut; feature: human-associated habitat; material: faeces | place: Denmark | collected 2008/2010 | reverse complement strand
AGAATTGTTTGAAGCAGTCCCGCCTTTTTACTACCAATTAAAACAGGAACAATTCTGATAACTTCACCACCAACAGGGAATCCTAAATCATCCTTACCGATATTTTTCTTTCCTTTGAAAACAGCAAAGGTCAACCCTTTTTCTTTGCTGTTATTCATGAAATGTTCAAATCCAGGGATGGTGGCAGCCAATGCTATGCCTGCTTCTTGGACTGTTGAAATCAACCGATGATGAATCTTCCCGAAAGTTTTGCCAAGAATTCCAGAAAGCTCAATTCTTGTCATTATTTCCTGCATAATAGCTCCAGTTGGTGGGAAACGAGTTAATTAATAGTGGTTGGCCTTATATCCAAATCGCCATTAGCATCCGTAAAAACTCTTGCTGCTTTTTTCTCTCCAGCTTTAATATTGAAAAATCGTTCTTGCCTCTCTCGGTTTAAACTGCAAAGTCCTTTCCCTTCAAGATTAGCACCGACAGCCCACTCTCCCTCTGATAAATAAAATGTCGCTTTTTCTTTCGGATCCAGTTTCGCTACTCGCTCACCATTCAAATAAACTGTTGCATAGCATCCTGCCCCCACGAATCCTGAATCACGAACGATTGTCAGGCTACCGTTATTACCATCATTTTCTTGATATTTAAAAACATGCTCTTTTGAGGCGGAAATAGCTTGGCTGGGAGGTACAACTGTTGTCGAACAACCTGTTACTGTGACAATTGCCAATGCTAGAGCTATTTTTTTCATTTCAGTGTCCCTTGGATTTATAGTTAAAATTCCACAAGAGATTAACACAGAGAATGGTATCGGACGATTTTCATCGTCCTGTCTAACCAGTATCCACCATACGGCACGCGCTTGCTGAGATGGCCATACAGGTGATGCAGCAGCATATTCCCTTCCAGCAGAATCCCGGCGTGGTTCCACTTATCCGCCTGCACCTGCATGATCACCATGTCACCCGGTTGCGGTGGACCATCAAACTCACGGAACCCGCATTCATACCAGCAGTCCTGATAAAAATTGTCCGGATACTCCTTTTCCCACCACGGATAATCGACGCGGTAATCGTGCAGCTCGATGCCGTGGGTTTGCCGAAAATAGCTCATCACCAGGCCCCAGCAATCGTAGTGGCCCAGCACGAATGGTCGCTCGAGGAGCGGCAACTCACCGCGCGGGTGGATGGTACGGAGATCGCCTTCTGGCCAGCTGATAATATGCCAGGGGAGAAGGGTCGCGTCGCATTGCGCTTTATCCAGTTCGCTCGGCTGGGTGGTGGCATCAGGATGGCTGTGAACAATACCGGTGATCGTTCCCCATTCCTCAACCTCCGCATAATCCTCCGGCGCCAGTACAAAATTATCTTTCGACTCTGTGGCCAGGTTCCGGCAGGGGAAATAACGCTCCGCTCGGCCCCTCTGGGCGACGAGGCCACAGGCCTCGCGCGGATATTCTGCGGCCGCATGTTCCTGGATGGCCTTAATCGTTTTCTGACGCATATCAGCTCCTGATTAATGAGGTGCCGGGGAACCCGCCAAACGGCAGCTCACTATTCTCACCATGGCGTAATTTGCAGGCTGTGAGCGTGCCGGGGCAGACATCCTGAGACGGGTCATCAACTGGCTGATTGTTCCTGTCAAAATACCGGGTGCCGGCATAGTCGCACCCGTTACCGCTGCGGTACTGATTGCGGATACACCAGGTGCAAATCGCATGCAGCTGGCGAGTGGGGATCATCATCCCCTGCAGGGCAAACGGGCTGGAGAGAGTAAATTCCACTTTCTCATCGTCTTCATAATGCTTTACGTCAATGAAGAAAAGGCGCCGTTTCTCCTGAGTCGGATCAGCTGAGGCATTCCCGTCCGGAAAGTTCTTCGCATCGAGATACTGTTTTTGCGTGTCGTGGATGACAACCCGCGCCAGAGCCAGATCGTCGTAATGAAGACAGAGCGCGGATATCTTTCCGTCGATGTTCCCTACCCGCAGCGTTGGCTGCACGTCGCTGCCCGTGGTGGATGACTCGATCCCTTCGATTTCACATGGCCAGGCTTTATACTCCCGCCCCTGCCACCAGATGCTTTTCGCCGGCAGCTTATCCAGGTCGCCGCCAGCGGCGAGGATTTCGGCTGCAGTATGGGGAACGTTATAGCCGTGGAAATATAAAACCTCATCCAGGCCAAACGCCTGGCCATCGATCTCCAGGAGACGAACCTCATCGCCTGGCTCTAACTTCTGATAATTCGCGTTAAGGCTCATGGTTTAAATGCCTGAATAAAAGTGGCTGAAAGTGAGTAATTTCCGCCGCCCAGCGGCACCGGTTTGTATTGTTCGCAGCGGTAAAGCCCCACCTCTTCCAGAGGCGGGGTCCACTGAAACGCGCGGGTGCCGGCATGACGGTCGAGGAACTGCTTAATCGGGCGGATATAGTCCTCCGTACCGACAAAACTCAGCTCCCAGTCCTGTGATCGGGTGTTAATACCATCGCCGGATACCTGCGCATACCCGTCACCGAACTGCGCCTTCCGGACACGAAAATTAACGGTCTGCTGGGGATTAACCCGCGGACTCCAGGTGAATATCTCAATAGCCATCAACGTTGCCCTTTAACTGCATTCCAGACCATCCCGCCGGGGCGAATATCCTGCGCCATCAGCTCCCTGTATTTTTTCTCCACAAACGAGCCAATCTGCTGGCCAAACTGCTCAAAACCCGACGGTGCCTGCGTGGAGGTGTTTCCGCCTTCAATCGTGATATAGACTTTTGGCCCTTCCGACGCGCCAGCGTTCTGACCACCACCGACAGCGCGTACCCCCAGCGAACCATCGCCGGCACGCGTCAGCGGCATGATGGCCTCCGGCCCGGCCTCGCCAAATACGCCGGCCCCTTTTGCGAAAGCGAAGAACTGCGGAGAGTCATAGACCTGGTTGCTGTATGCACTCAGCGACGGTGAGTCGTAAACGCCGCCTTTGGCGTTGAACTTAATATTTGCAGCTGCTGTATCATAAGCGCCTGACGGCGTGCTTCCACCGTCAGCTCCGCCACCAATAGCAGAGCCTACAGCACCAAAAATGCTCTGCAGCGCACTGGACAGCGCTATTTGTGTGGCAATTTTTGCCAGGTCTGACAGAACAGACGCGGTGAAACTTTTAAAACTGGATTTTCCTGTAATGACAAACGAAGCGAGCGACCCCGCCATGTCATCAAAAGCACCTGTGGTAAAGCTGGCTATCTGACTGTTTGCATCCCGGGCATTATCTATCCAGTTTTTCGCCCCGCGCCGGAAGCCAGCGCTGTAATCCTGCTCTGCCGCCAGACGGTCTTGGCCACTTTGCTCAACAATCGCAAGCTCCCGCTGCTTTGCTGACTCCAGATCGGCCAGTCGGGTCTGATATTCGGTGGTCGTTTTATCGGTGAAATCATGCTCAAGAGCCAGCCTACGTTGATTAAACCGGTTGATAATAGCGTTACGAGCTTCGGTATCGCTGGCTTCCTGATCTGAAAGGCTGTATTTCTCCAGATTCAGGGCTGCTTCACGCTGCATAGCCTGAGCCTCTTCCTCCCATTTCCGGCTTTCAGCTTGGTATTTCAGCGCGGTTTTGCGTAAAGCGGCTTCCTTCTCCAGCTGAATGTTCGACTGAAGTTGCGCCCGTATTTGGTCCTGCATATTCACGAGACTTTGCTGGCTTTTCGTCAGGTGTTCACCCTTGAGAGCAGAAACCTTTTCATTAAAAACCGACAGCTGAACTTCCGATTCAGTCAGTTTATCGGTCGTCTGAGCCTGCTCTTTCAGTACTGCGTTGCGCTCCTGCGCCTGCTTCAGTAACCGCTGCCCTTCCGTCTCGCCACTACCAGATTTTTTGGGCTTATCCTTCTTCGTCGCCTTGTCGTATTCGTCGTTAATCCCTTTCAGGATCCGCTGGTACTCTTTAGACCCCGACGCATAAATACTGTTATTCAGCCGCTTAATCGCCGCCGCCCGCTTTTCTGCCGCAGTGGTCCCTGCATCCATGTAGCTTTTCAGCCCGGCAGTATTTTTTATGCGCTCATTCTGCGCTGCAGCAGTAGCCCCCGCGATATCAGCGGCCAGCTGACCAGCCATGCTTCTTAACGTTCTCTGGACGTTCTGCGTTTTATCAATCGCACCACCGAGCGCGATAACAGCCTGCTCTCCGGCTGTCCCCCATGTGTTCCCGAGGTTTTTTACCGTTTCAGCGGTCTTATCGACATCAACACCCAGCTCAGCCAGACGATTTTTCTCGGCCTGTATCGCCGCCTCAATCAGTAACTGGCTTGCCTGCGCCGTGCTTCCTCGCTCCTTCAGCGCTATGACTTGCTGAACGAGCGAATCTTTCAGGACCACACCGGATGCAGTCAGCTTCTCCATAGCTGAAACCGGATCGCTCCTTAATCCGGACAGATGATTCACCAGCTCCTGAGCATCGCCGCCCGCCTTCTCATATGCATTGGCCAGCGTGGCAACATCATTCAGCAGCCGACCACTAAATCCGGCTTTTGCCGCAGCAGAGACAGCATTGACTGACGTCTCCGTATTCCCCAGCTCACCACTCAGTTTTTGCAGGTCAGCAGCGGTTACCAACGAGGAGGTTTTGAGATCCAACGCTGCAGCGTTCAGCTTTTTAGTCTGCTCTTCCGCCTTTTTAAACTCGGTATAAATCAGCGTACCGCCTGCAGCGAGCACTGACAGACCAATTCCAACAGGTCCGCCCAGTAGGCTCATCGCCGAACTGAGCGCCCGACTACTGGTGGTTGCGATGCGTTGTCTTAGCGATAACTCCGTATTAGCCGCAGCTGCCGCCTCGGTTGCTGCAGTCAACGCGGCTTTTCCACCCGTCTCAGCTGCATCTGCCGTCGCAACAGCAGCCTTAGCCGCCTTCAGCTTATCAAGCCCACTGGCTTCAAGCCGGTTGGCTTCAATAATGGCGCGCTCGTTTTTCAGGTGCTCATTCTGATAATTAACATTTAAGCCATGTAGCTTATTAATTTCAGTCTGTTTCGCGTAATACTCATCCAGAGCGATAGCCTGCTCGCGCTGGGCCTGCGCTGCTGCTATCGTTTTTTCAGCAATGGCAACTTTGTTAAGCGCAGCCTGCCGCTCAGCCTGCGCGGCTTCAATCTGTGATTTTGCCGCCGCTGCCAGTTCTGCTGCTGCATTACGGGCCGCTTCCTGTTGCGCCTTCCATCCCCCTGCAGAACCATCCAGCTGGCCCTTTAGCGAATGGACCGCCGGGATCAGTGCGTTAATAATGCTGCTGCTGGCAACATTACTTCCAGCAGCAACTTCGTGAAGGACAAAATTCAGCTGGCCGGCACCTTTGGTGGCGCCAGAAAACAGGTCGTCATTTGCCCCTTGCACTCCGATTTTTTGCGCGGCTTCGACTGTTTTTTTGATCGCATTTGCTAGTTCATTAGCCTGCTCTGTCGCCTGTTTATTGAATTTTTTACTGGCCTGCCCTGCGTTCTGATACGCCTCGGTGATTTGTGACCGAAATGCAGCAGAATTGAGGTGCAGGGCAACCGACAAACTCGCAACGTCACTCATTGTCCAAGGATCCTCATAACATCAGCACATTGCTGATCAGTAACTGACACGACGGGGCTGGCAGGCGGATCTTGGGCTGGAGTCTGGGCAGTGCTGTTTGTCAGGGAGAACCAGGCTTGCCAGTAAAGAAGAATGTCGGCGGGTAGATTGGCGATTTTTCGTGGATCATACTCCCCCAAGCGAGCGGCCAGCGCAAAGACCGTCATCAACATGGGGGAGTTGATCAGTTTTTTTTCGCCTCCTCCAGCGTGCCATAGCTGAAACGCTGGATCTTAGACAACGCCTCGGTGATTGACGCATAGGAACGAGATTTCATCAGTTCAACCGGGGATGGTAGACCCTGTTCGGGAACGCCGTCTTTATCGACCAGAGCGCTCAATATGAGTGCTGACGCCGCCAGCATCAACTCGCGGGTTTCGCCCGGACCGGTTAGTTGATCCGCCTTTTCTTCAAAATCAGCCATCTCACTCGCAGTCAGGCGGCGTACATAGAACTCACCACCAAAAATGCTCAGAGGGAATGCATCGCTATCAGGAGCGAGCAGGCGGGATTTAACGTCGTTATTCATTCATCATTCTCCACAAAAAAAGCCACACGGAGGTGGCTGTTTAAAGGTTAAGTTAATCAGGCGCCGCCGGAAACAGCGACCGTTCCCCAGGTGATCTTGTTCTGCTTACCCTGAACAGTGATCTGGATGACCTCACTCGCCGGAGCGGCGATTTCATTCATCTGCCACCCGGACAGCGCCAGGAGCATCGTCGCTGTTCGCTTGTTGGGTAATTCGACGTATAACTGGATGGTCTTGCGGGCCTCTGCTGCGTTCAGCAGCGCGGCAAAATCGGTATTACCCGGATCATCAATGAAGCCCAGCGACTTTTCAGGCCCGTCAGGCAGATCGCTGATGGACTGTTTCTGCTTATCCAGTAACGTGGTGCAGTCGACAAAGCCCCCCGTCTGCCCCATTGCACCCAGCGCTTTACAGTTAATCAGCGGTTTCAGCGCTGACGTGGCAGCGCCAGGCTCCCCATATTTCACAATGGTGCCCGCCGGCAACATCGCATATTCAGGCGAAGTTTTATCAGCCATGTTTCTCTCTCTTTTTATACGGCAGCGGATGCTACCTGTTTTCAATGCCGTTTCGGATTTCCACGGTTAACACGCGCAAAACGGTCTGGAGGTTGTAATCCAGGGCGGGTCGGATAAAGGGGTCTGCAACCTGTTTAACCGTGCCAAACTCCTGCGCCAGCGCCTTCATATGGTGCTGCTTGCTGGGGCCAACACGGAGCGTTATAACCGTACTCTGGTACTTCGCCGATCCTTTTCTCGATCTGATTTTGATTGAGTCCCGCATGTGCGGCCCGACAGACGTTTCGTCGAAGCCGGCATGCTGCTTCATATCTTCCTCGACGACCTTTAGCGCTTCGCGCCCGGCATCCCGCAATACCTTCGTCGCCACTTTTTCGCCCAGGGCCATTAACTGCCGCTCCAGCTCATCCAGCCCTTTAACTTCCATTCGGATCACGAGGAGTCCTCCACGTAGTGAATGATGAAATCGCGGGTCAGGCGATACTGAATGTGACGATTCGTCAGCTGGTTTTTATCCTGATGGATACCGCCTCGCTCCACATACTGAACCGGGATACCCTCCAGCTGGCCATGAACGACAGACTTCAGTTCCGTCCAGATTTTTTTATCCAGCTGCAGCAGTGAGGTGTAATCATCGATACGGTACAGATTCACCTGGATACGGGCAGATACGATCCCCGTTCGCAACATTCCCGAGACCATTTCCGGGTCAGAGATACGCTGAAAGGTCGCTCCTTCCTGGACCGTGTCCGGCAGTAAAAGCGGATACGCATTCATGCCGGTGATGCGCTCCAGCGCACCCTTAATCGCCAGCTCTATCATGCCGCCCGTCGGCCTCCCCCGTGATAATGATCCGGTCCGTTTTGCGGTCGATATTCCGGACGGTATAAACCAGATTTTTCGTCGTGATTTTCCAGTCAATATCAACCAGCACGCCCGGATAGACCGTAAACAGGCAGGTTTCCACCACCTGTTGCTGATCCAGCGTGCGGACTTTTCGCCCCGATACCAGCTCCCGTTTTGCCCACGCTTTTCCCGATTCAACCTGCTTTTCCGGTAGCGGTTCGCCCAGCGGCCCACGACCGGACTGAACGTAGCTAATTGCAATGCGACAGTTCATATCACCCGGTTTCAGGCTCATAGCGTATGCTCCTGCAGGGGGAAAAGAAGATGCCTCACCGCAGCGGTTTCCAGCCACTGTCCGGTATGGCCATTCAGATACGCATCGCTGACCAGAAACTGAATAGCCAGCCGGATATCTTCATCCGCGATAAATCCGCGGACGGTCTCCGGAAGCGCATGCAGCTCTTCATCACTGGTGACCAGCTTGCAGTAGTAATCACGCTCGATGCTCCGCTGCGCGGCGTTCACCATTTGCGTGAGCATGGCGTCATGCTCCGTGAAGTCCAGTTCCAGGCGTAGCTGGGTTTTCACATCATCCAATGTCAGTATCAAAATCGCTGTCTCCCGGCTTCGGTTTCAGCGCGCGTTCGGCATCCTTCGGCCATACCGCGATACGGCGCTTAACCAGCTCTTCGGCGTGCGATCCTTCAAACCACGCGATATCACCACGGGAATAACGGCTATGCGGACCGAGGAACACAACGGATTTACGTTCTGCCTGTGCGACCACGGTCGCACGGTTATCCTGTGAGGTCTCAGTCGCATGGTTGTCCTGCGCGGTCTCGGTCGCATGGTTGTCCTGTGCGGTCTCGGTCGCATGGTTGTCCTGTGCATCCTCGGTCGCATGGTTGTCCTGTACGACCGTTTCTTCCGGCTCCACTACTTTATTTTTCGCAGCCATAGCATTCTCCTTAAAGGGAAAAGCCCGCATATGCGGGCTTTATTAACAGAGGGGGGGGGTTAGAACAGGACGCCGGTACCCAGCACCAGGCCTTCCGGATGACGGAAGCCGATATCGTGTTCGAGGACGACGCGGATCAGCGACTGGTTACGCGAGAACGCGGAAACTGGGTTACCTTCTGCATCGAGATAGGTGGCTTCTCTGGAGAAATCGACCTTCATGGAACCATCTTCACCGATGACAACATCATTGAAGTCGGCGAAATAAATTTCCGTTTCCTTACCACTTTCGCCCAGGTTAACCGGGATCGCGCTGGTATACTGAATCGGATAGCCCTTGAGCATACCCTGCGCCATTTCCGGGTAGACTTTGTTGCCGTTGCCGTCACGCAGGCCAAACAGCTTCATATAGGTACGGTTCGACATACCCCAGCCGCAACGGATCATCAGGCTGTTGCCATCCATCGCCATCAGAATAATCTTATCCAGGTACTCATCAACCGTGTTCAGGTTGATCGTGGAACCCGCTTCCCACGGCAGCAGGCGGTTCCACTGCGTCGCACGCGACTTCATACCAATCGGTGTATCGCCGGTACCGTCATCGCGCATAAACGCTTTATCCTCACGAACAGCGATGGCGGTCAGAATATCCTGCAGGACCAGCTGCTCAACGTTAAAACCGGCGCGACCAATCAACTGGTTCGACATCGGGACCAGGGCGATCATGGTTTTGGCACTCAGTTTTACGTCGTCGAATTTTGATTCAGACGTCTTGGCATCCTTTCCTTCGCCGGTGTAGCTGGCCGTTGCACCGCCAGCCGAGCGCGGTAACGTCAGATTGCCGTTAGGCAGCGGAACGGAGCGGGCACCCAGCTTACGGACAATGGTACGGTCGCTCAGCAGCTCGATGACTTCGTTTTGCATGTTCTCCGGGATGAGCGCCCCACCGGAACCCGCAGCGGTGGAAATGGCCATCGATACGGACTGGTCATTCAGCTCTTCTGAAGCGAATTTTGCCGCGTCCTGCAGATTCCCTGCGCCTGCGGCGACAGACATCACCAGTCGGGTCATGCCAGCACCGGTGTACTGTTTCGGCTCCTGCTTAACAATAATGCCGGGGGCCTGCTGAGTCGCTTTCACGGGTTTTGCGACCAGCGCCGCAGCACGTTCGGCGGCTTCCAGGCGTTCAATTTTGGCGCTGATATCAGTGAACTGCTGCTGCAGGTTCGCAAACTCCGTCATCTGCTCCGCAGTCAGCGTGCCGCCGCTGGCGTCAATGGTTGCCAGGGCCTGAACCTGTTCGTTGATACCCGCACGCTGACGACGCAATTCTTCAATATGTGGCATTTTATTTCTCTCTTTTTAGACATAAAAAAAGCAGCCTGCTGGCTGCTTAAGGTGACGCGGTTTGTGTTTGCGCCGGGTTACATTTTGGTTTGCAGGTCCATCGCGGCTGCCTGCATCTGAATGGAGGTTTTTTGACGGGGTTGCTGATACTTTGCCGCGATAGCATTGATCGCCGCCTGGGGGTCAGAGACTTCATCCGCCAGGCCGGCGGACACAGCGCCAGGGCCAAAATACAGCCCCGCCTGCGTATCAATGACGGCCTGCTGATTCAGGCCGCGATATTCGGCCACCGACCCCGTAAACGTCTCGTACATTTCGTCGATCATGCCCTGGAACATACCCAGCGACTCTTCACTCAGTGGTTCATGTTGGGTGCCGTTATTTTTGTTATCTCCCCGGTAAATGGTGGTGAACGTCAGCCCCATTTTTTCTTCCATCTTCGACGTATCGAGGTGCTCCATGATCACACCAATCGACCCCACGCCACTGGTCTGGCTGACGATGATTTTGCTGCAGGCCGATGCGATGAAATACGCGGCGGAATACGCGCTGTAGTTCACAATCGCCGTGATGGGTTTCGTGTCGCGAGACTGATAAATGTAATCGGCCAGCTCCTTGCACCCCACCGCTGCGCCGCCGCCGGAGTTAATATCCAGAACGATTTCGCTGATTGAAGGGTCGTTTAACGCCGCCTGCAACTGCCCGCGGATCCGCTCGTAGCTGGTCAGCTCGGAGCACATCGCCGTAATCTGCCCCCGGCGTGGAACAAGAATGCCGTGAACGGGGATCACTGCCACCCCGCCGGTGGGCTGAACCTGCTCAGCTGCAGGTGATTTACCCGGATTCAGCGCCATCTGAATGACGGCATCTTCGGTGATCCCCTGAATACGGGGGATGAGCACCGCTTTCACGGAGTCCATTGTTTGCCGCGTCACGTAATGCGGCACACCAAAGACCATATCGGCCAGGTGCGGCAGGTTAATTAATTTCGTTGTCATGTTGTCTTCCAGGTCATCCCGCGCGGCGGGAAATAATCAGGCTCTGGCCAGAAGGGTTTCGATTTCGGCCAGCTGTTTCGCTGTCGGCGACTTATCGCCAGGAAGGATCTTCGCGCTGTCGACCATATTGAGCGGTGTCAGGTATTTGTCCCCGCCAGCAATTGGCGGCAGATTCTCCATACGCCGGATATCGTTAGTGGATAGCCATCCCCACTGGCGGCCCAGCGCATACGATTCATAGCGTGACTTCTGGTCGCCTCGCAGCAGCCCGGAAACATTGAACTCGATGTACAAATCGCGGCGTTCGCTGGGCAGAAGCAGATCGCGCTGCAACGCACCCTCATGGCGTTTCAGCCAGGCCAGCAGCGTATACATCACGAACTGCAGGCCCTGGTGCTCGATGTTGTTGTTGGTCGCTTTCGCCAGCATCTGCACCATATGTGGCGGGATTTTATAGAGCCGGCAGACCTCTTCCACGCCCCACTGCCGCGACTGTAGCAGCTGCGCCTTTTCGTTATCCTGCGACAGTTGTTTGTAGCTCATGCCCTCCTGCAGCAGTGCCACAGAGAACATATTGTGAATACCGGAATGGCGTTCGGTCCATTTCGCCAGCAGGCGATCAATAGCATCCTGGCTTTTAATGGTCGCAGCCTCTTTCGGACGCTCTATCACCCCGCTCATCGTTGTCCCGCGCCGAAATGTCGCTGCCGCATGCTCCTCAACGGCCAGATTCAGCCCCAAGACATCCGCGTTCGTCTGAATGGGGGAACTGCCGATATAGCCATCCAGAGAAAAGACCTTCACATGGTGCATCATGCGCATCGGCAGAATTTCACCGACTTCCGGGAGTTGGTAATACGGCATACCGTCCGGCCCTTTCAGCACAATGACCTTTTTCGGGTTAATGGGGATCAGCTCTTTCGGGTAGCCTTTTCCGTCCCGTTCGATGATCGAGTAGCAATTTCCCTCCAGCCCCAGCAACCCCTGCTGCTGCTCGAAATACTCGAATGCGGTGTCTTTCCTGTTAGGCTGGGAGTGAATCAGGTCATAAACCGGGTGATCCGTCGCACGCTGGCGCCCGCCATTATTATCCCGCCGGTAAAGTTCGCACGGTAGCTGCGCGACGGACTCCGCCAGGAGGGTGACACAGGCCCGGATCGCAGAAAGTCCCAGAGCAGTTTCTGGCGTGATTATGATGCCAGTTTTGCTCTGGCTTGAACGAACCCCGCCCAGCATGGCTTCCCAGAAGCTATTCCCCGATTGCTGGCGCCCTCTGAACATTTGGGGGATAAACATTATTCACCCCCGTTAAATTTGGCACCGGCTGAAACCGCCCGCGCAGTCAGATATGACCAGATAAGACATATTGACCCGCCCGTAATAAGACCGGCAGCAGGCAAAATCAACCAGGCTCCGGCGGATATGAGTACAGCCCCGGCCAGGCCAATAATGAAACTCAGAATTGTGATTAACACGCTATGTCTTCCTCATCATATACCGATGTGCCGCCGCTGCTTTCGTGCAGCATTGCGCGAGTCATGGCGTTAAATAACGCTGTAGCTCCATCGATTTTGCTTTGATTGTCTCCCTTTGTCGGGCGAACGAGATCATCGCTACCGGGTATAAATTTCCCGATAACGTTGCTGATACACCAGGTCAGAATGGGATTGCCATCATGGTGGAATCGACCACCGGCCAGAGCCGCTTCAAGCTCTTTCATCGCCGGTGACATATTGGTGTAATCCTGCCGGATATCGACTACGGTAAATCCGTTGTCCTCCAACTGGTGGCGAAGTGCTGTTGCGCCTGCAGGGTCGATATCAATCTCGTCAATGCGGTTTTCGTCCTGCATATCGATAATACTGGCCAGAATCTCGCGATAGTCTGCCTCTGCGCCATCCGTCGCTTCCAGCACGCCCATTTCATAAAACTTCTGATACCTGTCAGCAGTTTTCAGCAGTTTTGGATCGGTTGTATGGATAGTGTCTTCCGGGACCCAAAATTTAGGTTTGATGCAGTAATAATGCCGTTTACCTTCAATTTCCCGCGTAAATAGTCGTATTCCGGCGTTCATATCCAGCTTTTTGGCGAGATCGAGACCGATGTTGCAGCTGTCATTCGCAAAATCAGCCAGCTCAAGGTCGGGGTCTTCAGCAGCCTTCCACTGCTCCATGTTGTAGAACGCGGATTTACCGGATACCCAAATATTGAGGCGTTTGGTTTTGAAGGCGTTAACCTTGCGAGGAACCTGTTTCGCTACTTCCAGAAGCTCAACCAGGTCGCTGTACTTAACCGAAACGTCCAGATTTGGGTTAGCTTTGATTAAGTTTTTCGGGTCGGTCCAGTCATCGCCAGCATCCAGTTCGTAAATCATGCCAAACAGGCGATCATTACGGGTTATGCCTTCGATAACCTCTTTGACTTCCTTGTCCTTGTCATAGCAAGGGGACTCCAGTGACGAGCCGGCTGTCGTGATAATGAGCGTTAACGGCTGCGAACGGGCGCCCATCCCCATTGTCATGGCCTCGTACATATGATCCGTATCGTGTTCGTGATACTCGTCAATGATCGCGCAATGTGGGCTGTCACCATCGCCGGGTTTCCCCGCCATAGGTGCGAAAACAGAACCATCCGGGCGTGTCAGGCTGTCGGTCCATACCGAAATATCAAATCTGGAGCGAAGTGCCGGCAGGCGGCTGGCCATCTGCCTGGCTGGGGTGAAGACCTTTTTCGCCTGCGCCATAGTTGTCGCACCGCAATACACTTCTGCGCTGTTTTCGCCATCAGCGCAAAACATGTAGGTGCCAATCCCGGCAGCAAAAAACGATTTCCCGTTTTTCCTGGCTACCCGGATATACGCTTCGCGAAATCGGCGTTTTTTATCCTTTTTCGTGACCCAGCCAAAAATCGAACAAAAAATAAAACTTTGCCAAGGTTCCAGTTTTAATTTCTGCCCCGCCAAATCGCCACTGGAGTGCGGTAACTTCTGAACAAAGCGGCAGGCTCGCTCAGCTAAATCTCTGTCGAACCGGTAAGGGTAATTGTTATCGAGTGATTTTTTTAAATCGTCAAAATGGCGCTGACATGCCAGCCGAATAGCTCTGCAGGCGACTATTTTCCCGTCTATGATATCCCGCGCATATTTGTTCGCCACATTGACGTTTGGATATGCGGCCATGCTCCATCCTTAAGTCATTAGGGCCGCACCAAAATTAAAACTCGTCGAACTCACCGCTGGATTTGTCATTATCTCCGGGCTGTTTCTTCAGGATGCGGCTATTGGGGTCCAGCTTTAACACAACGGAGAGTCGAATTAATTCGCTGATATAACGGCTACGCGCCTTCACTGCCGCACCAAGTTTCTGGCCGCCGGCAGCGGTATCATCACCAAGGCCATCGCTTTTAATTTCCTGGTTGGCGTCGTACAGCAGCTGCACGGTGTTGCAGTATTCCATCAGCAAATAACAATCTTCCATTTCGAACGTGCCACGGTTAATAAGAATTTTGCACGTCCGTTTCCAGGCATCGATAGCCATATCGCCCAGTAATTCATCCGGCGGAGAAACCGCTCTGGTTAAAGAACTAACCTGATTTCCAGTGTTATTCGATTTGCGTCCGCCACCAGGTGATCGCATCCCTGTACTCATTCAAAAGCACCCCAAAACAGCCAAAAAAAAAGTTTTTATTTCTCACGCGCAAAAATCTACCTGAAGCGGCAGTCCCGAAGCGCGAAAGGGGTTAGGGATTTGATCCCCCCTACCCCCTCAAATGATATCTATTATCATCATCACGCGATGCAATGATTTGATATTGAATAATTTCACATTGAAATCAATTCCGCCTGCTGCCATCGTGCTATCGGTTCAGTCGAGGGTAAAGTCGTCATTCAGGCTGCGCCGTCGACCGCTGCTTGCATTGTGTGGGCAGGCATTCGAGTTATGCCCGGACTGGCCACAATAGCTGCAGCGCAGATTGGCGCGACGCGATGAACCACCCCATGTTTTCGGGCAGTTAGCCCGCGTATGGAGACGTGAACCGCAATAGGTACAGCTGGTGTAACTCATCATGACCTCCAATAAAACGCTGCGCTGGTGAAGCATTCAGCCATTATCACAGGCGCTCTGTGAGCGCCTGTTGTAATGCCTGCTGTCAGGACCCTGTCGCTGTAGCGGAGCCACCATCAGCCTGTAGCACGCTGTCTGGCAGCCGCTCAGCTAATGGCTGGTTCTCAAATACCTTCATCCCAAACTGGCCGATCCAGGTGCTCACTGAGTTGATATTCCCTGCGATGAAATCGGTCACCTCGGCGATCAGTCCTTTAACCACGACATCCGTACTCTGGCGCCAGTAATTCTCAATCGCGACCAGCAACGGATCGGAACCATTACTGATAGATTGCTCGCCCACGGTATACGTTTTTTTCTTCGCGCTATCGGTGATGCATAGCAGTTGACTGGTCTGGACGGCGCCAACCTCTGCCGCAATTACCTGCATCGTCAACGTAGCCACTTTGTTCCCGTCTGCATCAGCGCTGGATGCATAGAACATGGAGAGCGTCAGATCTGTGCGTTGATACATCATTGCTTACCTCCACGGCGATGGCGGGAACGGCGACCACCAGGCAGCGGGGATTGTTGCTCCTGTACCAGCTCACCCTCTAAAGGTTCCTGAGCCGACGCAGCAGCCGGAGTCGAGGCCGGGGCAATGTCATGCGCAATCGTCAGTTTCAGCAGGGGGCGCCCACCCTGGACATGCTCAAAATGGATGCCCTGTACGGCTTCATTCATCCGTGACTGACCATCCGTCTCCAGAACGGTCAAAGCGCCATCAACGTATTCAATTTTAAAATTATTCATCGGGTTCTCTCTGTTGCTGTTTTCGCTCTATGGCAGGGCCAGCACAACGACTCCAGATTGGAATCGTCGTCTGTACCGCCACGCGCTTTGGGTATGATGTGATCGACGCTGGTCGCTTTGGTGGCGATGCCATGACGCCGGCAGTTTTGGCATAAATATTTATCGCGCTGGAGGATTCTGGCGCGGCGGATTTCCCAGGGTCGACCGTAACCCCTTTCATGCCGGCTTTTCCCGCCCTGGTAGTTGCGCCAGCCGTCGCCAGCATGTTGCTGCCGGTGAGCATCGCAATAACCGCTGGGGTCGTTGGTTATCGCCGCACACCCTCGGTGCCGGCATGGACGTTTAGACCGGGCTGGCATGTACGTCGCCAGTGATACGGGCTGCCATACGGTTATTCAAATCCGCAATCGAAAGGCATACGTTTTGGAATGCAGAGTCAAGCTTGGCTACCTGGGTACGGAGAGAAACGACATCAGCGACGAGATCATCATTTCCCCGCATGGAGCCGTGCAGTCTTCCCCCCGGCTCGAGCGAATTGGCAATTGCAGTATCAACAAGATCTGAAATTTCTTTGCTCAGCCCATTAATGCTTTCGATGGCATCAGAGGTATCCAGCTCCAGTTTTAAATTAATGGTCCCTGCTATTTTGCGATCTTCACGCTTGGCTTCTATTTCAGCCGTTAAGGGAGAGCCTGAAGCCATCTTCACCTTTCCCTCGTTATAAACTTTGAAAGTACCGACGGATAAGTTCGATTCTTTAGGCCGCTCCTTGTCCTGTTCACTAGATGCATGCCCCAGCGCACTAAACGCAGACTTAACGGCCCTGGCCAGTTGTTCAGCAACATCGCCAGCTTTCTCATGGGAAACGTTATGCAGTGAATTGGCCAGAACCTTCGACAGCGTTTCCTGCTCGATGGTATTGCCGCAAACATGGGCTGCGCTACTGATCGTCCCTTTAATCATGGCTTTTTTAATGCTTAATCCTTCCGGATGAAGCTGCCTGTTTGCAGGCTGTTTGCCGAAGCGAGTTTTAACCAGATGCCCAATAGCGAACGCATACCCCGCAGGAGTCAGCCAAGTGAAATAGTCTTCCCCTTTGTATGGCGTGGCTGTATGGCCAGTCTCGGCAAATCCCAAAGAACGCAGTACTGAGGCGCCGGCTTTTGAAGGAATATCACCAGATACGAGTGCGCCTCGGAAAAAAAGAGCATACAGCACATCCTGAGCGCTATCAGATAGCTCTAATACAGGTCCTGAGGTCAGGATACCAACGCTGGAAAATCTCCGATTCGTCATATCGCTATTGGCTTCCGGCAAATCCGAAGCCAGTTTGGTAATTGACATGCCAGCGTTACTGATTTGAGCAGCATGAGTGACAACTTGCCAAACATTGGAATGCTCACCCCAAAAGGATTCAATCGCATATTGCTGGCCGGTGGGGGTCAGATAGACAAAGTTGTTGGCGTAAGTAGCAACATAACCTCGCTCTTTCAGTTCGAGTAATTTTTCACGATGTAAGGCGCGTTTGAAGGTCACCCCATTTTTAAATAAATCGTGAAGAATTCGGTAAGCACCATACGTGAGTGGCGTTTTCATATTTTCGCTCCGTTATCTGAAATAAAAAAACCACCTGAAGGTGGTGTTTTTATTCATCTTCTTGTTGATTCACTTACCCATGCGACCATGGTCGCATGGCTTCTATTTTGCTGCTATGCGACCTATGGGTAGTGCATTGCGGGGCAACCTTGCACTCTACTGTGGCCGGGGTTTATCCCTTCATGGGGATAGAACACGATTTATCCCTAAATGGGGATACCGGTTCTTGGCCTGTGCGACCGTGGTCGCATAGCCTCCATTTTCCCGCTATGCGACCGGCGGATAGTGAACAGTGGTATAAACCGGAAGCGCCATTTTGTAGGCATAGTGATATTCCGCCGTAGCACCGGAGGAGGTCTGCCAGCTGGGGAGCATCAGGATCGCATCAGCGCAACGGAGCATGGCAAAACAAATATCCATGTATTCGCGTTGCTCCAGCCCATCGGGCAGGCTTGCGGGGTTTAAAACGGTGTGCCCGTGTCGGGTCAGTCGTTCGGCTTCTTTGTTAAATGCCTCACGGTTAAAGTTCTCGCGCCCGGTCATCGGGCCAGCAACATAAATTTTCATTGAGTACTCTATTTTGGTGCGGTGCAGCCCGCTTCCAGTGCGGCAATGTAGCCGGTCAGTTTTCCCATATCGTCATCAGCGATAACGAAATGCCCATCGACGTGAACCACATCAATCACCGGCTTTTCCGCTGCGCACGGAGCCGGATTCAGTATTGGTGTCATTGGCGTTGATTTCACGCACCCGGCCAAAGCGACGCAGATAATCAGCTGGGTTATTACGCGCATACTCAATCCTCGCCTGCCGTTCCGCTTCATTGCGGGCTTTTACTGCCTGGGCGATCATCTCCAGGATAATCGCCAGCACTCTCAATCCGGCTTCCACGAAGCTCTCCATTGTTTTTGGCCGTTTCCACCATCACACGATAATCAACATCTGATGGGCCTTTGGCTTTCCCGGCATCCCGCGCAACTTTGCTGATCGCATCAGCGTTCCGGGCGTGGGCATAGTTCGCGGCAACGAGGTCGAGAATTTTCATGACCACCGTGGGAATCCTTTTGGTCACTGACGGGGGAAGTACGGCGCGCAGCTGCGCCACCGCATACAGCACGATAAATACGGCAGTTACGCCGCTGGCCCAGCCTGCAGGAAGGGCGCTCAGAATTGAATCCAGATCCAAACCAAGACTCTGGCTCTCATTTGCCATCGCTGGTTGCGTCGCCATCACAAGAAGGACGAAGGCACCATTCATCAGCAACCAGGCTTTAGCCATACGTTTTAAACTGTTCATAATCACTCCTCGCGCCTCACTGCGTGAATAGCGCATCAACGCCAGCGCGCTGGCATTTATCGATGTAATCCTGCGGCGTGCCTTTGCCTGCCGAGGTGTTGTAATATTTTTTCCAGTACGCTGCGCGGGCCTCGCGAGTCGCCGGAATCGACTCTGAAACCGCCAGATAGCGCAGTCGGCAAAACAGCATCGCCATCAGCGGCGAGGTCCTCAGTTCCGCATAAACTGTTCGGCTCAGGTCGATACCAAACTGATTCAGCAGTACCGGGGCATAACGGCTGTTTTTGTACTTATCGCGGAGCCATTCGAAGGTACCGAGATCAACCTGGGTTAATCCGGTTCCGGCGCTGCTCGGCGTCGGATCTTTGTAATCGCCGAGCAATGTCTCGGCGGCGGCC
>OBZE01000367.1_pt1 | contig 19436 bp, 16 predicted proteins | sample 1476901 | NCBI WGS metagenome assembly OBZE01 (sample SAMEA2580235, study PRJEB22360) | human gut metagenome | biome: human gut; feature: human-associated habitat; material: faeces | place: Denmark | collected 2008/2010 | reverse complement strand
AAGCTCCCTTCAAAGTTTTCATTTTTTCAATGTCTACTTTGAAGGGAGCATTTCACTCCCATTAATGAGGGCTTCTTTTTTTGTTTATTTAGAATAAACTTTATGGGTATCCTTCTCATCATTTTCAATACTTGAAAGATTTGTAGCTTGAATAATGTATTTAGGACGTGCCTTAACTTCATAATATATCCTGCCAATATATTCACCTACAACACCAATTGAAATTAACTGTATGCCGCCTAATAATAAAATAGCTGCAATCGTTGAAAAATATCCTGGGATATTAACACCAGAAATCATAATATTGATGAATAAATAGATAATATATAACACGCTTATTGAAAAAATAAATAAGCCAAGATATATCATCATTCTCAAAGGTTTACTATTAAAGGAAATCAATCCATCAATACCATAATTAAATAACTTTTTAAAGGACCATTTAGATTCTCCTTTTTGTCTCGCAACATTTTGATACGTAAACACTTTAGTATTATATCCTATCCATTCAAATAACCCTTTTGAAAATCGATTATATTCTTCAAGTGATGCAATGGATTTAACAGCTCTTTGGCTTAAAAGTCTAAAATCACCAACACCATCATCAAATTGTACTTCTTCTACAAAGCAATTAACTAACTTATAGTACAAATGGCTTAATGTTTTGCGACTAAAATTTTCACCACTTCTATCACGCTTTGCAATCACTTGATCATAGCCTTCCATAAAACCTTCAACCATTTTCGGAATATATTCAGGTGGATGTTGCAAATCACAATCTATCATGATGACTGCATCAAATTCAGTACTATGCTGGTAACCTGCAATCATAGCTGCTTCTTTTCCAAAATTTCTACTAAAAGAAATAAAGCTGACATGTCTATCTATTGTGGCAAGATGTTGCATTTCATCTATAGTGGTATCCGTACTACCATCATCTATGAAAAGCATATTATAATCATAGCCTTTCACACTACTATCTTGTGAAAGTATTTCAGTTAATTGTTGATGTGTTTGTGTAATGACTTCCCCTTCATTAAAACAAGGAATGACGACTCTAATTTTCATCTATGTCCATCCTTTTTATTTAAAAGATTTTGAATGTACCTGAGTATTGTTTTATCAAATAGTAAAAACCAACTCATTTATTTTAATGTACACATTAAAAGGCATTCATAAACGTAAAATTTAACATCCAGTTATTTTAAATCCCCAATTTTCACATCATCTGGATTTTTACCTTGTCTTGCATTTCTATTTAAAGCATCAATTTCAGCTACTTCTGTTAATTCTAAATTAAAATCTAAAATATCTATATTTTCTTGAATGCGTTTAGGTGTCTGAGATTTTGGAATAATAATTCTATTGTGTGCTAAATGCCAACGCAATACAACTTGTGCTGGTGTTTTATGATATTTTTCAGCAATTTTAACAATGACAGAGTCGTCTAGTAGTCCTCTATTTCTCATCAAAGGCATCCATGCAGTCACTTTAATATCGTGACGATCACAAAATTCTTGTAATTCTTGTTGGTTAAAATATGGATGTACCTCAATTTGATTCACCATTGGTTTGATACTTGATTGAGCCATTAATTTTTCTAGATGATGAACATTAAAATTACATACACCTATTGCTTTTACCTTACCTTGCTCGTAAAGTTCTTCCATAGCTTTATATGTTTCTAAAAATAGACCATCTGCTTCACAAGGCCAATGTATTAGAAATAAATCAAGATAATCAGTTTGTAAATTTTCAATCGATTTGTTGAAATATTCGAATGTTTTCTCATAACCTTGATAGTCATTCCATAACTTCGTTGTTATAAACAAATCTTCTCTATCGACGCCATTATCCTTTAATGCTCGTCCTAGTGAAGCCTCATTATCATAAAAGTATGCTGTATCAAACGCTCTATAGCCTGCGTCAATTGCAGCATTTACAACTTTAGTCATATCTTCGTCAGAAATTTTATAAACACCTAACCCAACTGAAGGCATCGGGTATCCATTATTTAATATTTGTATCTCATTCAACATCTTTATATCTCTCCAATCTATGTATCTTTTATATCTTTACATTACCCTAAATTTTTCAACAAACTCAATTAATACGAATTATCGCTTTCAATAAAAAATATTCATTAAAGATATTGAGTTCCAATACTATTTTCACTTTTCATTAATTTTAGTCAAAAAAATAACCAACCAAAAATGAATTAAATCATTCTTAGTTGGTTTATATATTATTATCTATTCTGATTTTTCATCTTCATCAGACTGTCCGATAGTAGGTCTCGGTTCATTAAATTCATAGTTTAACATTACCCAAATAATTTGGTGGTTATCGATTTCTGAAACAACCCAGCGATCATACGTTGTATCCACGTAATCATCTTTTTGTAAGTTTGTATTGCGAGATTGTAACCATCCACCTATCGTATCAATATCCTCAGAGTCATCAAATTCTATACCGAACTCTTCAGTTAAATCATCCAATAGTACTCTACCATTTACTTGGAATGTCTTATTATCAATTTTAACGATATCATTCACTTCATCATCATCAAATTCATCACGAATTTCCCCAACGATTTCTTCTAAAATATCTTCCATCGTTAAAATACCTGCCGTTCCACCATATTCATCTATAATAAGACTCATATGTACATGCTCACGTTGCATTCTAATTAATGCATCACTGATACGTGTTGTCTCTGAAATCATTGGCAACTCGTGTATATAGTTTGCTATTTTAATCGTTTTTCCAGAAGCATATTCAGTTAAAAATTCTTTAACGTTGATAAATCCTTTAATGTGGTCTTTATCACCATCATCAGTAATTGGATAACGTGTAAATTGATGTTCTTTTATTGTATCAAGTAATTCGTCTACATTAAAAGGTTCATTTAGTGTAATCATTTGCGTTCTAGGTACCATTATATCTTTTGCATGTCTTTCATCGAATGAAAAGATATTTTGCATATATGCCAATTCAGTTTGGTTGATTTCTCCACCATTATAACTATTGTTAATAATAATTTTGATTTCTTCTTCTGACATTGCATCAGTTTGGGCATCAGGATTTACACCAAACATTCTAATAATAACACGTGCAGAACCATTCATCAGCCAAATCAATGGTTTCATAATGTTACCGAAATAGAACAATGGTCTTGCATATACTAAAGCAAGCTTTTCAGTATGTTGAATCGCTATAGATTTAGGCGCTAATTCACCAAGTACTACATGCAAATACGTAACGATTATAAATGATACTGCAAACGAAATCGTCGTCGTTAATGCAGTTGGTAAATTGATTGCTTCAAATATCGGGTGTAATAGCTTTTCAAACGTTGGTTCACCAAGCCAACCTAACCCTAAAGATGTTACAGTTATACCTAACTGACAAGCAGAAAGATAATAATCTAGATTAGCAATCATCTTTTTTACTATTTTAGCAGGTTTATTTCCTTCATCTGCTAGCTGTTCAATTCTTGTTGCTCTAATTTTTACTAATGCAAATTCTGAACCAACAAATACTGTGGTTAATGCAATTAATAGAATAAATATAATCAAACTAATTATGGTCGAAGTTTCCAATTAATTCCCTATTTCTAGGGATTCACCTCCATGTTATATGTGTCACTCATGGGTAACACGCATTCAAATTTATCACTATGACTTAAATTACAACTACATGTTATCGCCTTCCCATTTAGACACCCCCAGAAAAAAATGTTATTGCCTCTATTTTATCATAATATAAAGTGCTTATGTTAACAGATTAAATCTATTGCATACATTTAATTATGATTATCTATTAGCTAAATGTGTGAACCTTACCTTGTTTTATTGTAGATTTTACATTCATGTCATCATCTAGAATAACAAGATCTGCATCCTTATTTACTTTAATACTACCTTTTCTATCATCGATACCTAATGCAATGGCTTGATTTAAACTTGTTACACGCCATAAATGATCTAATGTATCACCTGTAAATGATATTAAGTTACGTAACCCATGATTCATTTTTAAAATACTACCAGCAAGTGCACCATTTGTAAGACGTGCTTGTTGCGATTGAACAGTTACTTTTTGACCACCCAAATCATATTCTCCTTCAGGCATACCTTTTGCACGCATTGCATCGGTAATTAAATAAAAACGTTCATTACCTTTCATACGGTAAGCAATTGCAACCGATGCCGGATGAGAATGTGTGCCATCAACAATCATTTCGGTATGTAAAGCATCATTCAACCATGCTGCTCCAAAAACACCTGGTTCTCTATGTTGGAATGACGTCGCTGCATTATATAAATGCGTGACATGTTTAGCTCCTCGCTCAGCAGCTTCAACTGCTTCTTCGTATGTTGCCACTGTATGACCAATTGAAAAAATAATGTCATCTTTATACGTTTCAAGCGCTTCTTTTGCACCTTCAACTTCAGGTGCAAACGTCATAATCTTTATTAGTCCGTTAGCAGTCTCTTGAAAATGTTTAATTTTATCGATAAATGGGCGTACAACGTATTGCGGATGTTGAGCACCAACTTTATTTTCAGATATAAATGGCCCTTCCAAATGTATACCTACAATTTCCGCTGCATTGTGAACATCTTGCTCCACTTCATATTTAGCAATATTTATAAGTGCTTTATCTATTTTATCAGTCGATTGCGTCATTGTAGTGGCCAAGTACGATGTCGTCCCTTCAGACAACAAATTTTCGGATAGATATTTTAAGCCATCGTATGACCCATCCATTGCATCCTGTCCATAACCACCATGAATATGTATATCGATAAAACCTGGTAATACATGATGACCTTTTGCATCAATCACTTGAATTTTATTTGTCGTATCATTATCAATCGCTGCTTTATCATCCACTTCTCCAATTGCAACAATCTGTCCATCTTTCACATGAATGTAACCATTATCGATTTTGTCATCTTCAGTATAAACTTTGCCGTTATATATAATTAATTCTGACACGTATAAACCCTTCTTTATTTATAAATTTTCACTTTAAGACACTCATATTTTACTATATCTGCTTCGTTTGGCATAACTTTTTGCAAAAACTTTAAAAACTATATTTATTTTTGTAATGACTACATTCACATACTAAAAATTAAAAACACCTTCGCATCCATTCATAAAAACTGAATTAATGGAAGGTGTTTTAATAGTTTTATATAAACTACCGTTAACACGATATATTAAATTAACATACATTCAATCGACTGACAAATTGATGTAACGTCATTTCTAACAATCATTTTAAATCATAAAAGTTATTCGTCCATTGATTTTGAAGCTTCGATTTCTGTTTCAGTTAACTTTGGTTTAATAAGTCCATAAATTAATGCTGAAACTAATGTACCTACTACAAGTGCAATAAGTGTTTGTAGTAAATGTGCACCATCCGTACCAACAATTACGATAATACCACCGTGTGGCGCAGTAATTCGAGAACCTAAACCTAAAGCGATTGCGCCACCTATACCTGACCCAATCATCATTGAAGGGATAACACGTAATGGATCGGCAGCCGCGAATGGGATCGCACCTTCTGTAATAAACGACATACCCATCACATAGTTAGGGATAATTGAACCACGTTGTTCTTTTGTAAATTTACGTCTGAAAATTAACATCGCTGTCGCAATTGCTAACGGTGGAATCATACCACCAATCATTGCAGCTGTAATTGGTGCTGCATTACCTTCAATCAACGCACCTGTTGCAAAAACATATGCCGCTTTGTTGAATGGACCGCCCATATCAATCGCCATCATAGCGCCAATGACTAAACCTAATAATACAATATTAGAACCTGATAAATTATTTAATCCATCTAATAATAAATGATTTAACCAAGATGCTGGTGGATTAAAGACATAAATCATCAATAAGCCTGTAGCTGTCACTGTTAATAATGGGTAAATTAATGTTGGTTTTAATCCTTCTAATGCTTGTGGTAACTTACGTGTCATCACTTTAACACCTTGTGTTAAGTAACCTGCTAAGAAACCTGCAATAATACCACCAATAAATCCTGAACCACCTGAAATTGCTAACATACCACCTACAAGACCTGAAGCGAATCCAGGTTTATCCGCAATACTACGTGCAATGAATCCAGATAAAATTGGAATGATTAACGCGAATGCACTTTTACTACCAATGTTCCAAAGCTGCTCTGCAAACGCATTGTACTCTGAGCTTTTTGGATCAAATGAGTTTGCACCAAATAAAAACACGATTGCCATTAAAATACCACCAGATATTACAAGTGGCAACATGTTAGAAACACCGTTCATTAAGTGTTTATAGAAAGCTTTACCTGGGCTTAATTTTTCTTGACTGTCATTTGAGTTACCTTTTCTTTGACCATCACGGGCAACAAAAGGTTTACGACTTGTATCTAATGCTTTATTAATTAATTCTTCTGGGCGTTTAATACCATCTGCTACTGGTACTTCTACGACATTTTTACCATCGAAGCGATCCGTCTCAACATGAACATCAGCAGCAACAATGATACCTGTTGCATTTTTAATATCTTGTTCCGTTAAATGGTTTTTAATACCACTTGAACCGTTCGTTTCAACTTTAATTTTAATGCCCATTTTATCCGCTTGCTTTTTCAATGCATCACGTGCCATATATGTGTGTGCAATACCTGTTGGACAAGCAGTTACAGCTAATACATATGGCTCGTTAGATTGTTTAGATGATTGTTCTGCAGTTGCAACTTGTTGTGCTTCAGCTTCTGCCTCTTCTTCTTTTGTCGCTTCATCATCAGCATGATCAATAATTGCTAACACTTCTTCTGGAGACGATGCATGTAATAATTTTTCACGTACATTTTCATCCATTAAAATACCAGACAACTTAGCTAAAGCATCTAGATGTGTTTGTGCGCCACCTTCTGGCGCTGCAATCATAAAGAATAAGTGTGCTGGTTGCATATCCAAACTTTGATAATCTACGCCTACTTTAGATTTACCAAATGCAATAGCTGGTGACTTAACTGCGGCCACTTTGGCATGTGGAATAGCAATACCTTCACCGATACCAGTTGTACTTTGTGATTCTCGATTGTGAATCGCTTCCTTAAATGACGCGATATCACTTAATTTACCTGCTTTGTCTAATTGATTTACTAACTCATCAATAACACCATTTTTGTCATTTGCCATTAAATCCATTGCTATCGTATCTTTTGTTAATAACTCTGTTACTCTCATTATTTTCACTCCCCATCAAGTACGCAAATCGTAACTTGTGATTTTATTTTTTCTATAGCATCCCGTGTTGCTAAGTCCTCATCAAATGCCGTGGCAGTACCGCATGCGACTGCTTGTTGAAATGCTTTTTCAATCGATAAACCTGAAGCAATTCCAGCCACCATGCCTGCAACTGTACTATCACCAGAGCCAACTGTATTAACCACTTTCCCTTGTGGATTAACTGCTTTAATACTGATTTCTTTATCAATATAAATAGCACCATCACCGCCAAGTGAGACAATAACAGATTGCGCACCTTTATCAACTAACAAACGACCATATTTAATAACATCTGCGTCTGAGTTCACTGTTGTATTAAACATCACTTCTAATTCATCTTTATTAGGTTTAATAAATAGTGGACGATATGGTAAAACGCTTTCAGCTAATTCTTTTTCAGCGTCGACTACTAATTTAGCACCTGTCTGTGCTGTAATTTGTGCAATTTGTGCATACGCATCGCTTGGAATACTACTTGGTACACTTCCAGCAACAATAACTATATCTTCGCTTGTTGTATTTTTAATTTGTTGCAACAGTTGTTCAAATTGTGTTGACGTTATATGAGGACCCGGTGCATTGATTTCTGTTTCTTGTCCTGTTTTTAATTTCACATTAATACGTGTATCTTCATCAACTTCAATAAAATTCGATTGAATTGCACTGTTATTTAATGTATCTATAATGAATTTCCCAGGAAATCCACCTGCAAATCCCAAAGCAGTTGACTCAACATCCAATGTCTTTAAAACACGTGAGACATTAATACCTTTTCCCCCAGCGAATTTATATGTTGCTGTTGCTCTGTTCAAACCATCAATTTTAAAATCATTCGTAAAAATGACATAGTCAATTGAAGGGTTGAAAGTCACTGTATAAATCATAAAGTCCCTCCTATAAAGTGATACTTTTGTTTGTATTCTTTTAACGATTCTTGATTTAATGCTTTTTCAGATGTGATGATTGTCGTACTTTCTAGCAAAGGTACACGAGCAAAATATACTTTATTAAACTTAGAATGATCTATAAGTACAAATGATTGATTGGCTAATGACATTGCTGTTTGTTTAACTAATGCCTCTTGCTCATCGGGAGTAGTTAATCCAAGTTCAATATCTAATCCATTCATCCCGATAAAAGCTTTATCGAAACAATATCGTCTTAATATCTCCATGGCACTTGAACCAATCGTAGCAAGTGTATTTTCTTTAACTTGACCACCTAGCATAATTGTTTTAATACCTTTTTTAAGTAAAGCTTCTACATGTGTTAAACCATTGGTTACCACAATGATATCTTTCGCTTGAATATATTTAATTAGCTCCAATGTAGATGAACCAGCATCGATAAATAAGCATTCATTATCGTTGATTTGATTAGCTGCTATTTTAGCAATCATTTTCTTTTCATCGAGATTAGTTGCTAATTTTTCAGTTAAATTCGCCTCAACCATACGATTTTCTTTTAACATTGCACCACCATGCACACGTTGTAATTTCCCTAATTGTTGTAGTTTAGATAAATCTCTTCGTATTGTTGAAGCACTGCAGCCAGTTCGATCTATTAATTCTTGTAAAGTCAAAAAATCTTTGTGCGAAAGTTCTTCTAATATTAACTCGTGTCTTTTTTCTGTAATTATCATCATCACCCCATCTCACTCTGTATTATAATGAGTACGCTTTCACTTTTCAATCATAAATTACCAAAAACAATCACAAACAATCAAATTGTGACGATAAAATTACATTTTTATGTTCAAATACTCAATTATCATGACTGTTTATGATCGTAAAATGCTATTTCAATCAAAAAGGAGTGTAGCAGAAATGAATTTTATAAAAATTTCATCTCTGTCGCACTCCTAATCTTGCCCCATACTTTTTGTTGTTATTAATCATTCATGGATAACTGCTCCAATTTTCCCTTTAGTTATTGTAATCAAATCCTCAACAGCTATCGTGATTTGCATTGTTCGAAGCCCACCACTCACACTGATATGACTATAATTTTCACAGGATTTGTCAACGACTGTTGGAAACAATGTTTTCATACCAACAGGTGAACACCCACCACGAATGTATCCCGTTACATTTTTTAAATTATCTAAAGGCATAAGTTGCAATTTCTTCTCTCCAACCATAGCAGCTGCCTTTTTCATATCTAAAGTTTCACTTACTGGGATAACAAATACAAAATGTTCATGTTTTGCATTTTCTAGAACAAGTGTTTTAAATACTGTTTTAACATTTGCTTGTATGAGTTCTGCGACTTCTTGGCCAGATAAATGTTCTTCTGGTACCTCAAAGCTATGAACTTCGTATTTAATTTTTGCACGATCAAGCATACGCATCGCGTTAGTTTTCTTATTTTTAGCCATTTCAACACCTCATTTATACTTCTTCAGAACTATATTAACATTTTAAAATACATTACGGATTGGTTGATTTTGACATAACATTTACATCATTTTATAAGTTGATTTCACCTTTTTAAATTAAAATATTGCAAAATAAAAACAGTATATCCAATTAGAATACACTGTTCCATCTATTATTTCGTTATTATGCCTTGATTTGAAATACTTACATGTTGCTTACTCGTTGAATTATCATTGGAATAAACATAATTATATCCATGATTTGTCTTAGAAATTCTTTCTAAACCATAATTATCATTGATATGCTTATCTGCATAACGATCAGCAATAACTTGGCACTCTTGTTCGTTAAAAGAATTTGATTTATTTGCATTCACACGATGCTTAAAATGATTTTGCTTTTTCACATTTTCATTCACTTCAGATGCTTTAGCAGTATGAATATTGAGAATATCCATTTTCTTTTTATAAGTATCTTCAGTTGATACATTTATCGCGTTAAGCGTATTAATCGTTTTATGTACCTTAGCAAGCGCATCTTCATTTGTTGCTAATATTAATAAACCAATTAAACAAACGGTTAATATTACAGCAACAAAGCCTAAAAATAAATTTTTTACTGTCATCCCCTTACCCACATTTCCTTACTCATTTTTTATCATCTTAACACATTAACGTTAATGAATTAGGTATGTGGATTGCAATTTAAAAAGAATGTAATATTTGTAACATGTTTATTACTCAAAATCATTTTTTGTTACATATAACATTTAAATATAAAGACTAAAACATTTAAAAGTTTTTAATCTTTATAAATTTAAAGCATCGACTTTTCTTCACTATAATTGTAAGAAAATCGATGCTTATTTTGAAATGCTTTAGTTGTCGAAATACATTAATCGAATGACAACCATGTGCGATATTACAAATCTTGTTGTTTTAACTTAGCTCTATGTTGCTTTTCAATTAAAACAATAACAACACCTGCTAATGACACACCTATAGCCATATAAATTGGTGCTTCAATGTGTACATCAAATAACGCACCTGCGATTAAAGGACCTATGAAATTACCCATACTAGTGAATGTCGAGTTTAACCCACCTGCAAATCCCTGTCTATCACCAGCAATATTTGAGAAATAATTTGTAATAGCAGGTCTTATCATATCGAACCCGATAAAGACAACAAAGCTAATTACCATAATTGTCCAGTAACCATCGGCAATAACTAATAGCACTAATACAATAACTGAATATATTAATGACCATGCAATAAATGTTAACTCAGAGAAGTATTTCATAAATTTATCAAAGAAATAAATTTGGAAAAGTGCACCAAAGATACCGCCACCCGTAATCGCAATCGAAATATCTTTAGGTGAATAATTTACTTTATACGATGTATATAAAGAATACAGTGTTTCAAATGCCGATAAACCGAACGCTAAGACGAGCGTTAAAATTGCTGGCGTAATAAAGACTTTCCAATTAATTTTTGTTAATAATTGGGGCTCAAGTTTTTGGAAGCCGCTTGTCGTAGACTTTTTCGGATCATGAATCAATACAACTGACATTATGAAAGCTAAAATGCCTAATGCACCTGCAAAATAAAATGGCATACGATGTGAAACTTCTGCCATAAATCCACCAATCCCTGGTCCTAAAATGAATCCAGAATTGATAATCGCTGACATGTAGCCAAAGTTTTTTGCTTTTTGATGGCTTGGTGAAACATCTGCAATCAAACCTGTCACACCCGGCATTACCATACCAGCACTCATACCACCAATCACTCTCGATAACATCAATACCGAAAAATTGTGGCCAACTGCAAACATAAATTCTGACACTGAGAATAAAATTAACCCTATACATATAATTAATTTCTTCCCTAATTTGTCAGCTAGCGTACCACCAAACGGCGATATAATCATTTGAGATAACGCAAAAGCAGCAACAAGTAACCCTAAATCACTACCAGTTAATCCCAAATCTTTTAAATAAACAGGCAAGACTGGTATTACTAAACCGATACCTAAAAAAATCAAGAAAATATTAAAATATAAGACAAAAATCTGTTTATTCATATGCTCACCTCTTTTTTCTCCATGTCATTCTTAAATCTGTTATTCTTCTTTTCCACGACAAATTGCAATTCATGCTAAATATTCGTAAAAAGTTTCTATATTGTATTACAACATTGCTACATTTGACAATATTTTTTTCTTTGTAATTATCACTATTTTCCATTTAATTGTATAATTAATGACATATTAAAATAAAGGGGATTGATCATATGAAATTGCAAAAAAGTAATCATACTATACTACTAGTGTTAGAAAAAGGAGAAGATATCGTTGAATGTATAACAAACTTTGCAGATGACCAAGACTTAACATTTACATCTGTCAGCGGCATTGGTGCATGTGATGACGTCGTTTTAAAATTTTTCAATTTAACAACGAAACAATATGAAGAAAAACATATTACTGAGCCACTAGAATTGACGAGCTTATTAGGTAATATTTCTCGTCTAGATAATGGACATTTTGCACATTTGCATGCTACTTTCGGTACTCAATCATATGAAACTTTTAGCGGACATCTCGCTAAAGCAATTGTTTCTGCAACTGCTGAAATCATTCTTACTGTAACTGATTGGGACATTCAACGTTCATTCAACGATGCAGTCGGTTTAAATTTACTTGATCTTCAATAGCACTTTACTTTTTAGTTGAATCAAATTTTATTACAAGTTATCATAAGTGCTTAATCATAAATGCATTCTCGTTTATTAATATACTTCAACGAGTTAAATTAAATTTTTAATTAGGACTTGAATGCGTTTATAACTATCACATTTGAATGAATAACTTTTTTCATTAGAAAGTAGTGTTTATTATTGATGCAATCTCGATACATCGCTAGAATTTACTTTTTAATATTATTTATCGTCTCCCTTTTTGAGACTAAAATTTTTCAATTTATGACTTTAAATTTGTTTTTAGCATATATACCTTTTGAGCTTAGTCTATTATTACGATTATTCAAACCGAATAAAAAGTATGAATGGCCACTCTTTATCATATATAGTTTTATATTTGTGTTACTTTTACCAAATACATTTTATATGGTAACTGATTTAATCCATTTGAACCAATTTCAATTCAACTTTTACGCAGGACTAAATTTAGGTGAGTGGAAATACTTTACCTATTTACTGCTTGGTGTCTTCTTAGCGGTTTATGTGATGATTTTAATCTATTTTGAAATACTAACATTGACTTCTCACCGTTGGCTTAATAGATTAATTGTTGTCGTACTAATGTTTTTAAATGGATTCGGAATTTATATTGGTCGTTTCTTACGCTTACATTCCGTTTATTTCTTTAATGAACCCTTACATGTTCTAAATCACATTCTAGAAAGTCTAACGCTTAAAACTGCTATGTTTGTATGTTTTATGGTTGTGATGCAAGCAGCAATTCTATTATTTGGAAAAGGAGTGCGTTTGAACAAGTGACAATAAATATAATCGTTTTAATAGTATCTATCATTGTCTTTCAATTGATTATTGGACACATATGGCATGATATTGGTTTAAGTTATTTAAGAAGTATCTTACTCATGATGCTACCATTTGGACTAGGTGTATTTATACAACAAGTGTCGTATTACGAACGACAATATCCTAAATGGCAAGTGCCTCAAAACATAAAAGTTAGATTGAAATATATCTATCTCGCTACATTTTTAGAGTATGTCGTACTATACCTCACTTTATTTACGGACATACTAAGATAACACCAAATTAATAAGAAAACTAAATACAACTTATATATTTGAGCAAAGCCAATTTCTATCACATCAATAATAGAAATTGGCTTATTTATATTGCTTAAGAACTTTAAATTCTGCTCCAGATTTTACTCATGCCTGATCTATCAATTCAGCCGAATTAGTCTAGCGCTTTAAATGCAGCTAAAACTTGTGTACGTTTTTCTTGATGATCTACCATTTGTCTTGGATAATGACGACCTAATTCAATCCCCAGTTCAAAAAGGTTGGACTCATTGCGTTGTGTATCATGCAAATATTTAGCATCAATTTGATTAAAAATCGGAAGATATGTTTTGATATACAAAGCTTTAGGATCAAAGCGTTCACTCTGTCTTATTGGATTAAACATTCTAAAATACGGCACTGCATCCGTACCTGTAGAAGCAGACCATTGCCATCCATGAATATTTGATGCTGCATCATAGTCAATAAGGTGCTTTCTAAAGAATTTTTCTCCCCATGTCCAATCTATAAATAAATCTTTGGTTAAAAATTGCGACACAACCATTCTCATTCGATTGTGCATAAAACCAGTTTGTGTCAATTCCATTATTGCTGCATCAATGATTGGAAATCCTGTTTGCCCTTCGCACCATGCATTAAAATCCGCTTCATTTTGCGACCATTTTATCTGTCGATATTTAGATTTGAAAGCTTGGTATGAGGTTTCTGGATACTGTGTCATTAACACATAATAAAATTCTCTAAAAATGAGTTCACGTATAAATGCTTCATAGTTTGCCTCATCCTCATCATAACGCGCCAATAAATCATTAAAAATTTCAATAATATCTAATAATCCATATGCTAAAGCAACACTTAGCTGACTTGTTAACACTTCAGGTAAATAGTCTCTTCCGCTTTCGTAATTCTGTATATCTTGATCTAAAAAATGTTGCCATTTATTCTGTTCAATTATTTGTGAGGATCCAAATGCTATGTCATCAAACACTAAATCATCAGGTGATGCAATGACGAAGTCTTCGAATGATTTTAAATCATAGTGATATACGTCTCTATGCCTCAAGTAAGGTCGCCATTTTTTAGAGAAACTAGTAAAAACTTTGTATGGCTCCCCTTGTTGATTCATTGTTTTACTCGCTTTAAAGTAATGATTCCCACGTATCAAAGTAACGGCAATGCGTGCTTCATTGAATAAAGAGCGTTGATGTAAAATATCATATTCTTCAAGGTGATAACTCATAATATCACCTGCAATCACTACTTCAGAGATATTGTTTTCTTTACAAAATGAAATGATATCGTCATAAGACATGACATAAGGTGTGAGCTTTTCTGCGTGCAACGATTGGTAAAAGCGCTGCAAAGTACCGCGATAAAACTGTGCTTTCAAATCAGAAGCTGAAGACATGTCCTCTTCCGGAATGATAAAATAACATGCATCAATGTCTTCTTTTTGTTGATAAATATATTCAAATAATGGATTGTGTTCCATTCGAAACATTCGATTTAATAACACAGCTATTGCCATAAACAAAACACCCTTCAATTATCTTTTTATTTTATTAAACTTTTTGTCACTTTAAAATAACCTAGATTCTTATTTATATTTTAAATTAAAGCAAACCTAACCATTTCCAATAAGTCATACTAAAAACTATCACTAGAATATACCCTACAATTGTCAATGGTATACCTGTCTTCAAGAAATCTTTCACAGTAAAAGTACCAGTGCCATAAGCCAACATATTTTGAGGTGCACTAACAGGTAATAAGAAACCAAAACTAATAACAAATTGTTGAATTAAAACAAATCCTATAGACTGGTCTCCTAAGTGTAACGTAGAGGTTAGCGAAATAAAAACAGGTATTAACGCTGATGATAAACTTGTTGCACTCGCAAAGCCCAAATGAATCAATATATTAAAAAGCGTGATAAGTGCAATTGTCGCGATAATAGGTAAATGTTTTAAACCTAAAACACCAAAAGTTTGATCACTTAACCATTGAGCTGCTCCTGTTTTCAAAAGAACGTTACCTAGTGAAATACCTACACCAAACACGATAATTGTTCCCCATGGTATTTTATTTTCAACATGTTTCCATGTCATGACACCAATTTTCGGCATTAACATAACACCTAAAGCAATAATAGTAATGGATGCAGAGTCAATCGGATGTAATACTTTTTCAGTTGACCAAAACAGTAATAATAACATCGATATAACAATTAAACGCCATTCACGTGCGCTAACGGGGCCAAGTTTATGCAATTCTTCTTTTATTAAATCTTTGCCACCTTCTATTGTATTAATTTCTGGAGGCATCACTTTAATCATGATGAAATATAAAGCTATAGACATAACTATGGACCAAGGCGCTGCATATAAGAACCACTCGCCCCATGAAACATCAAATCCTAATTGATGGTTTATAAAATTAATCGCTACGATATTTTGTGCTGCCGCCGTTTTGATACCAATATTCCAAATTGACACAGCTTGTACTGAAGTAATTATTAATAAAGACGCTAACTTGCTATCTTTAGAAACTTTAAATGCTGCAATCATACCCAGCAAGATTGGTACAACTGCCCCTGCTCTAGCTGTTGCAGAAGGAACGAAAAATGCAAGTACAATTGAAACAATAATTGCTCCAATAACTATATTTCTAGTTTTATTACCAACAATTGATAGCACTAAAAGAGCTAGTCTTTTATGCAAATTCGTTTCTTGCATAGCAGCAGCCAAAAATAATGCGGCTGCAACGAGAGCTACAGCTGATGTTGCAAATCCACTAAATGCTAATGATAATGCATGATTTGTTCCTAGAAGATCACTTCCAGCTAAAACAGCACTGCCACTTTTCGGATTACCTAGCTTCTCCCCTAAATTTTGAACTGGACTAAATCCTAAAAGTAATATCATTAAACCAATAATTAAAGTTGCTGACACCGGATATGATACAGCTTCCGTTACCCACATAATAACTGCAAAAGCTAAAATAGCTAGTACTGCCTTAGCCATTATTGGCAGACTTGAAGGTGCCGGGAGTAATAGTACAACTATAAGTATTATAAAACTCATAACAATCCAAAATGGCTTGTATTGCTTTTTTGTCTTTTCTTTCTTTTGTTGTTCATGTTTAACTACCTTTTTTACTTCTGACATAACAGTCACCCCTTTGTTTAATCTTAATTTAATTATAACAATTTTTATAAACATCCTTTTTTGATTTATGCAAAATACACAAATTTATCGAAATATTTTGTAAATAATATTGCTAGGTGATGAGTTATCTCGGTTAATTACAAAACGATATCTAGGTTTAAATATTAGATCATAAAAAAACTATCTACTGAATATCCTCATAGCATCATTTTTCTAAGCAAAAGTTAAACTTAGTTAGATAAAATGCAAATGAGATTATTGTAGATAGTCTCTTTTTAATATTTAAAAATGATTAATGCCATAAACATAAATAATTCCAAAGAATGCCGCGCCACTAAGCACTGTTAATATAAGACTTAGTAACAATGTGCGTTTATAATGTTTAATAAATGCTATGAACAAAATGACTACATTATACGCAAAGAAAAGTCCGAATAATGTCATTGTTATTTTCAAATCAGAATAGAAAATATTTAATAGTAATACAATGACTGCATAAATTACATACGGAATAACTATAAATTTGCGTTCAAATCTTAATTGTTCGAAACGTTTATCTTCGTTTGTCATGATATGCTCCTTTATGATTTAAAAGTAAATAAGTTTACGGAATATCTTGTCCGATAATAGCGGTGTAAATGTCAAACCACGACTGATCATCTAAATTAAGTTGCAGCCCTTCGATTGCTTGATCAATACGCTTTAACTGACTTGTTCCAAGTATCGGCATGATACGATGCGGTATTTTTACTAACCATGCTATCATCACAGCTGTGTCACTCACACCATATTTGTCAGCTATTGATTGAATAACTTTCATAATACGTTGCGCTTTAATATCTTCCTTGTCGAAAATTTTACCGCCTGCAAAAGGACTCCAAGCCATGATTTGAACATGGTTTTGATACATTGAATCCATTGTTCCATCTTGTAAACTATCAACGTGATATGGCGATAATTCTAATTGATTGATGCTAATATGTAGTCTTTCTTTCATAATATATTGATTTAACAATTGGTATTGTGAATGATTAAAATTCGACACCCCGAATGACTTCAACTTACCTTGTTTAACAAGTTTAGTTAATGCATCAGCAACTTGTTCTGGATCCATCAATGGTGAAGGACGATGAATGAGTAGACTATCTAAATAATCTACATTCAAATTGATTAATGACTGTTCAACAGATTTCACGATGTGCTTACTACTCAAATCATAACGATGTCCATTTGTAAAATCAAATTGCTTAGAAGGCAAAATGATACCACATTTCGTAACAATTTGAATTTTATTTCTTAATTCGGGTGATAAATCCAAAGCATTACCAAACAGTGATTCACATTGATAATCCCCATAAATATCAGCATGATCCATCGTTGTAATCCCACGTTCAACTAATTCATTTATAAAATAATTTAACTCTTTCGCAGTCATCTTCCATTCATTTGCACGCCAAAAACCTTGTACAAGCCTAGAAAAATGAACATAGTGATTAATCATTATTTGTTCCATATCTCATCCACTCCATCCCTCAATGTCACAAAATATTCACAATAAAAGTATTAAGAAATTAATGTGCTATTTCCGTTAAATTGAAACAACACATTTTCTGATTTACGTAAATTGTAGCATATCCAATTGATTACGTATGTGATTTGTATCTAAAGTTTCACCAATAATAACAATCGTTAATGGTAATTGCATGCCAATTATTCCATAATCTGGTAAACCATAAGCATATTGAAATTCATAAATTGCATTTGGTTGATCTCTAAATGATACATAACCTTTCAAACGTAGAACAGATTCCGATAATTTCATTATAAATTGATAAAACAATTGACGATCAATCGGACCTGTAAATGTGTAAGTCATACTTTTAATCCCATGATGATGGTGATGATGCGACGATATCTCTCTGTCTTTACCAGGTAAGTCCAATTCTTCCAACGAAACTTGTCCATAGGTTGTTTTATAAGTTGGAATACTTGCACAAATCAAACTTAATTGCTTATCAATTTTCTCAATACTGTCATCAGTTACAAGATCAATTTTATTAATAATAATCATGTCACTTAGTTTCAACTGATCTTCCATCAGCGAAACTGTATTTTCGGTATATTGATGACGTTCCAAAAATCGAGTCGCATCTAATACACCATAAATAATTGGCTTTTCAAAGAAATTAACGATTTGCGGATCTTGACATGCAACTAGTAATTCTAAAGGATGCGCAATGCCTGTCGCTTCTATGATGACATGATTAACGTCCCCTTTTAAAGCAATGGCTTTTAGTTCATAGACAAGTTCTTGTTTAAGATCGCAACAAACACAACCATTAATCAATGAATGGACTTCAATTTCATTTGAAATACTATTGCTATCGATATCAACAGTACCGAATTCATTCATGATGATTTTAATTTTCTCATCATTTTTTAATAATTCACTAATATAATGTGTCAGTAACGTGGTTTTACCACTACCCAAAAATCCGTTAATTATGGATATTCTTATTTTTTCATCTTTATTATTTTTCATTTTATATTCTCTTTTCTATTACAGTTATTTTTAAAAATGATAACATATATATTAAATTATCTTTTTGCTTGATTTAATCAAAAATATCTTCTAAACTTTAAACATACTTTAATTTTAGCATGGCATTGAATCAAAGAAAGTTGTGAATTAATAAACAATCAACTTTTTAATGATTACCAATCCGAAAAGAGAAAAAAACGGATAGTATGTCTGGAGGAGAACTTTAATGTCTGATCA
>OBZE01000362.1_pt1 | contig 19834 bp, 13 predicted proteins | sample 1476901 | NCBI WGS metagenome assembly OBZE01 (sample SAMEA2580235, study PRJEB22360) | human gut metagenome | biome: human gut; feature: human-associated habitat; material: faeces | place: Denmark | collected 2008/2010 | reverse complement strand
ACCGGAACCGGCGACCCGGCCCCGACCATCGGGACCTACCAAACATGGTAATGGGAAGGAAAACCGATAATGCGCATATGGCTGAAACGGATGGTCGCCGGCATCGTGTCGGCGGGCACCCTGATGGGCGGCGGGCTCCTGATGGCGGGCACCGCGAACGCGGACGAGATCCGCATGCCCGACATCGGCAAGACCATCACGAGCCTGACGGCATCGGCCGCCACGACGTATCCAAGGGAGCTCGTCAACGGCGACTTCGAATACCCGAGCATGAAGAGCCTGCAACACTACTTCACCGGCATCGACCGCAACCGCAGCCAGTGGATCAGCAACGGACAGGGAGACGACCTCGCCAAATGGTCCGACATCCCCGGCGGACTGGACACGACCAGATTCGGCTGGTCCAGCACCCAGACACAGGGCGCCATGTCCGAACAGCGCGCGAACGCCGTCGAACTCCAGAAGGCCACCGGCGAAACCACCCAGATGGGCGAACTGTGCGCAAGCCAGAAAGGCACCGCGATCTACCAGGACATCGCCACCACGCCCGGCACGCTCTACAGGATCGAGCTCGACCACGCGAGCCGCTACAGAATCCACCTCGACCAGATGCAGGTCATGGTAGGCGCGCCCGGCCACGAGCAGCCCGTCGAAATGACCCGCACCAGCTCGAACAAGTACGGCGACAAGATCGGCGAGAAGTCCACCACCATCGCCACGCACTCGACCAACCCGTTCGGCAACCAGTCCAGCAAGGACGACTTCAGCCACTACGTCGGCTACTACACGATCCCCGCAGGCCAGTCCGTCACCCGGTTCACGTTCAGGCAGGTATCCGGCGTGAACACGACCAGCGGCAACCTGCTCGACAACATCGTGTTCACCCAGGCGTACAAACTCGACTACGACAGGAACTCCGACGAGGCGACCGGCCAGACCCCGAACGACACCGCCACCGTCAAACCCGCCAAAACCAGTGCCACGGGCGGCGTGAAGAACGTCGCGGACACGAACGCAAGCCTGCCGGGCCATCTGGTCAATGGTGATTTCGAATACCTGCCCGACGGCGGATGGAAGACCGTTGACGCGCCAAGCTACATGACGAACGCATACACGAGCGTCGACCCGAACAACGGCCAGTACATGAGGAACGCGCAACACTCCGACGCCGATCTCGCCTCCTGGGCGGACTGGCCTGGTTTCGACCAGTCCAAATTTGCATGGAAGACCGACCAGAAAGGCGGCCACGACCAAGGCGGATTGAAGGACCGCGCGGAAGCGGTCGAACTCCAACAGGACAGCATGGACGGCAACACCTACGCGGAAATGGTCGCCTCCGAAACCGGACGCACCATCTACCAGAACCTCGCCACCATCCCCGGCACACTGTACAAGATCCGGTTGAAGCACGCCAGCCTGTGCAAGGACAACGTCGACCAGATGCAGGTCGTCATCAACGGCACACCCATCGAGATGACCCGAGTGGCCGCGAACGGCAAGGCCGGCGACAAGGTAGGCGAGAAGTCCAAGACCATCGGCACGAGGGTCACGAACGGGAACCGCTGGCATCATTCCGACCAGTGGGAGACCTATGAGGGCTACTACGTTATCCCGGACGGGCAGACCACCACCCGGTTCGGTTTCAAGGCCGTCAACTATCTCGACCCCACCAAGGGCAATCTTTTGGATGATGTGACCTTCGCCCGTGCCTACAAGCTGTCCTACGATAAGAACGCGTCGGATGCGACCGGCAAGGTCCCGTCCGACGAGACCGCCGGCACCGTCAGGCAGACCAAGACCAAGACCACCGGAACCGTGAAGACCGTCGCGGACGAGAACGTCCGGTACGGTTCCCTCGCTAATGGCGATTTCTCCTACCCCTCGTTCTCCGACATTCAGGAGAACGAGCAGGGAACCTATGCCGATCTGCGCACGTTCCTCAAATCGGATGACGGCACGCTTTGGTACAACATGTCCACCACCGATCTTTCCAAGTACGGAAAGATCGGGCAGATCCCCGGTTTCGACTCTTCCAGGTTCGCATGGTCCAGTACCGAGAACGGTTCAAGGGTCGAATTGCAGCAGGATCGCAACACCAAGAACACGTATGCGGAGATCGTCGCCCAACAGGACAACACCAGCATCTACCAGAACGTGTCCACCGGCAACGGCGGAGTACTGTACAAGATCCGGCTCAAGCACGCCAGCCGCCAATCCTCCCATGCCGACAAGATGCAGGTCCTCGTGGGCTCCGACACGGCCCACGCGACGCCTGTGGAGATGACCCGCGTCACCTCTAACGGCCATGGCGACAAGGTGGGCGGGAAGTCCACCACCATCACCACAAAGGTATCCAACACCGATCCCCGAGACCATGGCAGCCAGTGGGAGACGTACGAAGGCTATTACCAGGTGCCCGAAGGACAGAAGAACACGGTATTCATGTTCAAGAGCCTCGAAGGGTTCAAAGACGTTGAGACCCTGCCCGGCAACAACGTCGGCAATCTCGTGGACGACATCGAGTTCTCCCGTTCCTACAAGTTGACCTATGACAAGAACGCATCCGACGCGACCGGCAAGGTCCCGTCGAATCAGCGTGGCAAGGAGAACACCGTACAGCCCGCCAAGTCCAAGACCACGGGCAGTGTCGGACTCGCGGCTGACAAAACCGCTTCCGGCCTGACGGTGCATGATCTGAAGAAGAACGACAAGGGCAAGGTGCCCTCCAGTTCGAAGGCGGATTCCACGCAGCCGGCCGCGTTCAAGGCTCCGGACGCCAAGGCGGAGGCCATCGCCTCCAGGGCCGCGGGCGACGAGCTGGCCGTGAACGGCGGGTTCGACACCCCGAAGTGGACGATCGCGAAGGAGGGGCAGGGCCTGCCCTGGGTGTATGTGAAGCCCAATGCGGGCACGATCCGCTCCTACGCGCAGGCCATGGCCGGACAGACGGGCGTGAAGGCCGGCGGCCTGACCGCCGCCACGTTCGCCTGGCAGGATCTCGATGCCATCGGCAGCAACCAGAACTTCGAACTGCATCGCGAGAAGGACGGGAACACGGCCGCCGACGTGCATGCGGGCCGTACCGTCGCCCAGACCGTGAACACGACGCCCGGCGCCAGCTACACGTTCAGTATCCGCCACTCCGGCCGCTCCAAAGGCAACGCGGGCGGCGTGACATTGCTCACCGGCCCCGACAAGGATCATCTCACCCCAGTCAAACTGACCCGCACCACGGTCTCCAAGACCGGCCAGAAGTACGGGGACAAGACCGGCGATGTGGGGACCGTGGCCTACACGCACTCCGATTCCATGGACGCCACCGAGGGCGGCCACGATCCGTGGGATCATTCCGACGACTGGGAATCCTACGAGGGCACGGTCATTATCCCAGCCGGACAATCCCGCACGATGATCGCCTACAGGGGCGTCGCCAAGGACGGTACTCTTACTGCCTCCGCCAATGACAGCATCATCGACGACCTGAGCTTCCGCCTCGCCTACAAGCTCGGCTACGACGCGAACGGCGGGGCCAAGAAGAGCACGTCGCAGATCAAGGCCTCCACCGATGGCAAGGTGAAGACCATCGCCGGCAAGACCGACAGTCTGCCGACCGAACTGGTCAACGGCTCGTTCGACTATCCGGCCGGCCTGATCGCCGGTGTCTCCACCAAATACCCGTGGGACGACTGGACCGTCGTCGACCCGATCAACGGCAGATACGCGCGGCACATCGGCATCGATAAGGACCCCTGGGCGCCAATCCCGGGATGGGACGCCTCCAAATTCGCATGGAAGTCGACCCAGACCAAGGGAACCGACTGGCAGCAGATCGCACAGGGAGTCGAACTGCAGAAGGACTCCAAGACCGGCAACCAGTACGCGGAACTCGTCGCGGGACAGGCGGGCACCGCCATCTACCAGGACATCGCCACCATCCCGGGCGTGTCCTACCGCTGGACGTTGAAGCACGCCAGCCTCGACAGGAACCACCTCGACGGGATGAGCGTCATGATCGGCGAACCCGGCAAGGAATCCGCCCAGGACGCGAGGCGAACCACCGTCAACGGCAACGGCGACCAGCCGGGCGACGTCGGCAAGGTCATCTCCACGAAGGTGAGCAACGACGCCGAGTCGAACCATGAGTCGGCCCATTCCAGCCGTAACCATGACGGGCAGTGGGAGACCTACACCGGCACGTACATCGCCACCGGGACGGTCACCCGCTTCACCTTCAAGTCGGTAAGCTCCAGCAACAACGTCAACGGCAACATCCTCGACGATCTGAGCTTCACCAAGGCCTACAGGCTCGGCTACGACGGGAACGGCGGAACCGGCCAAGTGCCCTCGCGCACCGAGACGGGCAGGACCGAAACCGCCGCATCCGGGACGGATGGCACGGTCAGGCTTGCGGCCGACAAGAGCGCCGAACCGGAATCCGGAACCATCGCGGACGACCGCAGGGTGCTGACCGACACGACCGCCAGACAGGATGACGGTACCAGGCAGCGGACGATCACCCGATCCGACGGTTCCGTGCGCGTGGAGACCATCGCCACGACGGGCGCCGTATCCGGCTGCCAGGTCTACTATCCGGCCGGCGCCAGGATCACACTGGCGACCGCGAAGATAGACTCCGACTGCTGGGATTCCAGCCAGATCGGCAAGACCAACCGCACGTTCTACGGTTGGAGCGCGAACACGGACGCCAACGACAGGGACGTGCCCGTCGGCGACACCATGGACCGGAACACGCTGAACGCGAACGTCAGGACGGAGATCGTCATGCCCGCCAGGGCGAAGACCGTATACGCATTGTGGGCCATCAACCCCACCCTGTCGTACAACGTGAACGCGCCCGCCGGCAGCAACGCGCCCGGCACGCCCGCATCGCAGACCGTGCCCTACAACACGGCCGCCGCCGACAAATCCGGTTGGGCGGCCGGCGACACGGGCAAGATTCCCGGCTACCGGTTCGACGGCTGGTACACGGCCCCGAACGGCGGAAACAAATACGATTTCAACACGCCGCTCACCGGCAACGTGACCGTGTACGCGCATTGGATCGGCAACGGGTACACAGTCAGATTCGCCGGCAACGGGGCGACCGGCGGCGGCACCCCGGATCAGGCGTTCCAATACAACATCGGCCAGAACCTGCGCCGGAACGGGTTCACGCGTGACGGGTACACGTTCACCGGGTGGAAGCGCGCCGACAACCAGCAGGCGTACGGCGACGGCCAGTGGGTCACGAACCTGACCACGCAGCCGAACGGGATCGTCACCATGGTCGCCCAATGGTCGGCCAACGAGGCCCACATCCGCTACAATCCGAACCCGCCCGCGGGCAAGACCGCGGGAGGCCAGGGCACCCCCAACTGGGACGGCCACACCGGCGACACGCCCGCCATCGGAGGGAACGGCTGGACGATCGACGGGTACACGTTCGCCGGCTGGACCACCAGCCCGGACGGCGGCGGCACGAAGTACGCGCCGGGCGCCAGTTGGACGGCCAACGGGACGCTGACCCTGTACGCGCAGTGGACGCCCGGCCAGGCCAGCCTCACCTACGACGGCAACGGCGCGACCGGCGGTAAGACCGACCCGCAGAACGGGGTCACCGACCAGAAGGTCAACGTACGCCAGAACGGGTTCACGCGCGACGGATACACGTTCGTGCGTTGGGACACCCAGGCCGACTGCAAGGGCAATGCAGTGAAACCTAACAGCGAGTGGACGTTGCGTGGTTCCAGCACCCTATATGCCTGCTGGGCCGGCGTCGCGCAGACCCTCACCTATCACGGCAACGGCGCGACCGGCGGCAACACGGCGGCGCAATCCGGCCACACCGGTGACGAGCTGACCACAAACGCCAATGGTTTCACCCGCGACGGATACACGTTCGTTCGTTGGGACACCGCCAAGGATGGTTCCGGCACCGCATACGGCGAAGGCAAGAACGGCGTCAGCCAGTACGTGATGAAGCCAGCAGGCAACGACCTGTACGCCATCTGGAAGGCAAACCCGGCAACCATCCAGTACCGCAACGACTGGCCGAACACCACAGGCAGCACACCCGACACCACCGGCAACACCGGCGACACGGTGACCATCAGCCAGAACAGCTTCGACCGTCCAGGCTACACGTTCACCGGCTGGAGCACCAGCAAACGCGGCGACCCAAGCCTGCAACCGGGCGACAAACACACGCTTGAACCGAGAACCACCACCGTGTGGGCCCAATGGAAGGCCGACCCCGCACACCTGGTGTACAACAGCAACATCGGAACCGTCGGCTCGGAAACCAAGACGGTGGACGGTGTTGTCGACCAGACCGTGAAGACCATCACGAACCCGTTCGACCGTCCTGGTTACACATTCTCCGGCTGGAACACGCAGGCCGACGGCAAGGGCAAGGCATACGTCACGGGAGCCGACTACGTGCTGACGGCCAACGACAAGTCCACGCCGAAGAACACCTCCGTGCTCTACGCGCAGTGGAAAATCAACGGTGCCAGCCTGAAGTTCAACCCGAACGGCGGCATCGGCCATGTCGATGACGTGACCGGCGACGCCTTCTCCACCGTCACCATCCCCGGTGACGCGAAGGAGCCGAAGATCACCCGACCCGGCTACCGGTTCGTCGGATGGAGCACGGAGAAGAACCCGCCCGCAGGGAGCACTTTCCTGCAGCCGGGCGAAGGCAAGGTCACACTGCCCGCCGAAGGCAGCACCACCGTGTACGCCCAGTGGGAGCCGAGCCTGACCACCCTGCCGTTCACGGGCGGACAGGCCCAGGTGCCGACCATCTGGCTGTACGCCGGATTCGCGCTCATGCTGATCGCGCTCGGCGTGATGATGCCGATGCTACGCATGCGCATGGCCGCAACCAAGCGCACCGGTAAGCACATGCCGATCACCGGCGGAAAGCACGCGAAGTGACGGCAGCGGCCGAAACCGACGTGTGGGAGAGCGTCGCGGATGCGGTCCGCGACAAGCGGGCGCGCGACAATCGCGCCCGCCGGCTCGTCCGCCATTCCCGGATCTACGCGGTCGCCGCAGTCATCTGCCTGATCGCGGGCATGGTGCTTGTCGCCATGCCCCGCATCCAGCAGACGCTCGTCGACCGCGCCGTTGACGAGCAGGCGCGATCCGTCAGCCAGACGGCCGCGCTGTTTCCGGAATCCTCCCGTCAAAGCGTCATCCAATCTGCCATCGCATATAATCAGCGTCTTTATGAAGGCGGTCAGCCACAGATAGGCGAACCTGTGTTCGATGGGAAGACCGAGGGCAATTTCGAGGGCGATGCCGAATACCGGCGTCAACTGTCCGTGAATGGGTTGGATGCCATGGGTGAGATTCTGATTCCGAAGATCAGCGTCGACATGCCCATCCTCCACGGAGCGGGTCAAGATGTGCTCGAACATGCGGCCGGCCATCTGGCGGGCACCAGTCTGCCTATCGGTGGCAAGAATACGCGCGCCGTAATCACCGGTCATTCGAATCTGAAAGGCGCGACCCTGTTCACCCGGCTCGGTGAACTCGAAGACGGCGACCCGTTCTATATCAAGGTCATGGGTAACACGCTCGCCTATCGAGTCACCAGCAAACGCATCGTCTCTCCTACCGACACGAAATCGTTGCGTGTCCATAAGGGGAAGGACGAGGTCACGCTCCTCACCTGTACGGGGCAGGGCAATACGCTGCGACTGCTTGTCACGGGGGAGCGCAACAGCATGCCCGATCAGGCCCCCTTGCCCGGAGATGCCACGGGGGACGTAAAAAAGGCGGCTTTTGTTTCGGGCGTCACCGTGACGGGGATATTGGCTGTCGGATTTTCGCTTTGTCGCAGTCGGCGTGCCGTGGGTCATCATATAGGTTTGCCACAGACACATGATAGTGACAATTTGCGTTAGTAAAAAAAGGTGTTACTATATGTTTGTGAAACAAAAACACGTAATCTCCCGACATCGGGGTAAACCCGAAAAGGAAGACACATACACGAGAAAGAAGAAACTCCCCATGACACACGGCATCACCAAGATCACAGTGGCAACCACCGCCGTGATGGCAACCCTTGCCGCTCCGGCAGTCGCAATGGCCGACGAAACCACAACCACCGGCGACCAAACCAATCAGGCAATCACACAGGCCCAAGACAGCATCCAGCAGGCACAGCAGAGCACCACCGAAGCCAACCAGGCCATCGCACAGGCATCCCCGACCGGCGTGACCGAAGCACAGGCCAAGGCCGACGCCGCCGCAGCCGCACTGGACACCGCCAAGCAGAACCTCGACGCCGCCGCCGCCCAGCAGCAGACAGCCGCAAACAACCAGCAGCAGGCGCAGGCGAACTACGACGACGCCAATAAGGCCCAGCAGCAGGCCGCACAGGATGCGACCGGCACGGCCGACAAGATCGCCGCCGCCCAGCAGGCCGCGAACGACGCGTCCAACGCCATCAATGACGCCAGCAAGGCCATGCGGCAGGCCTCCGATGACCAGTCGAAGGCAGAAGCCGACAAGCGGACCGCACAGACCGCGAAGGATGAGGCCTCCGCCGAATCCGCCTCCCATCAGAAGGACGCCGACAAGGCCCAGACCGATATTGATGCGGCCGACAAGCAGGCCACGGACGCGCAGAAGAAGGCCGATGACGCAGATACCGCCATCAGTGATGCGCAGAAGAAGGCCGGCCGGGCCGACGCGGACGCAAAGAAGGCCGCGGCCGACAAGGCCGCCGCCGAGAAGGAGCTGGCCGCGGCCAAGCAGCAGCAGGCCACGGCGACCGGCGACAAGACGAAGGCCGACGAGGCGGTGAACGTCGCGCAAGCCAAGCTGGATGCGGCCAGGCAGGCCGAGGCCAAGGCGCTTGAAGCCAAGCAGAAGGCCGATGCCAAGGTCGAGCAATTGTCCAAGGATGATGGAGGTCTTTCCGACCTGGCCGCGAAGCTCAAAGCGGCGAAGAAGGCCGCAGCCGACGCCGCCACCGCCCAGCAGAAGGCGGAACAGGCGCAGAAGGATGCCGACAAGGCGGTGTCCGACTCCTCTTCCAACGCCGAGGCGAAGCAGCAGGCCGCCGCCGATGCCAAGAGCGAGGCCGACGCCAAGAAGGAAGCGGCAGACGAGGCTCAGGACAAGCTGTCTCAGGGCGCAGTGGCCTACTTCGGCGACAAGGGTGCCTCTCAGGCAGTCAAGGTTCTCACCGATCCGACCGTCACCGAGTATCTTGACGCCATTCATAATGGTGCCAAGGGTGATGCGACCACGTTGGACAACATGATCGAGGCCCTGAAGTTCATCCAGGAAGCCAATCAGCTTCGCGCGAAGGAAGGCCTGCAGCCCCTCAAGGTCAGTGACACCCTGATGGCACAGGCCATGGCGGATGCGGATTATGCCAACAACAACGTGAACCATCCACTTCAATTCCCCGCCAGCGAAAACCTCGCCTGGGGTTACACTGATCCCTTTAAGGGCTGGTACGACACGGAGAAGTCCATGTATGAGAAGGACATGTCCGACGGTGTCCTGGATTGCAAGGCCTCGGACGGCAAGCCCGTCAAACCCTGCGCTTATGGCCATTACACCACGCTGGTCAACCCCGATTTGACCCTCACCGGTTTCGGCGTCAGCCAGAACGGCAACATCACGGGTATCGGCGGGAACACCCATAGTCAGCTGTTCACCGAAAACGCTAACGGAATCGGCTCCGACGCGGGCCGCATCATGGACGTTGACGCATACCTGACTGATTTGACTGCCTACCGTGATTCCCTGACCGGAGCCGACGCCGCATACCAGACCGCATTGTCCAAGAGCAAGCAGGCCGCACAGGACGCTTCCGATGCGGCCAAGGCGCTGGCCGCCGCACAGCAGGCCGCACGGAAGGCCGCCGAGGAAGCCCAGCAGGCCGCGCAGAAGGCCAGGGATTTGCAGGCTGCCGCCGACGAGGCGCAGAAAGCGTATGACGAGGCCGTGAAGGCGAACGCGGACAAGGCCAAGGCGTTGGAGGAAGCCAAGAAGGATCAGACGGCGAAGAACGAAGCGTACTCCGCCGCCCAGCAGGCCACCAAGGAAGCCCGGTCCGAAGCCGACGCCGCCACCGACGCCCAGACCGCAGCCCAGACGGCAGTGGACAAGGCGAACACGGCGGTCGACGCCGCGCAGGCGAAGATCGATGCCGCCGACAAGCTGACCCAGACCGCCGCCAAGAACAAGACGGATGCGGAAGCCGCGATCAAGCAGGCGAACACGGACAAGACGAAGGCCTTGGCCGACCTGGCCGACGCCAAGGCAGCCAAGGCCGAGGCCGAGAAGGCCAAGCAGGCCGCGCTCGAAGCCAAGACCGTTTCCGACGCGAAGGTTGAAGCCGCCGACAAGCAGGTCAAGGCCGCCGACGAGGCCATCGCCGACGCCAAGGCCGCATACGCGAAGGCGAAGGACGACCTCAACACGGCCACCGGCAAGCTCAACGACGCCCAGAACACCATCAAGCGTCTGCAGAACGCCGAGGAGAACCTCAAGAAGGCGAACGCGAAGCTGGCCGACGCCCAGGCGAAGCTCGACGAGGCGAACAAGGCCAAGGATGAGGCCGACAAGGCATACGAGAAGGCCAAGGCCGACTATGATGCCAAGCTAGCCGACAAGCAGGCGTCCGACAAGGAGCTCGCCGCCGCGAAGCAGGCCGAAGCCGAAGCCCAGAAGAAGGCCGAGGAGGAAGCCAAGAAGCAGCAGGAAGCCCAGAAGAAGGCCGACCAAGCCAAGAAGGATGCCGAAGCCAAGAAGCAGAAGGCCGAACAGGCCAAGAAGCAGGCTGCAGGTGTGACGAACAATGGTCTGGCCTCCACCGGATCGGACACCACCGCAATCGCCACGCTGGCGGCGATCATGACCATCGCCGGTGCTGGCTGCGTGCTCGTGCGTGTACGTTCCGCCAAGCATGCCGATGGATGGCATGCAGTCGAGGACTGATTCTCACCGCACCAAACGTGTTTTGCCCGCCTTCGACCCGAAACAGGGGAGAGGCGGGCAAAACCGTATTCCCACATTCCGAGGCAAAACGGTAGCTTCTTTTGTTACTATCAGAAAAAAGTCAGTGAATTGCGTGAAAGGGTCTGGCTATGAACGATGTGGGCCATGCGCCACTCCCAGGCGACGTGCTGCTACACCAATACCTGCAACCAAACAACATCACCATGTACCGTCTGGCGAAAGCCATGAACCTGCCACAAACCACCATCAGTGGCCTGATACACGGGAAAAGACGCATCACCACAAGCCTCGCATACCAGCTCGCCTACGTGTTGGGCACGCCGCCGGAATACTGGCTGGAATTGCAAATGCACTACGATATTGAAAACTACGACAAATTCGACGAAAGCGGACTGACGGTCCTCATTGATAATACGGTCGGCGACACTGTCCAATCAGAACGATGACAAGCAGAAGAATCCGCTAACGCCAGTTTCGTCCATGCCCACTTTGATGGCCTCGATTCCGCCAATTCGTTTTCCGTTGCCGCGCATTGTACTGCTGAGAATATTCTGTGCCGGCGCTTGTCCTTGTATTTTCTCCCTCGGAGTGGCTGAATAGGGCTTGTTTCCATTGGTTTGCGTTCATGGAATTCTTTCTTAGTTGGGAGAGGGGACTTCTTATTGAGAACTATTCCTATCTGACATAAGATACATTATCGGCTAAAAAACGATTTTAGGATAATGCTTGTTTCGCCCCCTCCTAGAAGAGCTCGTTTTGTATTGGTTTGCTGAGTCGTGCGTGGATCAGCTTGATATAGTCGGAATCGAGTTCGCTTGCCGTGCATTGCATGTGTTCGAGCAGACATGCTTCCAATGTGGTGCCGCTTCCGCGTATGCTGGCGCCGTTGCCTACCTCGATCTGGATGACCTGGCGTTCCTCTTCCGACAGGTGCGAATATACTTCTCCCATAGGTGCGACATCCCTTCGGACTGGTTTTCTAGGCAATTTCCAATCTAACGGGTGTTGCACTTTCATTTAGACAACGGGACCGGGTAGAATCGACTCGCGCCGCCCATATCGTCATATTCGGCACCGGTATGGGTCATGCCCCAGCCGTCACCGGGTTTCGTGCTTGCGCGTGGTTTGCCTTTTCGACTGACGGTGACGCCGGACTGTCGGTCGAGTTCCTTGGCCGTGGACTGGTCGAACAGTATGTTCGGCGTGAAACGGGCGGCAGCCGTGTAGTCGGTGCGATTCGCTTTGTCCGCACCATATACATGGTTGTCTCTCGGCCCGGAGCCGAACCGTCCATGCTGGTTCTTGCCCTTCGACTCCGCCTCGTCCGCCGTGTTGCGGAATGGGACGCGGCATACGTCGATATGCAGTGCGCCTGTCCCGTGTCCGAGCAGATTGTGGGCGAGATTCCCGTCCAACGGCTTGCGGGCCAGACAGATGGGTTCGTGCGCGGGCTTCAGCTGGCTGTACCAGCCTTTGAACGGTTTCGCCGTCTCGGATCGCGTCGGCTCCACATCCTCGCGGCGTTCCCGGTCGATCATGAGCGTCGCATCCGAACCGTGTGGCATGCCGGACGCGTACACCCAGTCGATCTGGTCGCGGATTTCGAAGCCCGCATCCTCGATGGCGCATGCCAGCCGATGATAGGTGCGGCTGGCCGCGAACGCCGCCACATGCCCGCCCGGCTTCAACACGCGCAGGATATCGGTCCACAGGGCGACGTTGAACGCGATGCCAGTCCGGTCGAAAACCCGGTTCATGAAGTTAATCTCGTACGGCGGGTCCGTGACCACCGCATCCACGCTGTTGTCCGGTAAGGAGGCGATGAGCCGGCGACAATCCCCCTTGTATAGGCGGAGGTTGTCGCCCAGATCTTCCAGCTCGATCAATGTCGGAACCGTTTAGAATTCCGGGTCGGTGCCGTCGCCGTTCGGATCCGTGCTGGCTGGCGTGGTCGTAGCCCACGGATCCATCGCGGGCTGTGAGGGTGCTGCAGGTTGCGCCGGTGTCTGTGCGGGAGCCTGTTGGCTGTAACCCTGCTGCTGGTAGTTGTTGTATGCGCCTTGCTGATAACCGTTGTTCGGCTGCTGGTATCCGCCGCCGTAATTGTTCTGCCGGTAGCCGTTGCCGTTGGACTGTTGGCCGCTGGTCTTCTGAAATTGCGTGACGCCGAACCGGAGGCTGACACCCAAATCGGTGACGATCATTTCAAGATTGCTACGCTGTTGGCCGGTGGTCTTGTCCGTCCAACTGTTGGTCTTCATGTAACCGGTGGCTACCACGCGCATGCCCTTATAACAGGAGCGCATGATGTTCTGGGCGAGGTCTCCGAATGCTGCGCATCGCATGAATACGGCATCCCCATCCACGGTCTGCCCGTTACGGTCACGTCGACGCGTATTGTGCGCGATGGTGAAAGTGACCGTATCTCCCCTCTGCTCGGGGTTTGCTGTGATATTGCCTGCGAGTGTGAGTGTCGGCTCTCCTGCCATGGGTTCCTGGTCTCCTTATTTTTTTCTATGTGAACATATTCAGTATAACAAGCATATACGAAGAAAAGGCATGTCGGATAAGCATCAGGACAGAGGAGAAAAACCTGACACCAATCCGACATACCCCTTTTAGCAGGATGGGCTCACTCCACTACGGCGGAATGAGCCCATCAAGGTTTCTATCCGATCAGCGTGACCGCCTTACAGGCGGATACGCTTCCTCGAACCAGCCAGAGCGAGAGCGATACCAGCTCCGGCGAGGACCCCGGCCCACAGGAGCATCGGGGTGCCGACACCAGTGGAGGCGAGACCCTTCTCCTTGACGAGCACAGTCTCGTTCGGTTTGCGCGCGTCACCATAGGAGATAAGCTTGCCCGTCTGGTCGTACACCTTCTCACGCCAGTAGTAGGTGCCGGTTTCATGCACGGTCACGGTCGGCGAGTGGATGCCGTCCTTCGCGTCGACCTTGCCGGTGACGGTGATGAGCACGTCTCCCGACTGGTCGCCGTTGGACTGCTTCCACAATTCGAATTCAGCCTTGGCCGCATCCGAGCAGTTCTTAAGCAGGAGCTCATCGTGCAGGTCGGCCTTGCCGTTTTCGAACGTGACCTCACCCTGCGACTTTGTGGACACCTCGCACTTCGGTGTTTCAGGCTTTCGGACGCGCACGATCTCGGATGCGAGTCCGAAAGCGTGCTGCACCTTGCCGTGGGTGAGCTGACGCCATGCGAGGGCGGCGAGCGGATTATGGTTCTGGTCGCCGGTCAGGCTCGGTGTCATGACCCAATGCCAAGCGTAGGTGCCCGATTCGGTCAGGGTGAACGAGTCGGTCGTGTAGGTGCCGAACTTGGTGACGTCCTTGATGTCGGTCTCGTGGACCTTCACCGCGTTTTCGGGCATGGTGTCGGTTTCCTCGATCGCGGCGGACGGGTCGTCACTCACCTTGTAGAGGACGCCGTGGAAGTCGAGGCTCAGCGGGGTGCTCTTCGGGGTTTCGCCTTCGGTGACGTTGGTCTCCGGGTAGGTGGGCCACACGTCCTTTTCGTTGGTCTTGGCGACGACGAGCTTGTCGACGGTGGTCTCCCCCGCCTTGACTTCCTTGCTGGACACTGTGGAGTCGAGCTTCGGGGTGAGGCGGAACATGACGGTCTCATCCGCGGTGAACGGAGCCTCATGAACATCCTTGGCGAACGGATAATCGTCGGACGGTTTGATACCGGTCTGGCTTTCCGTGTCCTGATCCTTGTTCGCGATGTCGTACACGAACGTCGCGTATCCGGATGGCAGGTTCGTCAGGTCGATCCCGTTTTCGGCCTTCCACACGCCGGCCGGCTTCTCGCCCTTCCTGCTGGACAGGAGGTAGTCGCCGGCCTTGTTCGTCGTGAACGTGGCGGTGGCGAGCTTCACGGCCTGCTTGGGCAGTTCGACGGTCTTGCCTGCGGCGGTATCCTTCTGCGCCTGTTCGGCCTGTTCGCGGGTCATGCCCCCGTAGAGCGTGCCGTTCACGCGGATGGTGATCTGGTTGGCTTCCGTTTCCCTGCCTTCGCCCTGGCCGTCCTTGGTGTGCAGCCAGTCGGCGGTGTCGGTCTTGCCGTCACCGTTCACGTCGGACACGCCCAGCGTGACCTTGTCGCGGATGACGCCGCCCTTTTCAAGGTAGACGACATCGGTCCTGTCGGACGCGGCCGCGGAGCCGATCTGGACGGCGGGCCGTTCGACGCCGTCGGCGCCGGTCACCTTGCTCTGGTCGGTCTTGTAGGCGGCGGACACGCTGGACGTGATGGTCGGCTGCATGCTGCGCACGTGCAGCGTGGTTTCCGCTTCCAGCACGTTGTCGGACCAGTCGTAGTCGGCGGGCAGGTACTGCCTCATGTTGGCGTCCTGCATGCCGGGCGTGATCTGCCACACCCACGTGTACCAGCCGGTGGCGGGCAGGCTCGACGGGGTGGCTCCCGGGTGGGCCTTCACGAAACCGGGGTCCATGGTGATGGAGGAGGCGTCCACATGACTGGTGGCGCCGTCCCTGTCGCCGGCGGCGGTCGCGGTCGCGGCCTTCACCCCGTCCCTGACGGTCGTCCGGCCCTCGACCGGCTTGTTCGCGAAGTAGTAGAGGGTGCCGGTGCTCTTGATGGTGGCGCCCTGGATCCAGTCGCCGCCCGTCGGGTCCACATGCCAGGTCAGATCATCTTCGGGCGCATGCCCGTATTCGATGCGATGGTCCGACTGGTCGGACCGGATGGTCGGCTTGAAGTTGTTCCGCACCTCGAACTGGATGTTCTTCGACACGGTCTGGGGGTCGGTCGGGCCCATCAGGTTCTGGTTCGGGGATTCCAGTCTGGTGGCCTTCGGGATCTTATGCTGAACAATGCTAGTAACCTTGCCATTGCCTGTTGCGGTCCATGACAGGTGGATGGCCTCGTTCGTGGTGGTGCCGCTGATCGTGTTCGTGCCGGTCTGGTCGAACACGGCCGGGCCCTTCAGGGTCACGGTGTACTGGATGCCCGCGATTTCGACGCCGTTCCCGTTCATGATGCTCGGGGTGACTAGGCCTTTCCTTTTGCCGGTCGTGTACCGGTATTGCATGTCGAGGTCGGTGGGCGTGCCGTTGACCGCCTCCGTCCACAGGCTGTTCATCTTCGCCGTGTACGCGTCCCAGCTGGGCCCGTCCGCCCAGCCGAGCTGCCGGAGGCCGTTCAGGTATTCGTTGCCCATCGGGTCGAGCTTCTGGTGGATGAGGCCCGCGATCGCGGCCTGCGTGAGATCATCCCGGTCCCCGTTGTGCCTGTCGGTCAGCCAGGCGAGCTTTTGCGCGTCCGGCTTGGTCCTCTCGTCGGTCCAATCGCCCCACGTGCCCGACGTGCCCGTGTAGAGCGTGTCGGCCTGGATGCAGTACGCGTTCTTCCCGTTGACCCTGTCGACCACGCCCAGCGACTGCGCCATGTTCTCGTACTTCTTCCCGTTGCTGAACGTGATCGTGCCCACGTTCGTCCACAGGCCAGGGTTGCCGTTCTGGATGGAGCGTTCGAACGGGTCGCGCATGGTGGCCGCGTCGGCCGTGCCCGCCACGAGCATGCCCGCCGCCAAAGTGGCGACGGCCGCACTGGCCGCCGCGATCGTGCGGACCACATGTCGGATTGTGGAACCGCGGGTGGGATTGTTGTTTCTCCCCATATCGTCTCCTCTGATAGGAAGGATATTTTGTCGCCAGTGATGGTCACTGGATTCTTGCGGTTTTTACCATAACGTCAAATCTTGTAATTAACCGGTTTTTTATTGAAATTGACCGATATTTTTTGTGAGCGGCCACCTTACCGTTGCGCTTGCAAGCGCATATCATTGGATGCATTCTGAAATTGTCCACGAAACAAGGCCTGATCGGTGACCGTGTATTGGAGACACGGTTCAGCCTGACGGTCAACGACATAGTATAAGGAAAAGACAAATGAATGAGAAAGAAGAACCTATGAACATGAACGTCACGCCACCGGTTGAGCCGGTGACGGAATTCGAAGTCCACCTACCTCCGGATCGTAAGCATCCGAAGTGGCTGGTTCCGTTGATTGCTGGGGGTACTGCCGTCGTTGTTTTGGCGGCTGTCGGCACCGGTGGATACCTGTATTGGAACCATAATCAGTTGACGGCGGCTTCAGAGGAATGCGCCACCTCATACGACAAGGCGGTGAAGGCGCAGAAGAAGCTGACGGAGTATCTGGAGTCGGATGCGGTGAAGACCGCAGTCACGGTCAAGGATTCGGAGGTCAAGGACGCGAAAACGGTCGCCGTATTGACCTCGACCGTGAAGACCGCCGAGAAGACGAAGACGACCATTCCGGAATGCCCCTCCGGCAATCTGACTGATATCAGGGCGATGACGAAGGAGATCGACGGTCTTGCGACCGCATATTCCAGGACCGTGAGCGAGGTCGCGGACAGGGCGGATGCCGTGAACGGTTCGAAACTCGACAAGATCGTTGCCGACGCGACCAAGATCCTGAATGATTCGAAGGGCAGGGTGAAGGACGACAAGACCCGCACCGTATTGGAGAACGCCATCAAATCGAAAGATGAGAAGGCGATCTCGGATGCGGTGAAGGCGGTCAACGACTCCATCAAAGCCAAGTCGGACGCGGACGCGAAGGCCGGGGCCGAAAAGGAGGCGCAGGCGGCCGACAATGCCGCCCAGGCGCAGGCGGATAACAGCGGCTCCTACATGGGTGGAACAACCGGAGGATACACCGGATACACCGGTGGCGGCTACACGCAATCCCAGGGCGGCGGCTACACGTACATTCCACAGCAGTCCACAGGTGGTTCGACCGGAGGCGGTTATACGCCGACGCCACAGCCGCAGCCCGCGCCACAGCCGTCCCAGGGCGGCGGCGGTGATGACGGGTACGAGGATATTTGCTGGGCGGTTGATACCAGTGGCAAACCAGGCGTCCAGGTACCCTGCAGCTGATTCTCTCTTCCATCCCAAAAGGGGTGGCGCTTCCCGTCTTCGCGGAATGCGCCACCTCTTCGCGTTGCCGACGGCGTCAAGCTTTGTTCGGAGAATCATTGGCGGCGGGACTGTTCGCGGCCTGGCGAAAGCGTCGATAAGGCACACGAGCCGTTCCGCCCCATGTCGTTCAGTAGTGGTCCTTCGCGGAGAGGATGCAGAGCCTGTCGTCGGCAACGGTGTAGATGATGCGGTTGGCTGAGTCGATGCGCCGCGACCATGCGCCGGACAGGCCCCATTTGAGGGGCTCGGGCTTGGCGATGCCCTCGAACGGGGTCCGCTGCATATCCCGTATGAGCGCGTTGACGCGTTTAAGGGTCTTCCGGTCCTGGGATTGCCAGTACAGGTAGTCGGCCCAGGCGTCTTCGGTCCAGCAGAGCAGCATCACGCGCCCGCTTCGACAAGGTCGTGGGTCATCGTCTGGCCCTGCCGTACCTGCGCCATGCCGCGCATCACCTTGTCGCTCAGATATGGGTTCTGGTAGACGCGCAGCGTCTCCATGAGCGAATCGTAGTCGTCGGCGCTCATGACGACCACGTTGTCCTCCGGGTCCGCGTTGGTCACGAGAAGGGTGTCGGCGTCCTCGTTGACCTTGCGCATATAGGTTTTGAGATTCGCCCTGAAATTGCTGTAGGCCACGGCCTGTGTCATCACGCACCTCCTATTTGTACAAGAAATTGTACCACCATGTTGCCGGAACGCGGCGCGCCCCGCGTCGGCCGTGGCGTTCCCGTCGGCCGGTGCGGGGCGTCCGCCCCCACCGTAATAGAACATCTGTTCGAATATTGGTTCGGTTTTGTCCCGGGAAGCCGACCTGCCATGCCCGCGTCCCTTGGACGGTCGTTCTTCCAGATCATCCACAGGATGAGCCCGACCAGAGGAATGAAAAAGGGCATTGCTAAAGCTCAAACGGAAGATTGAATATCTTAGGACTTTAGGGGCTTCTCTTTGCCTTTGACTGGTTCAATGGGGGTCATGGGTATTTTTTGGAAAATCAGTAAATGGTATAACCGATACCAGTTCCTCATGTGGGCTGCAGGAATACTGACCGCAGTGGCCGCTCCCCTAGTCGGCTACGCATCCTATTTTCTCGGCATCAACAACCAACGTGCAGAACTATTATTGGACAGTCCCGAATACGCGAACGACATGACAGCGGCGAATGTCATCCAATGGCTGACCGGCCAAGCACACAGCTACGGTCGAATCCTCGGCATCATCGCCATCATCGGCACACTGCTCATCATCTTCTGCATCACATTCACCATCATCGGCTGGATCGGCCGACGCACCGAAATCAGCGGCACCGACCAATCCAGCGAAATACGGGAAAAAGGCCGGCGCAAAGCCGAGACCGAAGAACAATACGACGACTACGGGCAAACCATGGAGTATTAATCATCGGCAAGCGGATTGCACGCCGCTTTTAGCGCGAACATCTCCGATTGTATCCCCCGCACAACGGTGCCATCCGCTTTCCGGTACGAATCGACATGAATCTCCTTCACTCGTCCGTATGGTCGAGGATCCACCGGGCGATGCTTCGGGCGGTCTCCTCGGGCACGTCCACCTGCATGGAACCGTTGCCGGCCTCCATATAGAAGCGGATGAGCCCGTTGTCCGTGAGCCGGTCGACTTCCAGCAGATTGTCGGCATCCTCGGCACGGCAGTATTCGCTTGTATCGTTCTTCGCCCGTTCGCGCAGATGTTCGGGCAGATATTGGTTGGCGAGAATATCGCGGCGTAGTTCGTCGCTGTCGGTGAATTCCATCGGCTACCCTTTCGAATGTTTCGCGCCCGGCTTCCATGATTTTTTAGGCAGGGTACCACGACCCTTGTGGTCGTGGGTGAATGCCTT
>OBZE01000358.1_pt1 | contig 20444 bp, 14 predicted proteins | sample 1476901 | NCBI WGS metagenome assembly OBZE01 (sample SAMEA2580235, study PRJEB22360) | human gut metagenome | biome: human gut; feature: human-associated habitat; material: faeces | place: Denmark | collected 2008/2010 | reverse complement strand
AAAGCGGTACGCGAGCTGGGTTCAGAACGTCGTGAGACAGTTCGGTCCCTATCCTCCGCAGGCGCAAGTGGATTGAGGAGGTCTGCCCCTAGTACGAGAGGACCGGGGTGGACGGACCTCTGGTGCAGCGGTTGTCGACCAACGGCACGGCCGCCTAGCTACGTCCGGCACGGATAACCGCTGAAGGCATCTAAGCGGGAAGCCGTCTCCGAGATGAGTCCACTCTTCGGTAAGGGCCCAGGTAGACCACCTGGTCGATAGGCCGCAGGTGCAAGCGCGGCGACGCGCTCAGCCGAGCGGCACTAATAGCCCGAGCTCTTCGCATCCTCGATTAAAGCACCGAGCGCGATGCGCCATCTTCTTCCGTGCCCGCCATGCGGCCGCCAGGGTCGCCCCGGACAGGGGTTCCTGGCAGGCTCGAATACATCTGAGCCGCGGGGGAGCGCCCCCCGCGAGCGCGACCACAGAGGCGGGGATCACCCGGTCCCATCCCGAACCCGGCAGTTAAGCCCGCCTTCGCCGAGAGTACTGCAGCGCGAGGCTGCGGGAGGGCAGGGCGTCGCGCTCGCGGAGGGCGCTTTTCTATATGCGCCGAGAGAGGCCCGCGGGGGGACCGCCCCCTTGCTGGCCTTTCTTGCTTTAGTTGGAGTTTTCCTTTTCTCGGGTTGTTGGCCATCGTTTTGGTGGGTTTGATACGGCATACTAATTGTTTGGCATCATAATCATGTTTCGAGTTGCTTTGTTGAGATGAGGAGTTGGTATGAGCGAGCATATGGGCACTACGTGTGTGCAGGGTGGTTATCGTCCGGGCGATGCGGAGCCGCGCCAGATTCCGATTTATCAGTCCACTACGTGGAAGTACGATACTTCGGAGCATATGGGTAAGCTGTTTGACCTGGAGGAATCCGGCTACTTCTACACTCGTTTGCAGAACCCGACCAACGACTATGTTGCTGCGAAGATTTGCGAGATGGAGGGCGGCACTGCTGCAATGCTGACTAGCTCCGGTCAGGCTGCGAATTTCTTTGCTGTATTCAATATTGCCGGTGCTGGCGATCATGTTGTTGCTTCCAGTGCTATCTATGGTGGCACTTACAATCTTCTTGCTCATACCATGCATCGTATGGGTCTCGAGTGCACGTTTGTGAGCCCTGATTGCTCTGATGAGGAGCTTGAGGCTGCTTTCCGTCCGAACACTAAGTGTGTGTTTGGCGAGACGATTGCTAATCCTGCGCTCGCCGTCTTGGATATCGAGCGTTTTGCTAATGCGGCGCATGCTCATGGCGTGCCGCTGATTGTGGACAACACGTTTCCGACGCCGGTGAACTGCAATCCGATTAAATGGGGTGCGAACATCGTTACCCATTCGACCACTAAATATATGGATGGTCATGGCGCGTGCGTTGGCGGCTGTATCGTTGATGCGGGTACGTTTGATTGGATGGCGCATGCTGATAAGTTCCCTGGGCTTACGACTCCTGATGAGAGCTATCACGGGGTTGTGTATGCCGAGAAGTTTGGGCAAGGTGGTGCGTTCATCACGAAGTGCACCTCGCAGCTTATGCGCGACTTCGGCTCGATTCAGAGCCCTCAGCATGCCTTCATTCTGAATCTTGGTTTGGAAAGCCTGCATGTGCGCATGCCTCAGCATTGTAAGAATGGTCAGGCTGCCGCTGAGTTCCTGCAGGCGCATCCGAAGATCAGCTTTGTGAGGTTCCCGGGTTTGGCGGGCGATTCGTACTATGAGTTGGCTCAAAAGTACATGCCCCACGGGACGTGCGGCGTTGTTTCCTTCGGTTTTGAGGGTGGTCGTGCTGCCGCTGAGCAGTTTATGAAGAGTCTGAAGCTGGCTCAGATTGCCACGCATGTCGCCGATGCTCGCACGTGTGTGCTGCATCCAGCTAATGCTACGCATCGCCAGATGAATGACGAGGAGCTGGTGGCTTGCGGCATCTCTCCGGATATGGTGCGTTTGAGCTGCGGCATCGAGTCTACCGAGGACTTGCTGGCTGATCTTGAGCAGGCGCTCGCAACGGTGTAAGGTTGATTGATCGCAGGCAAGTGGGAGGTTTGCGCTTGCTGCAATGGCTGTTGTCTGATTTGCGATTGAGAGTAACCGGTCTAGGCTTTTGCGGTTATGTTTCAGGGGCTAAGGGGCACCTTTGTGTGTTGCAAGATGTTCGTTGCGGTGTTGTCGAGATATCGCTAGCTGAAATGTAATCAGTCATTTGCATATATGGCATCGAATGGTTACGCGGAATGTATGAGCGCCTGCTCGGAGGGGCTTGTGGGTGCCGCCCAAAAAGCCGCTTTTGAATTTCGGATCATGCTTTCCAATGGGCCAACGTATTGTGCATTGGCTGGTTTGCTGGCTTTCTCCGCATAGGCTTTTGCGGTTTGTTGTTCGGTTTGAGTTGAGGCGTGGTACCGTTTGCGAGACGGTTGAGTTCGAGGAAATTGAGATGGGTGAGCCTGATGAAGAAGCTGCTGTATATCGATAGTTGTGTGCTGCGCGAGACTTCGCGCACGAAGCGGATTGCTGATGCCTTGGTTGAGCATTTGCTGTCTACTGGTGAGTATGTTGTTGAGCAATTAGTACTTGAAGACCTTTGCCTTCTTCCGTTGACTTCGAAGACGTTGGCGCGTCGTAACGAGCTGCGTTATGCGGGGGACTATGACGACGCCATGTTCGATTTGGCTCATCAGTTTGCCGAGGCGGATGAGATCGTCATTTCTGCGCCGTTTTGGGAGGGCGCTTACCCGGCGTTGCTGAAGGTGTATTTCGAGCACATCAGCGTGGTGGGCATTGTGAACCGCTATACCGATCATGGCCCTGTTGGCATGTGTCGGGCTAGCAAGCTGCATTATGTTACGACGCGCGGTGGTTTTGCGACCGATGAGCAGGACCTGGGCTGGCAGAATGTTAAGGGCCTGGCGAAGGTGTACGGGATCGGGGCTGCCGACTGCATTAGCGTGAATGCCACCGACGTGCCTACCACCGATGTTGACACAGCGGTGGCTGCTGCGATCGTCGGTATCCCCCAGCTGATTGGGGAATAGGGCCAGCCCGAGTGCGGTTGGAGGCTGTTTCCAGATGGGTTGCGGTGCTTACGCGTCACACTTCGACGCGAGCTCTTTGCGGGCTTTTGATCTGCGCGGATGCAGCCGCTTGCCGGAACGCGGGTGGTAGGGCTTGCGTGTAGCGGGGCGAAGAATCATGATGGATGCAACCAACTTGTTGATACCGCTGCTGTGCTATGCGAATGGGGCTGGTGGGATATGAATTACTCTGAGATCAAATACTTCGATATCGCCAACGGCGAGGGCGGGCGCACCAGCCTGTTCGTGTCGGGGTGCCGCCATGGGTGCCCGGGTTGCTTCAACCCCGAGCAGTGGGATTTCACGGCGTTTTCGCTTGAGGTGCAGAACGAGATCATCGAGAGCCTGGCGCCGGAATACGTTGACGGCTTGACTCTTTTGGGCGGCGAGCCCATGGAGCCGGAAAATCAGCGCTCCTTGGTCGATTTCGTCGAGCGAGTTCGTGAGACGTATCCTGAGAAGACGATTTGGTGCTACACGGGCGACCTGCTTGAGGATTTGCAGAACCCCGAAAGCGCACGTCATACCGAGGTGACCGATCGCCTGCTTGCGGCTATCGATGTGCTGGTGGATGGCCCGTTTGTGCAGGCGCATCATGACATCACGCTGCGTTTCCGGGGATCCTCGAACCAGCGCATCATCGATCTGCCGGCAACGTTGGCCCAGGGCAAAGTTAAGCCCTGGCGAGACGACCCGCAGTTCGTGAGCCATGTGATGGTGGTTTAACAAGATGGGTAGCACTTGTGCGGGAATAAGGGCAAACGGTTAGATTGAATAGATTTGGTTAGAAGTGGAGGGTACAAGGATTTCTCCAGTGGAATACGAACGGCAATGCGCTTGAGGATTCTTAAATGAAAGTTCAGTTTATCCTTCCCACTCCAGCTCCCAGCATAGGTTTTGAGACGGAAAAATATCAGCATCCCCCCTTTTGATTCATTGTCTGCTTGACATAAACAATGTCGAACAAGGGCAAATGCACCGACAACGGCGCGACCGAGCAGGTCTTCGGGATTATCGATGGTAAATTCTTCAGAGGGCGAGAGTGGACCTACTGAGTCCTTTAAGCAGTCTTCGATGTACGTGGTCCTCCGGAACACGAGAAGGTGCCAGGTTAAACCGAACAGGCTGACCCAGGAGGAGTTCTGAGTCAGCCCAACGCAAGGAAGTCTATATTTAGCTCATCCATGTTTTGAATAGCAACTCAAGATTCAATCGGACCGTTCGACCCACTTGTTTCACGTTTGGGAAACGGGCCCTTTGCGCATTAGGGATTCAGCTCATGGGTGGCCCGCTACTCATAACAATGGTTATTTGCCATTAGCGATAGTAGCTGCTTTGGCAAGAAGCAACTTATCGAGGTTGCTAAATCTGATATTGTCTCCAATGAAGGTCAATGAAGCGACAGGGCGATTTAGCTCTTGTACGTATTTGATGGCATGAGCGGTGCTGTCGAGATCGCTCGTGTCTTCCAGCAAAATGATTGCGTCTCGTTCTGCAGCGAGGCGTCCGATGGCAAACGAATCGAACGGATGCCATGTTGATGACACGATAATTGTCATTGCTTCAGATTTGTCTGAACTGATGGTCGGAAGAACGAACCGGCTGTTGATATACGCATTTGCTTCTGAGGGATTATCTGCACAAACCCGTTCACTGCTACAACCATTTTCGGTAAGGTCGTCAAGAAGGGCGTTCGAGAATGTCTTTGAGCTTCCGAGAAAGAGCGCTTTTGAGAACTGACCAGATTTTAACAAGTCGTAGATACCGTTAGGCAAGGAATCACTTTCATCAAGAAAGAAAACAGGAGCATGTTCCTTGTTGATAAACGGCATGAATGACATTAAGTCGCTGAAACAACCGTCCCATGAGACGATTGCAGTTTTACCCCAGGCTACTAATCCTTTAGCATTAATTCCAATATGATAGATGCTCTCGGCGGCTTGATGAAGATGCGCCGACTCATCAAAACTGATTTCAGCCTGTGGGCACACTGACTGAAGTTCATTGTCGATTATGTTGTGATGCTGCCGATTTATTCCAAGAACGATTATGCTACTTGGGTTAAGTCGGGCAATTTCTTGTAGGGTGACATCGGGGATGGAATCGGGCTTTATTAGCAACAGCGGTGCATTTAAGATGCCCGCAAGTCCTGCTGCGCTGAAGCAGAGTGATGGTTGATCACCTGGCGCGAGAATGACGGTTCCATTCTGGAAATAATTGCAGCGCTGCGTTATCTTAGCGGCGGAGCCATATCGGTTTTCCCCGACAATCGTTTCGATAAGCGAATCGTTGACCGTCGTTGTGTTGTTAAGCATCTCGAATACAACTCGTTCAGATTCGGCGCTGCCTATGTGTCCGCCAAGCACACGGTATGTGTTGCAAACGGTATGCGCATCGCCAATCATGCGAGTGTGGCCTTTTTCTATCCAAATCGCCTTGTTGCACAGGCGCTCGATTTGCTCGTTATTGTGAGACACGATAAGGACGGTGACATCGTGATCTTTGATTAGACTTTTTATCCTCTGCTCACATTTCTGTTGAAACATGAAGTCGCCAACGGATAGAACCTCATCGACGATGAGGATTTCGGGGACGATGACGGTAGCAATTGCAAAGGCTATGCGTGCGACCATGCCTGATGAGTAATTCTTCATCGGCATGTCGAGGAAACGTTCAACTTCAGCAAATTCAACGATTTCATCAAAGTGCTTATCGATGAATCTTTTCGAATAACCAAGAAGCGCGCCGTTTAGATAGATATTCTCGCGTGCGGTTAGCTCGAAATCGAACCCGGCTCCGAGTTCGATGAGCGGGGCGATGTTTCCGTTGATTGAGCATGTTCCGTCACTAGGCTCAAGGACGCCTGCAATAATTTTGAGCATTGTCGATTTTCCTGAGCCGTTTGTTCCTAGGATGCCGAACACATCACCCTTGCGAATCGTAAAAGATACGTTGTCAAGCGCACGGAACTCTTTAAACATGAGCTCATGTTTAGCGATGGCGATAGCATACTCTTTGAGGCTATTGAGCTGCTCGCTGGCCATATTGAAGACCATAGATACATGATCAACGTTGATCATAATCGGTCGTTCGTCGGCGGAATCCTGGTATTGCTCGTTGCCGAGCGGAGCTGTATTGACAGTTTCTGGCATGATATCACCTATACATAAAGAATGAATTTGCGTTCAGTGCATTTGAATACGAGAAAGCCCACTGCAAAGGTTATGAGAGAAATAATCAGGCATGTAAGATTTTCCATCAACCCCGGCATCTTCGCATACATGGCGATGTCTCTAAAGTATGTGACAAAATGGTACATAGGGTTGAATGCCTCAGCCGCTTGCATCCAATCGGGGAGAAGCGTTACTGGGTAGAATAATGGCGTTGCGTATGTCCACGCCGTAATCACGACTCCCCATAGGTGGCATACATCTCGGAAGAACACCGCAAGTGAGGATAGCAGCATACCTAAGCCGCTGCAGAATAACAGCATATATATGAGAAGGATGGGCAATGCAAGAAGATTAATGGTTGGGGCTATGCGGAAGAAGGCCATGACGAGGATGACGGCGATGAGCGATATAGCGAAATTTACTAGCTGGAACAGGACTTTCTCCAAAGGGAAAATCATCTTAGCTATGCGAATTTTTTTGATGAGGGGCGCTGATTCAAGAATCGAAGTCATGGCCCCGCTTGTTGAGTCCGCCATTAATGCAAACAAAACGTTGCCGAGAATTAGGTACATAGGGAAGTTATCGACATCTCCGAATTTCAGCACGTTAGTGAAGACCGCCGCGAGAACGCACATCATGAGTAGTGGGTTGAGTACGGACCAAAGTACACCCAGTACGCTACGACGATATTTTAACTTGAAATCTTTGGAAACGAGTGACGTTATGGTGAACCAATTACGATAAAGCTCGTGTTTGTCGATAGAGGCGTTAGGCATGGTTTCCTCTGCGTTCTCTTGATGATGCAAAGTGTATACAACCTTATATGCTATCGTATTACCTTAGTTGTGGTCGCTGAGTTACTAGAATCTCGCAACTTATCATTAACCTGATATTGATTGATGGCGTTCTGCGTTAATCGAGTTGTGTTCTTTCTGGTCGCGGCGGCGTCGTGCGACGGGTTGGGAATTCCTCGCAACTACAAGGACGTTGTTGTTTTGAATTCGGGATGTCTATGAAATTATTCGAGTACTTAAAAGGTCGTTTGCTGCCTCCGTCATCACGGTCGTTTCATGAGTTGTTTTCGGAGGTAATCGGTCTTCGCCATGATATCTGTGAGCTTTCGCGGCAGCTTGAGTCTTTGCGTGCCGATCTGCAGCACGAAAGCGCCAACGCAGTTCGATCGGTTCAAGCTTGCTCTAGCGCGATTGGAGAGATGGATTCACGCCTAGCCATTGCCGCAGATGCTCATGATACTCATATGAAGTTAATGCTTTGGTCTCTGATTGCTCGCGAAGGGGAAACCTCTGATGATGCGAAGAGACGATTTTTCCGTTCTCTTCCGAAGGCCGATGGCGATCTTCGATTGTTGCAGCGTGGCTGTGTTGCTTTGCTTTCGGACTTTGACAAATTGTGTAAAAACGCCGGGTTGCCTTATTGCATGATGTTCGGGACATTGCTAGGAGCTGTTCGCCATCAAGGATTTGTTCCCTGGGATGACGATCTTGATGTGTGCATGGTCCGCGATGACATAGCTACGTTGATGGATGTGGTTTCTCAAGATGATCGGTATCTCATCACCGTCGTTTTCGATTGGTATGCGCACTGCCGTCAGATTCGATTTAGATATAACGATGAGAACAATCCTTGCTTCATTGATTTGTTTATTCTTGATTATGCTCAGGACGAGGCCTCGGAATCGTTTTCTTCTATGCTGGCGGTGAGACGAGCTATGATTCAGGAAATGGATTCATCTCCGGACCTTTCAGAGTGGCGAGAGAGCCATCCTTACTTGGAGCTTGGCTCCGAACTTGCCGTGAAGGTTGATGAGGTGTTTAGGCATTACGAGGCGCATCTGCATTCGGAATGCATTTGTGTCTCGCGAGAAAGCGCTAGGGGCTTGATTTGGGGGATAGACAATTGTTATTGGGAGGGCGATGGCTCTCTAATTTATGGGCTTAGCGAGCTGCTGCCGTTGGAGCAGCTCGAATTCGAGGGTATTGCTCTATCGGCTCCTTCGGACGCGTCCGAAGTTCTTCGCCGGTCCTATGGGGATTACCTTGCTCTGCCAGAGGATATTCATTCTCATTATGAACATGTATCAAAGACGAGATTGGCAAGTGAAGTGGTAAAAAAATCTATTCGGAAGCATCTGCAATAGTTGGTTGCATTTGATTGTGGGGCGTTCCTGTATTGCGGAACGCCGATAGGGACCGCTCATCGAATTGATTACTATACGGAGGCTCACAATGTGGACTAGTTTTTTTGTTTGCGTTGCTGCGCTTGTCGCTGTTCTATTTGTGCCGGGATATGCGTTCTTGCGTTGCGTTGGCTTAGACAAGACGATTTCACTAGGGTTTTCTCCAGTGGTTTGCATTGTTTTGTTCTGCTTCCTCGGATGCGCACTCCATGAGGTTGGCATTGCTTCTTCTTCAATTGCGTATGTAGCTGTGCTGGTTGCCTTGTGCATTGGTGTTGCGTGCGTGAAGGTGGGTAGCGGCGGGCTTGATTTGAGTGCGGAAATAGTTTTTTCTTCTGCGACGAAGATTTTAGCGTTGTATGTGGTATTTGGGGTTGTTGCCGCATCGTATATGTTTTTGCTCCCTCTTGATGGTCCGGGTTCAGCGGTGCAGACGTATGACAATGTGCATCAATTTGGTTTAATTCGCAGTTTCGCCGATTCCGGTATTTGGTGCTCATTCCACACTACGCTGTATCTGGACCCCGCGTCTTCGGTAATCGATCCGATTCCCGGTAGTGGGTACTATCCGGCGGCGTTCCACCTTTTGGCTGCGTTTCTTGTCGATATGTTTGGTTGTGGAGTGAATGTTTCGGCAAATGCCGTCCTGTTCGCTTTTACCGCGTTTGTTTTGCCTGTTGAAACATTCGTTTTTTTGCGCGTTTTGTGTAATGGGGATTTGACGAGTACTCTTTTCGGGATGCCTTTTTTTGCTGCGCTGCCGTCCTTTCCTTGGTTATTGGTTGATTACTGGCCTCTGTATCCCAATATAATATCGATGGTGCTCCTTCCGACTCTTATCGTTTCATTTATCAAAGTTCTTGCTGATGGGCTACCCTTGCGTGTGCGATGTGGGTACGCGACGTTGTTTGTCTTATCTCTTTTGTGCACTGTATTCACTCAGCCGAACAGCGCGTTTTCAGCAGCGGTCTTTCTCATACCATTTGTTGTTTATCGTTCGGCGCAAGTGGCGCCTGGGTGCCGCGGGTCTAACGCGTGCATTGCAAAATCGATAGCTGGCGGCCTGTGTTTATTTGCTTGCGCTGCTGTATGGGTCGCTTTGGTCAATGCTCCGTTTTTGCAGGGGGTCATCAATTTTTACTGGCATCCAATCTTTGATTGGATGCAGGCTGTGATTTCCGTGTTCGGCATGACGATGCTTTCTGGTGGCATTATCCCGGTTGGCTTTCTTGTTTTGCTTATAGGCTTAGTTTCCGGCTTGCTGGATTCTCGAACTCGTTGGTTTACATGCTCCTTCCTCCTCGTTAGTTCGATCTATGTCGTTGCTGCTTCAGCGGGGGACGTGTGGTTAAAACACTTTTTGTCGGGGTTTTGGTATACCGACCCATATAGGGTTGGTGCCTTTGCGTCGCTTTGCGCTGTTCCGATTGCGGCTTTGGGAGCGAAAACGATTTATAGAGCGGTATTAGGTGCTCTTTCGCATTTCGTTCGCAACGAGCGATGGTCGAAACGTCCTTTGCGGATCGGTGTCCTCTCTTTGTGTCTGCTCGGAATGCTTGGTTCTGGCTTAGGCGATGGGCCCCTTGCTTCTCTTGAGGGCAATGCGGCTATGCTGAACAATCAAGCAGGCTATGCTCCTTATGACGCTGCGAAGCGGGATTTTTCTCAGCGTGCTGTAGCCTTGGTTCCCGAAGGGGAGTTGCTGTTGAACGAACCTTACGATGGATCTTTGTTTGCTTATGGCATCGATGGCCTCAACCTGTATTATCGACACATGTCTGGATATGATGGAGCAGATGGAGGATGGGAATCTGCCGATAGTGAGGCGATTCGGTTGCATGCTTGTGATGTTGCGGTCGATAAGGATGTGCGACAGGATTTGGACGATCTTGGTATTAGGTACGTTTTGAAGTTTGGGGAAGCTCCGGAATGGTCTTCTTCTGTTTTCCCTGACTATGTGAGAGGTGATTGGGATGGCATTGAATCTATCAAAGATGACACCCCTGGGTTTTCCGTTGTCCTTGCGGAAGGAAATATGAGGCTTTATGAAATCGATAGATAGTGAGACGCGAGTGCATTCACCGGGTTGCTGCAGTAATCCAATCATATCCATCATTGTACCGATTTATAACACCGGCAAATATTTACCTGAATGCCTTGATTCGCTTTTGGGGCAATCCTTTTTAGACATCGAAGTCATTTGTGTGAATGATGGATCGACCGATGAATCGTCATCACTGCTTGACTCGTACGCATGCAGAGACGGAAGAGTGAGAGTGTTCCATCGTGAGAATGGTGGGGTCTCGTCGGCTCGCAATTTCGGTATTTCTCAATCGCGTGGTCAGTATGTGTTGTTCGTCGACTCTGACGACTATATAGAGAAAATGACATGCCAGCTATTGATTGAGGCTGCTGAAAGAGATAGCTCGGATATCATTGTTTTTGGTGGGGTGACTTTTCCTCATGTTGATTGGATTGACCGATGCTTTGGCACTCATGATGTCACGATTCGCGGCAACGGCATTGATGCTTTGCTCCGTGAGCCGGGATCGTTCCCCCTTATGTGCAATAAAATGTATAGGCGCTCGCTTATTGTCGATAACAACGTTTCCTTCTCATCGGACTTGGTGCTTGGCGAAGACAATGCGTTTCAGTTCTCGATTTTCCCCTATGCGAAGACAGTGACGTTTCTTTCGTGCTCGTTGTATCACTATCGTTGCGGTCGCTCGGGGTCGGCTATTGCCGAGTATTACGGGGACAGGCTTTCTAAAATCAAGAAGCATCTAGATGTTGTCCGCTATGTTTTTAACGATTGGCAAACTAAGGGAATCCTTCAGACTCACAAAAAAGAGATTCTTGGTTGGTCCCTGATATTTCTGCATGAGGACGCGGTAAAGCTCGACTACTGGGATCGTCGTGAGATTGGCGAGGAATATGGCAAGCTTTGTGACGCTTTTGCCGTTTCATCAGCGATCAGTGAGCTCGATTCGTTCGAGCAGAAAGTTGCTGCATTCCTTTCGTTTGAATTTCGTGAGAATCAGCTCCCCTCTGTCTCTATCATTTCCTTTGCAGGAAAAGGGCGGACTGCAGAAGAGGCTTTTCTCTCGCTGTCTTCTCAGGATTATCAAAATGTCGAGTTGCTAGTGGTGTGCGACGCTGGGTCTTTCGAGGGATCGGCGATAAAAGCATCTTGCGATCCTCGTGCTAGAGTTTTCGAGTCTTTTGCCGACGCTGTTGCGTCAGCTCGGGGATCATATGTTTTGGTCGCGCCTGGTGGGGCCGTGTATGATTGGGCTTTCGTTGGGCGCATGCTTTCCGCTGCGCAGGGTGAGGGTGCTGACGTTGTCGTTTGTTTTGACTGCGGCAATCGATTGCGGCTTGCGTCCGACGATTTTAACCGGATGCTGAAGACGAGGGATAAAGGGAAGTATCCGACAATCGAATGTCCTCCTGACAAGCGCTTGACGGTATTTTCTCCAATCGACATCCCCGAGTATGCGATATCGGTTTTGTCGCCTAGCTTTGCTAACAAGTTGATTCGAACCGAGCATTTAAAAAGATGCTGTTCTTCGCTTCAGCATATGCATGGTTCGTTTGATGTTCTTGTTGAGGCGACAACAATTGCTATCGTGCCATATCGCTTCATCACGATGCATGCGCTGCCTCTTTCAAAAGCGGAAGTTCTTGCTCTAGCGGATGAGCGCGTGCAGCTCATTGGCGAGTTTGCCTCCAAAATCGTTAATGCGAGCGGTTATGAGCGATTTGCGGAATCGTGGGCGGTTTCGTCTGCGAACTATCTGCTGTCTGGATATGAGCTTGTTTCGACTTATGAGGGGAAATGCTCGTATGTTCAGTGTGTTCGCAATACCCTTTGCAATGATGTTGCCGAAATGATTACGTCCTCGACGTCTTTGTCGGAAGATGTACGGAATCGTATAGCTTCGATGGTCTCATCCGACGCGGAATCGTTCGTTAAAGATGATCTTTGCGGTGCGCTTGAACGATTCGGCGAAAGCGCCGCTGCGCATGAAGACGCTGCGTTCTTTCATGAGACGGAGACATTCCAGTTTTATCATTCCATTAGTTATAGATTGGGTCGTCTATTTACGGCGCCTTTGAGGAAATGCCTGACACTTGCTTCGCACACAAAACGCGTCGAGCGGAATTGATAGTGCATTGCTCTGAAAGGAATAGGATGTTTGGTAGGAAACAGCGCCAGGGGATTGCCGTTTCGGTTTTGACCCCGGTGTACAACGTGGAACGATATCTGCCGGAGTGCCTCGACAGCTTGCGCGCCCAGACGTTGCGGAATATTGAGTTCATCTGCATTAATGATGGCTCCACCGATGGCTCGCTCGAGATATTGAAACGTTATGCGGAGCTGGATGACCGGTTCGTGATCATCGATAAGCCGAACTCCGGGTACGGTGCCTCGATGAACCGAGGTTTGGATGCGGCAAGGGGGGAGTACATCGGTATCGTCGAGTCTGACGACGTTGCTTCGCCCGATATGTTCAAAAAGCTATATCGTTTCGCATCTTGTCATCGTTGCGATTTGGTCAAGTCGAATTATTTCGAATATGATGGGGAACACAGCTCCTTTGTGGAGGCGTTTGTCGGGTTCCCGTATCGCCGCGTTTTCGACCCAAAGCAGTTGCTTGACGTGGTCAAAGTTCTGCCGATCATTTGGGCTGCGATTTATCGACGCTCTATGATCGTCGAAGCCGGCATCAGGTTCAACGAAACCCCTGGTGCCTCGTTCCAGGACACGTCCTTCGTGTTCCGTAACTGGGTTGCGTCGAACCGGGCGGCCCTTCTCAAAGACGCCTTCCTGCATTATCGCGTGAATCGTGCCGAATCGTCGGTGAAATCAAGCGCTAAGGTGTTTGAGGTTTGCGGTGAATACGAAATGAGCGAGGCATTTCTCGAGCAGCGGCCTGAACGCGTTGAAGCGTATGGCAAGCTTCTTAACGTTATGCGTCTGGACACCTACCGCTGGAACTACAATCGAATCTCGGAGGACTGCCGGGTGGCATTTTGTGAGCGATGGGCCTCTGAATACGAGAAGCAGCAAAAGAAAGGCCTCATGGATCCGGATTATTTTTCTCCTTCGGATTGGATTCTCGTTAACGACCTTATGGACGACCCCTCGGGTTTTGCGGTTAAGCATCCCGATCTGTAGGGTGGTCGACATATGGGGATGAGTGCTGAGGGGCAGATCGCGAAGTCTTCGCAGAAGGTTTCAGCTCAACCGAAAAAGAAGAAGAGACTAGGATACATGGACATCGCTCGTGGCATTGCGATGCTCTGCATCATCATGGGTCATTTCGGGATTGTCACGGTAAACCGCTTCGTCTACTCCTTTCATGTTCCCTTCTTCTTCCTGTTGAGCGGATATTTTTATTCGCAAAGGGGTACTTGGAAGGAGTTTATCCTCACGAAGGCGAAGCAGCTGCTGATTCCCTATGCGATAGGCGTTGCGGGAATCATGATTGCAACATCAATTTGCTTTCCGCTTCTTGGGTATAGCTTGCTTGATCTTGCCCTGCGGCTGAAGTATATCCTTAAAGCCGGTATTTTGGGCGCTGGCACATTGCATATGGTTCCGTTCGAGATTCATCAAATCGGAGCCTTGTGGTTCTTGCTTGCCTTGTTCTTCGGCAATATCATTCTGAGGTTCGCCCTTCAGACAAAGGTTCCGTTCTTGGTCGTCGCCGCTTCTGCACTTGCGGCTTGGGCTTCGTCTCAATTTATCTGGCTTCCGTTTTCCGTGCAGCCGGGTATGTTTGCGTCCTTGTATCTGTATTTGGGCTACCTTGCAAAGCAGAAGAACTTTCTTCAGAAACCAGCTCGTTGGTGGGCGGTTGTCGCATCTGCTCTGCTGTGGGTGTACTGCATTTGGATGCATTTCAGCGTGAACATCGTCGAAATCGGCATCAATGGTGGCTTGATTGCGATGGCTGGCGCGATTTGCGCTTCGTATATCGTTGTGCTGGCATCAAAGTTCATTCACCAGCATACAAAGCTGATTGCAAGATTTCTCAACTATTTTGGTCAAATCACTCTTGCTGTGTTGATTTTCCACGCTATGTCCGATTTCGTGTTTCCCTGGTATCTGCTCTACGATGCCCTTGCGGGTATCGGCATCGAGAAACCTCTATCCCATATCGTTATCGTGTTCTGCAACGTCGTGTGGCCGTTGCTTGGCGTTGGCTTGATTAGGTGCTGTAAGCCTTTGTACAAGAAGTTGGTTCCTCGCAATCCTCAGCCATTACTGGCTGAGTAAGATGGGTCAAATGGTAAACGAAGGGGAGCATAATGCTCTCCTTCGTTTACTGTGGCATCTTCTTAACGAATTGCTAGAGCATCTTAAGTTTTCGTTTAAGCCGGAAGGCAAACCAGTCGAGACCACCCTTTGCTTCATAGTATGCAGCTTTGTATTCTGCAGGAATCTTGTTCGATTGTCTGATTATATTTTTGTCGATGCGAGAGATCATTTCATGCATTGCACTTTTGATCGACGCATCGTTTCGGTCGAATCCTTCAAATAGCATTTGCAAGTATGCACAGCCGCGGTTGTAATGACCTTCGAGAATCAAAGGATCAGACACTCGTAGCTGCTTTATGATTTCGTCCATATCTAGCCAGCGATCGTAAATAATCGAGGGGTCCTTCACGATAGACGATGAGCCGGGAATAGTCTCTCGATAGAAATAGACGCATTCGTCGATGTATACGATCGAATTCGCCTGGGCAAGCGTTTCGATGAGCCACGGGTTGTCTGCCCAGCCGGCGCCGGGGATTTCGTGCATACGGATATGATGTTGCTTTAAGAAATCGGATCGATACAGCGCTGTCCAAATGCTGGGATGATGAAAGAGGAATTCGGCATCATCCTTGAGCTGAAACGGTTGGTCGACGTAGCGAACGCAGTGCAAGTAGTTTGCCGGGAGGATTGACTGGTTTGGTGAATCTGCCTCCAGGACTCTCCAGTAAGCGGCCTTCACAATGTCTGGCAGCTCGTGTTGTGATGCTGTTTCATACAGCTTCTCGATCATGTGCTCATCTATATAATCGTCGGGCTCGACGATTCCGATGTAGGCCCCTGTCGACGCGTCGATGCCGATGTTCACGGCTTTTCCGTAGCCCTCGTTTTGTTTGCGAATCACCTTGACTCGCTTATCTTCGCTTGCTGCTGCGTCCATGATTGAAGCAGAGCCGTCTGTGCATCCGTCGTCAACGCAGATGACCTCGATGTTCTCGTACGTTTGACGACGAATCGAATCGAGACATTGCTCGAGATATTTTTCAGTGTTGAAGATGGGAACGATGATGGAGACATCTGGCTGCATGCGATAGCCTTTCTTGTCGATTACGCGCGTCCTTCGCGTCGGGCTTTTTTGCCGAAATAGGAGGCTACCATAAAAGCGGTGTTTTTGAATCCGGTATTCTTGAGAGAGTAAAACCCTTGGTTGAACAATCCCTTGATGTGCGGCAGGGGGTCGATCTTCGGGCAGGGGATGCCTCGCAGGTCGGCGTACAAGCGCTTCATGCCGGGCGAAACCTCGTTATCGGAAAACACGAGGTTGGCGTCCATGCGTTCGAACATGCGCTTGGCTGTCTCGCGCATATCGTCGTGCGTAAGGTCCACTTCCTCGATGATGCCGGACAGATATGTGAAGCCACGGCTGTTGTGTGCGCGCAAGATGCGCTCGTCGGTGATGCCCAGACGTTCGATCACATCCATCATGTCGTTCCAACGCTCGAGCGGCAACAGGGTGTTGGTGTGCGCAAAGCTCTTCGACTTCTCGGGGGTTTCCTCGCGGTAGCAGTAATATGCGGTGTCGAAGTACCCGATGCGGTCGGTTTGGCAGAGCGTTTCCACCAGGAAGGGGTTGTCGGCCCATCCGGCACCGGGGATTTCCTTGAAGCGGATACCGTGCTCGTCCAGGAACGACTTGCGGTAGATGGCCGACCAGATGGACGGGTGGTGGCACAGCAGATGCGCTGCGTCGGCGATGGCGAACGGCTGCTTGGCGGGATGGATACGGTTTTTGTAGCTGCAGTTCAGCTTGCGCTGCTGCTTGGTATCGGGCATCCAGATGCGCCAGTAGGGCGTCTTCACGATGTCAAGCGGCGTGCCCTCTTCAGCGTACTTCGCGGCGAAGGCAAGCATGTCGGCGTACATGCCCAACTCAATCCAGTCGTCGGGCTCGACAATGGAAATCCAGGTGCCGGTCGCCTCGGCCAGGCCGCGGTTGCAGGTGGCGCCGTAGCCTTGGTTTTGTTTATCGATAATCTTAATGCGCTTGTCTTGCGCGGCGTAGCGCTGCATGGCGGCAAGCGAATTGTCAGTGCTGCCATCGTTGAGCAGGATGATTTCCAGGTCCTTGTGAGTCTGCCCGACGATGCTATCCAGACATTGCTCCAAGTAAGGGCTGGCATTGTAAATCGGTACGATAACCGAAACAAGCGATTCGCTCATGTTTGTCCTTCGGTACAATGATGCCGCGTTCGTGCTGCTGCATCGTTAGTTCTCAAACTTGGTAAATCATAGCGCAACACTGCGTGGCAGTGATTGGCGTGGTAGGTATTTTGTTTTTACGCCGCTAGTCGGCTTGTGCCCATATTTGCCCGGTCGCACGCTCCCAATGTTCGTTTTGCCGTTTGCTGCCAGGAGCAGATGTCGCGTACGCGTTTGGCAACAGCCAAGCCTTGCGCTTGTAAAGCCTGACGTCTGCCGATTGCTATGTGTAGAGCGCTGGCGATTTCCACGCCGCCTATGCTGGGGACGTACAACGCCGAGAACATGCAGATACTTTGCGTACGCTCAGTTGACGGGGCGTTTGTGTGTTTGGCCATAATTTCCTTATCGCATTAATGCATTATGGTTGTTGATGGCATCGAGTATGTGCGAGCGATAGGTTATCGCAATCAGTAAAAGATAGCTAATATTAAAACCTTGAAAACCAATCGAGGATGACGTGAAGACCAAAAGGAGCGTCGCCCGAACTAGATTATGGGCAACGCTCCTTCGTTGTAGTTAGAGTTGAAGCGTGGTATCCACGTGGAGCGTTACCGTTGAGCGTTTGGAACCCACACTCCGTTGTCGTCAACGTAGTATTGGCCTATCCAAGCATTTTTCGCCATTGCTCCGGAGGCAAGTAAGTAATAATCCCCATGCCATTGGTCGTGTGCCATGGTGCCAGATGGCTCGAAGTAATACCAAATATCATCAAGTTCTAACCAGCCAGTTTGCATAACGCCAGACTCGGTGAATCTGTACCAAGAGTCGTTGATATAGGCCCAGTTACGAGCCATCTTTCCTGAGTCGTCGAGGTAATACCAGCTATCGTTGTCAAACAGCCAGCCTTTATTCATGGCGCCCGAGTTGCTCAGATAATACCAGTTTCGATCGAGGGAAATCCATCCGATCTGCATGGCTCCGCTTGCATCGAAGTAGTACCACTGATTGTCAATCATGGCCCATCCGGTTGCCATAGAGCCGCTGTTGCTAAGGTAGTACCAAGAGTTGTTATTGTGAAGCCATCCGGTCTGCATAGCTCCCGATGCAGTTGCAAAATACCAGTTTGAACCGTCTTTAAACCATCCCTGGTTCATGGCTCCGGTGTCGGAGGCGAAGTGATACCAAGTACCACCATCGAAAAGCCAGCCAGAATGCATTTCGCCAGATTGGTCGAAGTATCTCCAGCTATTGTCGAATTGGGGGGGGGTCCAGCCCGTCATCATCCAGCCGTCGCTGTCGAATGCATAAGTGTTTCCGTTGATGGAAACAAGGCAGTTCTGGGGCCACGTGCCATCGGCATAGTGATACCACCAGCGGTTGCCGGACAAGGTCCATTCGCCTTGCTTGTCTTGGGGTTTGTTCGAAGATACGAAGCTGTAACTGTTCCCTTTCTTTGCATAGTACGTGATGGTTTCAGATGCGGGGTTCCAGATAGCAATGTCGAAATTAGACGTGTTGAGAATCGAATCTGAGAACTCGACAAGGTAATTGGTCCCATTGCCGGCTAATTCTTTGACTGCCTGGTCGGTGCTGTCGCCAATAGGGGACATGAACCAGTCCATGATTGAATAATCTGAGTTAGTGCTGGCAAGTGCAGCGCTTTTTGTGGTCCAGAACAAGCCTTTCGCCATTTCAGGATTGGAGATACTTGCGTAAGTGCTCGACTGGTAGCCGGACAAGTAGATGTCTGGGTAGAAGAACAGGATCAATTCAGCAGCAATGGACGAGTCGACATCGGTGATGTCAAGATTAGCGAGTTCTTGCTGCTTGGAGGGGTAGAAATCCGTTGGGGAGCCGGGGTGACCCTTGTAATAGTACTGATAGGCGTCGCCATAGTACGTCATTGCAAACTTTGCATAATCAGCGAAGGTTCCCTGCTCGTTTCCAACTGTGGTGCCCAAGAATAGCATGACATCTTTACCGTTGGCTGCAGCTTCCGAGAAATATGAGTCACTGAAGTTGTAAAGAGATTTGAACTCGGAGATGGCCTCGTTGCCTTGTGCTTGCAGGGCAGCTAATTTCTTGTCGATGAACACGCGAACTACGTGGGAGGAATCGGCCTGGGCAGCCTTACCGAACGCATTGCCGTCGCCGGTAGATTCCAGAAGTGCTGGGCGAGCCAACCACCATTGCGCGTTAGGTTCGGAAGACACCGCCGCGTAAAGCATGCGATTGGGACCGTCGAGCTTGAAGTTTTGGTCAGCTAATCCGTTGCGATAGGCGTTTTGCTTTGCCTGCTCCCACTGCGCCTTCAGGTCTTCATGGGTTTGCGCGGGACTGCTGTTGGAATACGTTGATGAGAATTGAGAGTAAGAATATGAGCCATCAGACAAGACGGTTATGGTGTATTGGTCTTGCGGAATGCGGTTCGCATATAGAATCGTTTGGATTAACCCAAGGTAATAGTCGACGCAATACAGGTTGAAGTTTGCTGAAGGGTTTAACTCGTAGAGGTCAGCGACATAATCAGCCATTGCTTGGGATTGATCTCTGAACAGGCTGGATGCCTGACCGAAATCAGATGGCTGGTAGGAAAGGTCACCCTTCGAGAAGAAAGGCAACCCGTAAACGCCTTCGGGAAGACTGTCCCAATTGTAGGCGTTTGGACGTTCGAGTAGCAAGAACGTTGGTATGATGTCGCCGTCGGCGTTGTAACGGATGTTGTTATCGCCCCACATCGATAGTGAGAAGAATGTTACGGGAAGAGTGGCGCTAACTGGCGCGATATTGTATTCATTGGCAGTAACGCCGATGGTTTGAGCGTCGCCGGTTTGGACTAGCTGGCCGTTCTTGTAAAATTTCGCAACTGCTGTGAACTTGCCATAGTCTTTGAAATCCATGGTGAACGATCCGCCAGCAATTTTGAGGTCGGCGAGGCTCTGCTGTTTGGAGACCTCTCTGGTAACCTTGCCGTTATAGCGCATCGTAGCAGTAATCGAAACTGTATCGGCTTTTCCGGTGGCAAGCAGGTTGTCAAGGTTTGGCAACGACACGGTTACTACGGTGGATTCGTTTTCTTGTTCGAAATCAGTTTGGAACACATAGAGGCCGTTTAGGACCGACAGAACGGAGATGCCGTTATCGTCTTCGTTTCCTGCGGCTTCCTCAGAGTCTGCAGCTGCCACATCGATGGTTTCGTTTTGGGCTACTGACTCGACAGCACTGATCGCCTGGTCGCCGCTATCACTTGGTGTGGCTGTCTCCGCTATTTTAGCTGGTGGCGTTTGCTCTTGCGCTTCGCTTGCGAAGGCGCAGGGCGTGCACCACAAGACAAGTGCGAGTGCTACTGCGCACGAAAGCAGTTTTCGCCCTGGTGATGTGCTCATCTTCTTTCCTTTCTCATCGAAGTTTTGCCTTGCGACGCAGCTGGTATGCGAAGCAAAGTGATGCATCTGCATTATATAGGGGATAGGGTGTTATATGGAATTGAGAGGCTTAATCGAGGTGA
>OBZE01000352.1_pt1 | contig 20764 bp, 13 predicted proteins | sample 1476901 | NCBI WGS metagenome assembly OBZE01 (sample SAMEA2580235, study PRJEB22360) | human gut metagenome | biome: human gut; feature: human-associated habitat; material: faeces | place: Denmark | collected 2008/2010 | reverse complement strand
CTTCGTTTTAAATTATAACATAATTCACTTACGAAAGTTGATAAATTTAAGTAATTTAATCTAAAAATATGATGATAGAATTTTAAATACTGTGTGACTCTATATACTTTTCAAATCCTTCTTGTAATTGACGTGTAATTGGGCCAACTTTACCATCATTAACTGGTTCACCATCTAATTTAATAACAGGTGTAACCTCAGCTGAAGTACTTGAAACAATAACTTCATCTGCGTTTCTCAAGAAATCTACAGTAAACGTTTCTTCTTTAAATGGGATGTTATAGTCTTCGGCAATTTTTTTAATTACAATTCGGGTAATACCATTAAGAATATAGTTGTTAATCGGATGTGTATAAATCACACCGTCTTTAATTGCATAAGCATTACTTGAAGATCCTTCAGTGACAGTTTCGCCTCGATGTTGGATTGCTTCAACTGCATTATATTTCACAGCATATTCTTTTGCTAATACATTTCCTAATAGGTTCAAGCTTTTAATGTCGCAACGTAACCATCGGATATCTTCAACGGTAACACCATTCACACCATTTTCTAAATGATCATAAGGACGATCATAACTCTTAGTATAAGCAACAATTGCTGGTTCTACTTCAGGTGTCGGGAAGCTATGATTTCTTTCAGCTACACCTCGCGTTGCTTGAATATAAATTGCCCCAGTTTCAATTTGATTCATATCAACTAATTTACGAGATAGTTCAATTAATTCTTCTACAGAATAATTTAAATCTAAACCAATCTCATTGGCACTACGTAAAAATCTTTCATAATGTTCTGTTACTGTAAATAACTTACCATTGTATACTCGAATGTATTCATAAATACCATCGCCAAATACGTATCCTCTGTCGTTGTATGAAACCTTTGCTTCACTTGGACTTACAAACTCACCATTTAAAAAAATTTTTTCCATATATTATTCCTCCACGCATAATGAATAAATTGCTTCTAAGTAAATACTAGTTGCGTTAAATAACTGTTTTTTAGTGATATATTCATTTTTCTGATGCATTAAATCTTCAGAATCACTAAACATTGCGCCAAATGCTACACCCTTGTCTAAGTTTCTCGCATAAGTACCGCCACCTATAGTATAAGGTTCAGTCATATCATTTGTTTGATTTCTATATGCAGTAACTAACTTTTGTACAAAAGGATCATTTTTATCAACATAATGTGGTGGTTGGACTTTACCTAATTTCACTTCAAAGCCATATTGTTGAATCTCATTTGCAAAACGATCCATAGCTTTTTCAAATTCAAATCCTTCTGGGTAGCGCAAGTTGATACCGAAAAGACCCGCATTTTCATTATCATATGTAATAACACCAATGTTAGTTGTCACATCACCCATGACATCTGTATGGAATTTCATTCCCATCTTTTCACCAAAATCTGAATTAAATAAGTAGCGATTACTAAATGCTACAAACGCTTTTGCATTATTATCAAGATTTAATGATGCTAAGAATTTTAGTAAGTAAAGACCCGCATTCACACCGATAGATGGGTCCATACCATGAACCGCTTTACCTTCAACTGTTAAAACTAGAATGCCACTATCAACAGTACTATCACCTTGTAAATGATTTTGTTCTAAAAAATACTCAAAGTCTTGAATAACATCTGTCATATTTTCTTTAACAAGCACTCTTGCTTCTGCATGATCAGGTACCATGTTGTAACGTTCACCAGATTTAAAAGTTATTAATTCATAATCAGGTTCATCTTGATCTTCAGCAAGCTTATTTTGAACTAAGTCAAATGTTGTAATGCCTTTTTCACCATGAATACACGGAAATTCTGCATCTGGTGCAAAACCTAATGTTGGCATTTCTTCTGTTTTAAAATAGCGATCCGTACATTTCCAATCAGATTCTTCATCCGTACCAATAATCATATGAATACGTTTCTTCCAATCCACATTCATATCTTCTAATATCTTAATTGCATAATAAGCAGCAATTGTTGGACCTTTGTCATCAAGTGTACCTCTAGCTATGATAGCATCTTCTGTTACAACCGGCTCAAACGGATTACTATCCCATCCATCACCAGCAGGAACAACGTCAACATGACATAAGATACCTAATACGTCATTTCCTTTACCTGCCTCAATTCTTCCTGCAATATGATCCACATCATGTGTTGTAAATCCATCTCTATGTGCAATTTCATACATGTAGTCTAATGCCTTACGAGGACCTGGACCAACTGGTGCGTCTTCTGATGCTTTTGCATCATCTCTCACACTTTCAATTGCTAATAATCCTTTTAAGTCATTAATGATTTGATCTTCGTATTGTTGAACTTTTTCTTTCCACATTCGAAATCGACTTCCTTTTTTCTATAAGTTAAATCCTATTTTACATGAAATGATATAAAAACTACAATAAGATGTCAGAAAATAATAAAAAGGAACAAAACAACGCTATCGATTTAACATAAAATTAATGATAACTGCTTTGTTCCTTTTCTGTATTAATTTAATTTAATATGCCAGTTCAATACCAACTTATTAATTGTATGCCTTATTCTTTATCAGACAATGCATTTTTATTCTTTTTTAAATCTTCTTCAGTGACGATACGTAAATTATTATTTGGTGCTGCGCCACCTTCATCATCAAATTTACCTTTTTCAATACTTTCGTCAGTCTTATTGTCATATTCGGTAAATTTTGATTTTTCTTCTTCGAAAAATGCTTTTGGATTATTTTTTAATCTATTAGCATATTCTTTCGGATTTGTTTTTACTTCTTTAATTGTTTCATTTGCAATTGTTCCTAATTGCGTCGCTTTATCCTTAGCATTATCTTTATAGCTTTGAGGATCTTGTTTGTATTTATTATATTCTGCTTTCAGCTTGTCACGACTATCTTTACGTGTAACAAGTACAGCTGCTACAGCGCCACCTATACCTAAAATCGCTTTAAATAAATTACCTTTTGCCATATCAATCGTCTCCCTTTTATTTATAATTTAATTTGTCAAAATCATTTTCAGTTAATAAACGATATTCTCCTGAATCTAAATTGCTATCCAATTCTAAATCAGCAATTTTGATACGTCTTAAATGTAATACCTCATTTTGAATGCTATGAAACATTCGTTTAACTTGATGATATTTTCCTTCATAAATTGTTACGTGTGACGTTTGATTATCAATATAAGTTAATATTGCAGGCTTAACCTTGCCATCAGACAGTGTTATACCCTCTTTAAAAGCTTGAATGTCTTCTTCAGTGATAGGATTTGCTGAAATAACTTCATATTTTTTAGAAACATGTTTGTTTGGACTCATTAATTCATGATTAAAATCACCATCATTCGTTATCAATAAAAGCCCTTCTGTATCTTTATCAAGACGACCAACCGGAAAAATATTTAAATGTTGGTATTCAGGTATTAAATCAATAACGGTTTTTGAATGATGATCTTCAGTTGCCGATATATAACCTTTTGGCTTATTTAACATAATATAGACATTTTCAACGTATTCTATTAATTCTCCACGAACTGATATCTTATCGTTTTCTGGTTCTATATGTGTTTTTGGTGATTTAATTACTTGTTCGTTGACATTTACAAGGCCTTTTTTAAGTAACTGTTTGACCTCATTACGTGTTCCGACGCCCATATTTGCTAAAAATTTATCTATTCTCATCGTAAAAACCTAACTCTACGTCTTAATTTTTCAGGAATTTCACCTAAGAATTCGTCCGCAAGACGCGTTTTAATTGTGATTGTACCGTAAATTAGAATACCAACTGTTACACCTAAAATGATAATAATTAAATATCCAAGTTTTGTTGGCTCTAAGAATAGGTTCGCAATGAAGAATACTGCTTCTACACCTAACATCATAATAAATGAGTATAAGAATATTTTTGCGAAATGAATCCAGCTATAGCTAAATTTAAATTTCGCGTATTTTTTAAGAATATAGAAGTTACAACCAATTGCGAATAATAATGCGATACTTGTGCTTAAAACAGCCCCCGGCGTATGGAATAGCATAATTAATGGGTAGTTTAATGCTAATTTAATTGCAACAGAAGCTAAAATAACATAAACCGTTAACTTCTGCTTATCGATACCTTGTAACATTGACGCCGTTACACTTAATAGTGAAATTAATATTGCTACAGGCGCATAATAGAATAGCAAACGACTACCATCATGGTTAGGGTCATGACCTAAAACAATTGGATCGTAACCATAGAATACTGTGAATAACGGTTGTGCCAAGGCCATAATTCCAATACTAGCTGGAACAGTTATAAACATTAATACACCAATAGATGTTCTAATTTGATGATGCATTTCATGTAAGCGACCTTCTGCAAATGTTTTTGTAATATAAGGAATTAAACTTACTGCAAAGCCAGCACTTAATGATGTCGGAATCATTACAATTTTATTAGTTGACATATTTAGCATATTAAAGAATATATCTTGTAACTGTGAAGGTATACCAACTAAAGATAAAGCACCGTTATGTGTAAATTGATCTACTAAGTTAAATAATGGATAATTCAAACTTACAATAACGAACGGAATACTATAAGCAATAATTTCTTTATACATCTTGCCATATGACACATCTATATCTGTGTAATCAGATTCGACCATACGATCAATATTATGCTTACGCTTTCTCCAATAATACCAGAGTGTGAATATACCAATAATCGCACCAACTGCTGCTGCAAAAGTAGCAATACCATTGGCTAATAAGATAGAACCATCAAAGACATTTAGTACTAAATAACTTCCGATTAATATGAAAATCACGCGTGCAATTTGCTCAGTTACTTCCGATACCGCAGTAGGTCCCATAGATTTATAACCTTGGAATATACCTCTCCATGTTGCTAATACAGGAATGAAGATGACTACCATACTAATGATTCTAATAATCCATGTAATGTCATCAACTGACCAACCATTTTTATCGTGAACATTTCTAGCTAAAGTTAATTCAGAAATATATGGTGCTAGGAAATAAAGTACTAAGAAACCTAAAACACCGGTAATACTCATGACAATAAAACTAGATTTATAAAATTTCTGACTGACTTTATATGCACCAATCGCATTATACTTCGCTACATATTTAGAAGCAGCTAATGGTACACCTGCTGTCGCAACTGCAATTGCAATATTATATGGTGCATAAGCGTATGTGAACGGCGCCATATTTTCTTGTCCACCAATTAAATAGTTGAATGGAATGATAAAAAGTACGCCTAACACCTTTGTAATCAAAATACTAATTGTAATTAAAAAGGTCCCACGCACCATTTCTTTACTTTCACTCATTACGTATCTCCCTATCTCATGTTTATTAATGTTTTGTAAATAAAAAGCTATTTCTCTGTAAAATCATTTTCATTATTATGAATATATCACAAAACTTTATTTCATTGTCGTATATTCAATGAAATATCATAACAAAAATAATAACGTGTTGTCACTGAATACTCAAAGTTGCTTTGAAATTCATAAATTTTCATATTGTCATTATACTACTAATGCCAATAAATGGCGGACAACTCTTAAAATAATAATAGCGTTCGAATAAATGCTTATCCTTTTATGAAACACACATTATAAATATATTCAGCGCGAGTGTCATTTCATAACACAAGAGATATAGCAAAGTTTAAAAAAGTACTATAAAATAGCAATTGAATGTCCAGTAACAAATTTGGAGGAAGCGTATATGTATCAAACAATTATTATCGGAGGCGGACCTAGCGGCTTAATGGCGGCAGTAGCTGCAAGCGAACAAAATGACAACGTTCTACTCATCGAAAAAAAGAAAGGTCTAGGTCGTAAACTCAAAATATCTGGTGGCGGTAGATGTAACGTAACTAATCGATTACCCTATGCTGAAATTATTAAGAACATTCCTGGAAATGGGAAATTTTTATATAGTCCCTTTTCAATTATTGATAATGAATCCATCATAGATTTTTTTGAGTCTAGGGGTGTTAAATTAAAAGAAGAAGATCACGGTCGTATGTTTCCAGTTTCCAATAAGGCACAAGACGTCGTTGATACTTTAGTGACAACTATAGAAAATCAACATGTAACGATTAAAGAAGAAGAAGCTGTTAGTAGAATCGAAGTTAATACAGACCAAACTTTCACTGTACATACTCAAAATAATAGTTATGAAAGCCATTCGCTAGTAATTGCTACAGGTGGTACAAGTGTCCCTCAAACTGGTTCAACAGGTGATGGTTATAAGTTTGCACAAGATTTAGGTCATACCATTACGGAGTTATTCCCGACCGAAGTTCCAATTACATCAGCTGAACCTTTCATTAAATCCAATCGTCTAAAAGGCTTAAGTTTAAAAGATGTTGAATTGTCAGTACTTAAGAAAAATGGTAAAAAACGCATCAGTCATCAAATGGATATGTTATTTACTCATTTTGGTATCAGTGGTCCAGCTGCATTAAGATGTAGTCAGTTTGTTTATAAAGAACAAAAAAATCAAAAGACACAGCATATTTCAATGGCAATCGATACATTTCCTGAATTAAACCATGAACAATTAAAACAACACATCACATCATTATTATCGGACACACCAGATAAAATCATTAAAAACAGCTTGCATGGACTAATTGAAGAGCGCTACTTATTGTTCATGCTGGAACAAGCTGAAATCGATGAAAATACCACATCACATCACTTATCAAATCAACAATTGAACGACTTAGTAAATATGTTTAAAGGGTTTGTATTTAAGGTAAACGGGACATTACCTATAGATAAGGCATTTGTCACAGGTGGTGGTGTGTCACTAAAAGAAATTCAACCTAAAACCATGATGTCTAAATTAGTTCCTGGATTATTTTTATGTGGTGAAGTATTAGACATACATGGTTATACTGGTGGTTATAATATTACAAGTGCACTCGTAACAGGACATGTCGCTGGATTATATGCCGGTCATTACTCACATGCATCAATGGAATAATAGTATAAAATTGGGTTCGATTCTCTCTAGTAGATCAACCTTTTCATTCAATTAAAAATGACCTTAATATAACTGAGTCACTAAAAAGTGTCGTTATATTAAGGTCTTTTTGTTTATTATGATTCTTTTTCTTTTTTAGAACGTCTTCTAGCTAATAATGCTGCGCCTGTAATTAGTGCTAATTCTTTTAATGGTAAATCCATTTCTTCAGAACCAGTATTTGGAAGTTCTTTTACAACTTTTCGCACTTCTTGTTTATCTTCTTTTTTAATAGGCGTACAAACTTTTGGAGCAGGTTGCCCCACTTTTGGTGACGCTTTTATCACTTCAGCAGGTAATTTAATTGCTAAAATTTCATCAATAATGAGTTGCGTATCTTTTTTGATGTCATTTAATGTCGCATCTTCATCAACCATTCTATTGCCATCTGCAACATATTGATCAATTAATGCTTTTACTTTAGCTAATTGTTCTGGTGTTGCGATCGCTTTGAATTTCGCATATGTTTGTTGAGCAATGTTATCAATGCGCAGTAAGCTATTTTCTTTTTCAGTAATTACTGCTTCTATATCGCCTAATGCAACATTAAATCGTTTTAAAACTGCATCAACATCAGCATTAGTGCGTGCTGTTTTTAATTCTTCATCCATTTGTAATTTTAATGCAGTTATAGCTTTTAATGCATCAGCCTTATTACGATCACTTACTTTTCGATAATTTTGCACTAAATGTGTAACACGTGCAAGATCATCATTAATCGTTTTTTCAGCATCTGGCTTTTTAATAGGATGTACGTCTAAATCATGTATTGTTTGTAGATTTAATGTTGCTGTTTTATCAACTTGTGCATTGCTACGATCTTGATCAATTTGTCCAATAGCAGTGTCATAAATGTTTTGTAACTGTGCTAAAATACTATTTCTTTCTTCTACTGTTGCTTGAACATTCGCTTCAATTGCTTGTTTCTTATCGTTGAATAATGTTGTTAATTGTTCTCGCGCAGTTGCTTTTTTATTAATAACAGGTTCGATTTCACGAATTTCGTTTTTCCCATCATGCAATAAATATGCCACATCAGCATTAGTCACTGCACCAGCAATTTGTTGTTTAGCTTTAATTAACTCTTTTTCAACTTGTACTATTGCAGCATTTTGTTCTTCATCTGTCGCTTCGTTATTTGCTTTAATTAAATTAATTTTATTTGTAGCGATATTTTGAATTTGTTGTAATGCTGTTGCTTTAACTGTTGTCGCTGGTTTAATTTTTGAAATAATATTTTGAGCATCGATACTATTTTGATTAACTTGCGCAGTCTTATCTGCGTGATTGATCTGATCAATAGCTTGATTAAGTGCTTGTTCTACTAAATGTTTAGCAGCTAATCTTTCTTCTTCGGTAGATAAATCACTTTGATCAATAAGTGCATTTTGAGCTTCAGCTTTTGCGCTGACAGATTGACGCGCTGCTGGTTTAACTTGAACTTTAGGTAAAATCACTTTGATGTTGTTGTTACCATCAGCCTCAGTTTGATCCACTTCTGCATTCGTTTTGTTTTGTGCAATATCATTTTTAATTGCATTAACAATTTTATTTAACGCAGCAATAGCAACATTTCGTTCATCTTGCGTTGTATCTAGCGTATTTCGTATTGCATCGAGTTGATTATTATTACTTTCATCAATGTTATCCAACGCTGCACGTTTGCGTCTAACTTTCGGTTTAATTTGTTCGATTGCCTTAATCGTTTGGTTTCTAACATCATTGACAGCTGCATCTTGTGTCGTATTGTCTATATCTTGTTGACCTTGTTTAAGTGTGTCGTTTATTTGTTGGTTTGCTTCATCTAATTCATCTGTCGTAGCATGTGGTGTATCTTTTATAGATTCTACTTGGTTATCTGCGCTCGCTTTTATGGCTTCTTGAGCTTCAGGTTTAACCACAATGTGCGGTTCTACGCCTTTTAACGTAGCAATACCATTTGATTCAACACGTTTCACATCATTATTCGCTATTGCTTGATTAATGTTTTGTAATGCACGTTTTTCATTATTCGCTAATTGATTTAAAGCAACTTGTTTTTCTTCATCAGTCGCATGTTCCGCTTGCTCAATTTCGTGCTTTTTAGCTTCATATTGTTGCTTAACTGCATCTCTAGCAGCTGCTCTAACAATATGGTCAGGCGTCACTAATGCAATGTCGTCAAGCGCTTGATTTGTTGAGTCATTAACTTGCTGATTTGTTCTATCATTCGTGATATTTGTCATAGCTTTAGCAACTAAATCATTGATTTTATCTAACGCCGCTTGTCTTTCTTCTGCTGTCGCTTCTTTATCTTGATTAATTTGCGCACGTAATTCATTCGCTTTTTGATTGATTTTTTCACGTGCTGCTGGTTTAATTTTTGTTTCAGGTTGAATAATTTTAATCGCTGATACACCATTTGTTGCCGCTTGATTCACCTGACTATTCGTTTGAGCTTGGTCAATAGCTGCAAGTGCTTTTTCTTTTTCTTTAGCTAATGCTTGTAAAGCAACTTCTTTCTCATTATCTGTTGAATCAAGACTATTATCAATTTGCTGTTGCTTTTCTTTAACAGCTTTTTCAATATCTGCAATTGCCTTTGGTTTAATTACTACTTCAGCTTCAACATTATCTATAGCATTAATCGCTTGATTTGTAGTTGCGTCTACCTGATCATTTGTTTGGTTTTGATTAATTTGATTAAACGCTTGATCTTTAAGTTGATTGATTTGATTAACTGCAGCCTGCTTTTCTTCGTCAGTTGCATTAGGTGTTTGTTTAACCGCTTCAATACGCTTCGCTACTTCAGCAGTGATTTTATCTCGCGCTGCTTGTTTTTTTACAACGTCAACTTGAACAGCATCGATATTATTCTCTGCCACTGTCGCAGCTTGGTCTACTTCCGCATTTGTATTTGCTTGTTTAATACTTTCAATAGCTTGTTGTCTGTCTTGATTTAAAGTATTGATCGCAGCATTTTTCTCATCATCTGTTGCATCTGGTGTAGCATTGATTTCAACTAATTTAGCACTATAATGCTGATTGGTTTGTGCTAATGCTGCAGGTTTTTTTACAATATTTGGCTGAATCGCATTAATTGCTTTTGTACCTAATTGTTGTGCTTGATCTACTTCTGCATTAGTATCAGCTTGATTTATATTATTAATTGCCGTTGCTAAATCTTGGTCTACTTGATTTAATGCTACTTGCTTTTCTTCAGTGGTTGCATTTGTATTTTGATTAATTTCTTGTTTTTTTGCAGTTGCTAAGTCCGTTAATACACCTGTAGCAGTTTGTTTCTTCGTTACATGCGGTTGAACTGCACCGATTTGATTGACTGCATCGTCTCTAATACTATTGACCATCGCAGTAGTAGACGTCACACCAATATCATTTAATGCTCTATTTTTAAGTGTATTGACACGATTTATCGCTTCTTGTTTCTCTTCTCGAGTCGCGCCAGGTGTAGCATTGATATTTGTTATCGCCTCTCGCGCTTTTTCATTTACAGCATTGCGTGCATCCGTTTTAACTTGTGTTGCCGGTTGAATCACAACTATATTTTGTGTGCCCTGATCTTTTGCTTGTGCAACTTCTTGATTCGTATCTGCTGCATTAATATTTTGCTTCGCTGTGGCTACAGCTTGATCAAGCAATTGTTGTGCTGCTTGTTGCTCTTCTAAGGTCGCATCATTATTATTAAATATCGCATTATGTTGCGTTTCCGCACTTTGATCAATAGCGTTTTTAGCATCTGTTTTAACCTTTGTAGCTGGTTCAATGGCTTGTATACCTTGAATTGCATTTGTCTTTACTTGCTCAACATCAGCATTGGTATTAGCATTTAATATATTAGTATTCGCAACAGCTACAGCAGCATTTACTTTCTCTATTGCTGCTTGTCTTTCTTCTTGAGTCGCATCAGGATTTGCATTGATCTCTGCGATATGCTGTTGTGCATCATGTGATACGGCATCTCTTGCTGCTTGCTTGACAACAGTTACAGGCGCAATAGGATTAATGGCATTCAGACCATCACCTTTGGCAGTATCTACATCATCATTGGTTGTCGCTTGATTGATTTGTTCTAATGCGTGGTTCGTGGCTTGCGTTAATTCATTCAATGCTGCATTTTTCTCTTCTTGTGTTGCTTCTCTATTGCTATTTATTTGTTGTCGTTTCGTTGCTGTCGCTTGATTAATTGCATCTCTTGCAGCTTGTTTGTGTGTCACTTGTGGCGCAACTGCACCAATTGTATTAATACCATTATTTTTAGCTGTTTCAACATCAGCATTGGTAGTAGCATTCGTAACATTATCAATAGCATCTGTTTCATCCGTTGTTAATTGATTTAATGCATCTTGAATTTCATCTTGAGTAGCATCTGGCGTGTGATTGATAATTTCTCTTTGTTTCGCTGCTTTATCACGTATAGCTTGTTTAGCATTTGGTTTAACAACTGGTGTTGCAGTGTCTCCACTTAAAGTCTGTATACCTTGATCTTTAATTCTAGTAACGCCATCATCAGTCGTTTGGTCACCAATATTCCCAATAATTTCATTTTTATGTTCCTCGATGACTTGAATCGCTGCTTGTTTTTCTTCATCTGTCAGTTCATCATTTTGGTTAACTAAATCTTCCATGTCATCAACTTTTCTATTAACGGCATTTTCAGCGTCAACACTGCGAATTAACGTATGTTGCATCTGATTTGCTAATGAATCGATATCTGCTTGAGAAACTCTTTTGTTTAAAGGTACATTGTTACGGTTTTCATCTAAAATTGTTTGTGCGCGTCTTTTAAGATCATTAAAAATATCTAATGATGCAAATGTATAATCCGCTTGTTGAATTCGTCTATCGACTTCGGCTTGCAATGCGTCTTTATTCATGATGATATCAATTGTATATGGATTTGTACTTACAGTATGACTTTCAGCAGGTGAATTAATAAAATCTTGTGAATATGTTTTATACGTTAATGTATCGTTAAATGTTACTGTTCTTGGTGTTGGCACATTGTTCACACGTAGCTTATACTTCAAATCCAATATTTTATCAGGCATTAGTCGTGCCGGCGAATTCCCTGTACCTCCACCAGTACTTTTAATTGTAATAATTCGATTTGCTGCGTCATACGTCACATTCATATCATTAATATCAACACCTGAATTACCGCTAGGAAAATCTTTAGTCAATGAATTATTTACATATTCAACACCTTCAGGTAATTGAATTTTATATACAAAATCATCTGTATTGAATGAAGCGCCAAAGTTACCATTATTCTTTAATGACGTTGTAACTGTAAATTCTTTATTATTTGTTGCTGTTGGCTCCATTGTACGTCTTTCAACATAGACATGTGACCCAGAATGAAGACCGATTGAGTCTACAAAGTCATAGTATTTATATCCATCTCGTAATTGATAAATACCACGTGCATCTGTTATTGCGTCATTTTTAGGTACAAATTGAATTTTTAGATGACTAACATTTTCAGGTACTTTTAATAAGCGCCAAATCGGACCATAAGCAACTACTTTTTCACCAATAACAGTATCGTTATCAGCATTTTTAATGATTAAATTTGTCATACCTTGATAGTTTTTAGTAGTCATAGTATTAAATTCAAAGATTAATTCAGAATTCGGATTTACTGTTAATGTTTTCTCGATACCATTAAAATCGCCATGATCATTTGTATCATTTCCTCTAATACGACCCAATGCAATTACATTGCCTTGCGCTTGATAGTTCTTGGCATCTCCTGAATCAAACATGCTCGTTCTTACCATTGCATGACTAAACACCCCTACTTTACCACCATTAATCAGTGTGTAGCCTGGTAAATTATCAACAACAGTTACTGTAGGCACAGAACGGTTCGTACTTGGTCTAATGTTGTTATCATCAAATGAAAGCACTTCGTTAGGTGCATTTTGTCCTATATTATTGGCATTGGGATCAGTTGTTGGCGTGTATGGCGCTGTAATTGCAACTGGTGCACTACCGTTTCCTGCCGTTGGATCTGCTGGTGTAGCCGTTGGATCTGCTGGTGTTGCATTAGGATCTGTTGGCGCAGCACGTCTGCTTCTCTTTTTCGGTCTATTAGATGCTTCTTCAGCAATCGCAACTAACTCTGGCTTATCAGACGAATGACGAACATCTTCTTGAATTTCTTTTAAAGTCAGATGACGCGCTGAATCATTGTTATCTGTATTATTAGGCACGTTTAATGTATTGTTATTTGATGCTAAATTATTATTTGTATTCGCCGCTGGCTCTGTTGCTGTTGAATTAGCATTAGAATTATTATTATTTTGCGCAGGCGACGCGCTAGGCTGTATTGGAGCAGGCCCGACTTGATTTGCCACATCAACGTTTTGATGATTAGTCAATGCTTGATTTGTTGATGTATTGTCTGTTGCATGTGCATTAGGAGTATTTTGCGAATCATTTACTATGTCTCGATTAGTATCGGCATTTGTATTTTGTGAGTTGCCAGGTAATGCTTGATTTGAACCACCTTGCACATTATGATCCGTAGTTAAAGCTTGTGCACCATTTGGGTTTGAAAGTAATAAAACTGTCCCGATTAAAGTAGAGAATATCCCTACTTTATATTTTCTAATACTATATTTATTTTTCTTTAACAAATTCATTTCGTTTTCCTCCTGGTTGTCTATTCTCTGCTGTGTTGTTTAGAATTATGCTAAAAATATAAGCTCCCCGATTATGTTTATAACCATATTATTTTGTACAACATTTTAAGTTCACTCAATTTTATCATCATCATTTTATAAAATAAAGTTTTATTTTATTACAATTTAGTTTCCGTTTTGTAATTAATCACTTAAAAAATCATAACAAGAACGCTTTAGATTGTTTTGTAACAGAAAGCAATTCATAGCAAAAAACACCAAGCAACCGAAACGTTACTTGGTGTCATTACAAATGTAATATTATTTTAAATTATGTCACTACTTTAAATACTTTTTATTTCCAAACCTTCATCGCCCCAAGCGTGCATGCCGCCTTCGACATTTACGGCATCAATGCCATTTGCCTCTAAATATTCTACAACTTTAGCGCTTCGAACTCCACCAGCACATACAATATAGTATGTCTCTTTTTTGTTAAATGCATTTAAATTGTCGGGAATGGTATCCATTGGAATTAACTTTGCATTAGGTATATATCCCATTGCTGTTTCTTCGTCAGTACGAACATCAACAATTTGAACTGGTTTAGATTCTAAAAGTTTGGTTTTTAATTCATCTGTAGTAATTGACTTCATTTTAAAGTCCTCCTTATAACATTATTTAGCTACAATATTGACTAATTTTTGAGGAACAGCGATGACTTTCATGATGTCTTTACCTTCAATACTCGCTTTAACATTGTCATTAGATAAGGCAATTTCTTGCATTTCTTCTTTTGATGTATCTTTAGCAATTTTAATTTTAGCTCTCAATTTACCATTAACTTGAACAACGATTTCTACTTCATCATCTACAAGTAGTGCTTCGTCATAAGTTGGCCAAGGTTGGTACGTAATAGACTCTTCATGTCCTAATTTTGACCATAATTCTTCACCGATATGTGGTGCAATAGGTGCTAACATTTTAACGAAGCCTTCAATGTAAGGTTTATAAACTTCATCAACTTTATAACACTCATTAATAAATACCATTAATTGACTAATAGCAGTATTAAATCCTAATGTTTCAAAGTCTTCTGTTACCTTTTTAACAGTTTGGTTATAAACTTTATCTAAAGATTTATTATTTGTAGTTACTATTTTTGAACTTAATGTTCCATCTTCATTTACCATTAAACGCCATACACGATCTAAGAATCGACGAGACCCATCTAATCCTTTTTCACTCCATGCAATTGCAGCATCTAAAGGTCCCATAAACATTTCGTAAAGACGTAAAGTATCTGCCCCATGAGATTGTACTATATCATCAGGATTGATTACATTTCCTTTAGATTTACTCATCTTCTCATTACCTTCTCCTAAAATCATACCTTGGTTAAATAATTTTTGGAAAGGTTCTTTTGTAGGTACGATACCTAAATCATAAAGTACTTTATGCCAAAATCTTGCATACAATAAGTGAAGCACTGCATGTTCTACGCCACCGATATATAAATCAACAGGTAACCAATGTTTTAATTTTTCAGGATCTGCTAACATATTTTCATTTTTAGGATCGATGTAACGTAAATAATACCAACAACTACCTGCCCATTGTGGCATTGTATTTGTTTCACGACGCCCTTTCATACCTGTTTTTTCATCTACAACATTTACAAATGAATCAATATTAGCTAGTGGTGACTCACCAGTCCCTGATGGCTTGATTTCATCTGTTTCAGGTAACAACAATGGTAGCTCTTCTTCAGGAACAGTTGTCATTGTTCCATCTTCCCAATGAATGACAGGAATTGGTTCGCCCCAATAACGCTGACGACTGAATAACCAATCTCTTAATTTGTAATTAACTTTCTTTTCGCCAGCACCTTTTTTCTCTAATAATTGAATAGCTTTAGTAATTGCCGCTTCATTTTCTAAACCATCAAGTTCACCAGAATTAATATGTTTACCTTCACCAGTGTATGCCGCTTCTTCAACATTTCCACCTTCAATGACTTCAATGATTGGCAAATCAAACTTTTTAGCAAATTCATAATCTCTGTCATCATGCGCTGGTACTGCCATAATTGCACCAGTACCATATGTTGATAATACATAATCAGCAATCCAAATTTGTACTTTTTCACCAGATAAAGGATTAATTGCATATGCACCAGTAAACACACCTGATTTATCTTTTGCTAAATCTGTACGTTCTAAATCAGACTTTTTAGAAGCTTCTGTTTGATACGCTTTCACTTGATCTTTATATTCATCAGTTGTAATTGAATCAACCAATGCATGCTCAGGACTTAAGACTAAGAATGATGCACCATAGATTGTATCTGGTCTAGTCGTAAATACTTCTACTTTTCCTTCCGAATTATCTACATCAAATGAAACTTTGGCACCTTCTGAACGTCCAATCCAGTTACGTTGCATATCTTTTAAAGACTCAGGCCAATCTAAATCATCTAAATCTGCTAATAATTGATCTGCATATTCTGTAATTTTAAGTACCCATTGTTTCATTGGTTTACGATAAACTGGGTGACCGCCACGTTCAGATACACCGTCAATCACTTCTTCGTTAGATAAGACAGTACCTAATGCAGGACACCAGTTAACTGCAACTTCGTCAACGTATGCTAAACCTTTGTTATATAACTGTATGAAAATCCACTGTGTCCATTTATAGTATTCTGGATCTGTTGTATTAACTTCACGATCCCAATCATAACTGAACCCTAATTCTTTAATTTGTCGTTTAAAAGTTTGGATATTTTTCTTTGTAAATTCACGTGGGTCGTTACCAGTATCTAAAGCATATTGCTCTGCTGGTAATCCGAATGCATCCCACCCCATCGGATGTAATACATTATATCCTTGCATTCTCTTATATCTTGAAATGATATCTGTTGCTGTATAGCCTTCAGGATGTCCAACATGTAAACCAGCACCTGATGGGTATGGAAACATGTCTAAAGCATAAAATTTCTTTTGACCTAAGTTATCATTTGTTTTAAATGTTTTATTTTCGTCCCAATAGTCTTGCCATTTCTTTTCAATTTGATTGTGGTTGTAATTCAACACATTTCCTCCTATTCAATAAAAAAAGACACCTCTAACTATTCTATTTACATAGGGACGACATTTGCCGCGTTACCACCCTATTTCACAAAAATTGTGCACTCATTTTAATAGTAAGAGATGTCATTCATTCAATTTAAAATTAATACGATTTACATTTAGTCCTTAACACTAGCTCTCAGCATCACTAGCTTTCTGTAGAAAAGCTCCAAACGAAATTAAATTATACAAATTAATATTATGTTATAACGACATTTATTTCAAGTCTATAACGTTAATTCTATTTACTCATTATGCATCTATTTTTTTAGGTTGCGTATTATTCTCCTTGAAAACCATTAATAATATTAATGCAAATACAAGTAGTACCATCATACCGATAAACATCATGCGCATATTAAATGCATCAACTAATACACCACCAAGAAATGGACCGAATGCTTTTCCTACTGTAGCAGCTGAATTCACAAAACCTTGGTACTGTCCTTGCTTACCATCTGGCGCTAACTGATTGGCTATAGTTGGAACTGCAGGCCATACAAACATTTCTCCAAAAGTTAAAATAATCATACCGACAACAAATATTGTAAAGTTTTCGGCAAAACTCGTGACAAAGAACGACAACATAAAAATGATGATGCCGACAAACATTTGCTTCTTTAAGTTTCCTTTTAACAGATAGAGAATTGGTTTAATTAATGGTTGTGCTACTAAAATCATTATTCCGTTAATTGTCCATAAAACACTATATTGTGCCATTGAAATATTAATCGATTGTGTAAATGATGCGATTGTAGACTCCCATTGAATATACGCAACCCAACAAATTGCAAACATTGCACAAATTAGTACTAATGAAATAAATCTTGCTTTATTCTTTTTACCAGTAATATCTAAATGAGTTGGATATTTAACTTTCGCATTAATTTCAATATTAAATTGCGTTACCGCGACAAGTGCAAACACAACATACATAATAAGATTGGCTAAAAAGATATAGTTAAAGCTAAATTCTGCGACAAAGCCGCCCATTGCAGCGCCGACAGCAACACCAATATTTTGCGCTAAGTATATCGCATTAAACGTTTGTCTTCCGCCATTCGGCCACACTGCTCCAGCCATTGCGTATATCGCAGGAATAATCATTCCGCCACCAAAGCCTAACATTACAAGCCATACAGCATACCAAGGCCACCCGTGAAAGAAATTAAGTAGCGTTGTACTACAAAGACAAGTGAAAGTTCCAATTAAAATCGTCTTGTATCCACCTAATTTATCAAATAGTGAACCACCTAATAAGTTTCCAATAACCATGCCAAATGAATTTATCATTAGCACTAAACCAGCAACAGTTAAACTTTTTCCAAGTTCTTGTTTCATATAAATTGTATTTAAAGGCCACAAAAAACTGGAACCAGTAATATTTAACGCCATGCCAATTACTAGCCACCAGACTGATTTAGGTATATTCATATTTCATAGTTCCTCTCTCTTTTTTGTCAAACTATAATAAACACTATAACATTAAAATATGTTAAAATCTGTACTTAGAACTCTTTTTTTTATAGAAAGGAAAATGACTTATGGGCAATCATTTCCAATACGCTTTTGAAAACAAACGTTATCACACATGGAATTACCATTTAAAAAATAAATTTGGACAAAAAATATTTAAAGTTGCATTGGATGGCGGGTTTGACTGTCCTAATCGTGATGGCACTGTAGCACATGGTGGATGTACATTTTGTTCTGCTGCAGGTAGTGGAGACTTTGCAGGTAATCGTGCAGATTCAATTGCAGTACAATTTAAAGAAATTAAGGAAAAGATTCATGAGAAATGGCACGAAGGAAAATATATTGCTTATTTTCAGGCATTTACAAATACACATGCACCAGTTGAAGTGTTAAAAGAAAAATTCGAACCTGTACTTAAAGAACCGGGTGTTGTGGGATTATCTATTGGTACGCGTCCTGACTGTCTACCAGACGATGTTGTCGAATATTTAGCAGATTTGAATCAACGAACATATTTATGGGTTGAATTGGGACTACAAACAATCCATCAATCAACATCTGATTTAATCAATCGTGCCCATGATATGCAAACTTATTATGATGGCGTGGCAAAATTACGTAAACATAATATCAATGTATGTACACACATCATTAATGGCTTACCTGGCGAAGACTATGACATGATGATGGCTACTGCCAAAGAAGTTGCACAAATGGATGTACAAGGTATTAAAATTCATTTACTTCATTTGTTAAAAGGTACACCGATGGTAAAACAATATGATAAAGGTTTATTAACTTTTATGACTCAAGAAGAATACACAAACCTAGTTGTAGACCAATTAGAAGTGATTCCCCCTGAAATGATCGTTCACCGAATTACCGGTGATGGTCCAATAGATATCATGGTCGGTCCAATGTGGAGTGTTAATAAATGGGAAGTATTAAATGGCATCGACGCTGAATTAGCACGTAGAAATTCTTATCAAGGCTTGCGTTACAAGTCTAAGGTGAAGCAATGAAATTAGAACGAATACTCCCCTTTTCAAAAACACTTATTAAACAACATATAACACCAGAAAGTATTGTTGTAGACGCAACTTGCGGTAACGGCAATGATACTTTATTTTTAGCCGAACAAGTACCAGAAGGACATGTTTATGGTTTCGACATTCAAGATTTAGCTTTGGAAAATACACGTGATAAAGTTAAGGATTTCAATCATGTTTCTTTAGTAAAAGATGGACATGAAAATATTGAACATCATATAAATGATGCACATAAAGGTCATATTGATGCAGCCATTTTTAACCTAGGTTATTTGCCTAAAGGTGATAAATCTATCGTGACAAAGCCTGACACGACAATCCAAGCTATTAATGCGTTATTATCTTTAATGTCAACCGAAGGTATTATCGTATTAGTTATCTATCATGGTCATAGTGAAGGCCAACTTGAAAAGCAAGCTTTGCTTGATTATTTGAGTACTTTGGAGCAAAAGCATGCGCAAGTTTTGAAATATCAATTTTTAAACCAACGTAATCATGCTCCATTCATTTGTGCCATAGAAAAAATTTCTTAAACATTTGCTGCGCTATACTTTTTTATAATTTAGGATTGAGTAGCTAACATTTGAAAAAAATATCAACGACAAAAAGAGGTTTTCAACTTAATGAAAACCTCTTTTTATGCTATTAAACTTACACAGCAATAATTGCGTTTAAACTATTTTGCATTGCTGTTGCTCTACTTGCAATCGCATCACTGATGAAATTCAACAACTCTACTTTCTCTTGTTGTAACTTTTCATTGAAATGAATAATAACTGTTCTTTCATCGTCAACAGGACGCTCTTTGTAAATCCATTCTAATTCAACTAAATTATTATACGTTCTAGTACGCTTATACGGTTTAACTTCAACAAATCTGTCCATTTCTTTAAGCGTCATAGAACCTTTTTGCCATAAAGTTAGTAAAATTAAAATTTCTTCTCTAGACATTTTGTACTCGCTTTCAATCTCGCTGAAAATTGAGTTAATGTCACCCAAAAGTGTTTCTAATTGCAAAATCCCAAATACAGTATCGTTATTTACTTTTTTCATGCTATACATCTCCCAATTAATAATCACATATTTAGCTACCATACAAGTATTAACAAACATCCCAACAATCCCAAAACTTATATGTGCTAACTTATGCATAAAACTACAAGTGTAAATAAACTTGCTTTCTATTCAATTGTCTAAGTTGAATAAAATTAAATAAGTATAAAAACCAATAATCACTAGAGTTAATATTTAGAAATAAGATAATAGTACATAAAACAAATCACTCTATTACATATTAATTTTATAATTTATATACAAAGAAAATATATCAATATTACCATTAAATTGCAACAATTCTACATATATTTCCTCAAAAAAGATACGCATTGAATTTTTATTACATATAACTCTCATGAAAATTGATTAAACT
>OBZE01000336.1_pt1 | contig 21573 bp, 24 predicted proteins | sample 1476901 | NCBI WGS metagenome assembly OBZE01 (sample SAMEA2580235, study PRJEB22360) | human gut metagenome | biome: human gut; feature: human-associated habitat; material: faeces | place: Denmark | collected 2008/2010 | reverse complement strand
GCCGATAAAATCCTGGTCATGGCGGCCCTCTTGGCATTGATCGAGCTCGGATCGCTTCCCAGCTGGGTCGCGCTCATCATCGTTGCGCGTGAATTCATCGTCTCGGGCGTGCGCATGGTGGCGGCCAGCAAGGGCACCGTCATTTCCGCTAGCTGGTACGGTAAGTTCAAGACGGTGTTCCAGATGATCGCCATCGTGTTGTTCACCATCAAGGATAGCTACATGATGGGCACGCTTGTCGAGGCGTTTTCGGACGTGATGTGGGTCATCAGCTGGATCGTCATGGCGATCGCCTTGCTGCTCACGGTCGTGTCGATGCTCGACTACATTTCAAAGGCACGCGAGCTTATCGGGTTGGGGCCCTCCAAGCGAGCAAAGCGCAAGCAGAAGGCCGAAAGCGAGCAAAGCGAAAACATCGAAGAGGCGCACGTCGACGTGCAAGTTGCAGATATCGAGCATCTTGCGGCTCAGGTATTTTCGCATGCCAGCAAACGGGGCATCACCATCGGCACCGCCGAAAGCCTTACTGGCGGCATGATCAGCACTGCGTTGACTTCGGTTTCCGGAAGCTCCGCCGTTGTACGAGGCGGGATCACCAGTTACGCAACCGGAGTGAAATCCGATGTCCTTGATGTGCCTGAATCGGTTATCAACGAATTCGGCGTGGTCAGCACGCAAGTTGCTCGCCACATGGCGCAGGGCGCGTGCAAGGGCCTGACCTGCAACGTGGCCGTTGCCGTCACCGGCATTGCGGGTCCGTCCGGGGCGGAACCGGGAAAGCCTGTCGGGACCGTCTGCTTGGCCTGCGCAAGCGACACCGGCATCACAGCTCAACGGAAGCATTTCGAGGGGGATCGCAACCAGGTTCGCATGCAAACCACCTTTGAGGCCCTGCGTATGATTGATGCGGCGGTGTGCGGCCAACAGCAGGCAGCAAGCTAGGCTTAGTCCCTTTGCGTGCAACGGCGCAAGCCATTCACGGAAGCGTCGACAACAGTAACCATTCGAACAGGTTCACCAGACAACCGTACAAGGTTCAGGTGAACCTGTTCGGTGTTTCGGGCAAGGGTTGTGCAAAAAGCTAGAACTATGATGGTGATAAGTCGTACCGATGTTTGTATTTGGTACTTGACTATGAAACAAGCGTTCGTATAATCAATAGCGTTGCAAAGCAGCGCAAAGGAAGGGTAACCAGCGCATGAACGAAGAAAAAACCAAGATGCTCAAGGTCACAACCGACCAAATCGAATCTAAGTTCGGCAAAGGCTCCATTATGAAATACGGTGATGGCGGCCATGACCTGAACATCGGCGCTATACCCACCGGCGCATTGCCACTTGATGCAGCGCTGGGGATCGGCGGCGTTCCGCGAGGTCGAATCATCGAGGTGTACGGACCTGAGTCCAGCGGCAAAACCACGCTGGCGCTGCAAATCCTTGCCGAGGCGCAAGCGCTTGGCGGTGTCGTGGCGTTCATCGACGCGGAACATGCGCTTGACCCGGTCTATGCAGCCCGTTTGGGCGTGGATATCGATGATGTGCTCATCTCTCAGCCCGACTTCGGAGAGCAAGCGCTTGAAATCTGCGATATGCTCGTCCGATCGGGGGCAATTGATTGCGTCGTCATCGACTCCGTCGCGGCATTGGTTCCCCGAGCCGAAATCGAGGGCGAAATCGGCGATACCACCGTCGGTCTGCAAGCACGGCTCATGTCCCAAGCGCTTCGAAAACTTGCGGGTTCGCTTTCCAAATCCAATACCACGTGCATCTTCATCAATCAGCTGCGCGAGAAAATCGGCGTGATGTTCGGCAACCCCGAAACCACAACCGGCGGTCGTGCTCTGAAGTTCTTCTCCAGCGTTCGAATCGACGTACGCCGCATCGACTCCATCAAACGCGATGGCGAGATCGTTGGAAACCGTGTTCGCGCCAAGGTCGTCAAGAACAAGGTTGCGCCGCCGTTTCGTCAAGCGGAGTTCGATCTTATGTACGGTGAGGGCATTTCGCGAGAGGGATGCATCGTCGATATGGCGGTTGAGGCTGGAGTCGCTAAGAAATCCGGCGCTTGGTACACGTACGGCGAAGAGCGCCTAGGACAAGGACGCGAAGCAGCAAAGCATACTCTGAAAGAAAACCCCGATCTGCGAGAGGAACTGGAAACGAAGGTTCGAGAAGCGTTCGACATTCCGATCATCACGAAAGAGCAGGAAGACTTCGACGCCGTCAATCCTGTAGCGAAACCTAAGGGCAAGAAATAGCCATGCATGATGCAAGGATGCAAAGCATTGCGGATTTGCGCGCACGAATCAAAGCCATCGAGGCAGGTTCGGATACGAATGGGCGGTCTGGTACTCATCCCCGTCAATGCGAAGGCAACCCATTGTGCCCCGACAAGCTGGAGTGTAGGGAAGATGCTATCAGCGAAATCCAGCAAAAGTCAGTGTCTTGGCCTGCTGGGTGTCCGATGGTTGGCAGTTCTGAAAACGATGGGCGATTCATCGAACGGTCGAAGCAATCGGATGCAGATCGCGATCAAGCAGATTCGGCATTTGCGAAGATCCAGCGATTGCTGTGCATCCGTGAACATGCTAGCGCCCTGCTGCATAAGCGGCTGTTGTCAAGCGGCTATGACGACCGTATCGCTTCCGAGGCTGTGCAACGGGCAATCAACTGCGGGCTTGTGAGCGATGAGCGCTACGCCGATGTTTTGGTTCGAAGCAGGCTTTCTCAGGGAAAGGGGCTTCGAGGCATTGCGTTTGAGCTTGAACAGGCAGACATAGATCCCCAAACCGTGCCAGCATATCAGGAAGCGCTGTTCCGTGATTCAGGTCCTGATGAGCTAGCCCGAGCGTTGAGCCTGCTTGTCGCTAAACCGCCGAAAGCCAAACGAATTCGTGAAGCCGCATATCGAAAGCTCGTGCAGAAAGGCTATGAATCGAGTGTAGCGGCATCGGCTGCCCGAATATTCGCCGAGCAGCATGGTTGCAACACCCCCGAAACCTGTTAAATTTCGATATCTTCAAATCAAAAAGCCGGTTTCTCCTGTAGAACCGGCTTTTTTGTTCACTTGCTCTTTTCCATTTGAAAGAGAACCTTTATCATGAAAAGCAAGCCTGAGCTATCGTGCCTTATACGGCACTGTTGGAATATATAAACAAATGTATACGTCCAGTCGTTGCGCACGTACGCTCATGCCCGGTTATGCCGGGATTTTTTATGCAATGGAACCTATGAAACCCACAGTATCCGTCCAAACTCGAAAGGGGGACAAGCATGGAATCCATCATTTGGCTTATCGTTGGCGCCGTCGTCGGCATCGCCGCCGGTTTCGTCATCAATAAATTCGTTGCCAAATCCACAGCCCAGCGCGCTGCCGACGAAGCTCATACCGTTGTCGAAGACGCAAAACGCCAGGCGGAAACTTTGCGTCGCGAAGCGGTTGTCGAAGCCAAGGACGAAGCATTGCGACTTCGCCAGGAGGCCCAGGCAGAGAACAAGGAGCGCTTGAAGGAGGTGCGCGCTGCAGAGCAGCGCGTCAATCAGCGCGAAGAGTCTCTTGATCGCCGCGTTGAGTCGCTGGACACGCGTGAGAAGTCTCTGGACTCCCGAGAGCATCAGATCTCCTCCATGCAAGGCCCGCTGGACCGCCGTCAGCGCGATCTCGATGAATCCGAAGAGCAAATCGGTATTCGTTTGCAGCAAGTCGCGGGCATGACCGCCGACGAAGCAAAGACTGAACTGCTCGATACGCTCAAAGATGAGGTTGCGCATCAGTCCGCTGCCATCATCCGCGATTCCGAAGCCCGTACCAAGGCGGAGGCGGACAAGAAAGCTCGATCCATCCTTAGCCTTGCCATCCAGCGCGTTGCTGCGGATCACACGGCGGAAACCACCGTTTCTGCGATCCATATCCCTTCTGATGACCTGAAGGGTCGCATCATCGGTCGCGAAGGTCGCAATATCCGTTCCTTCGAACAGCTTACCGGCACCAACCTCATCATCGATGACACGCCGGAATGCGTCACCATCTCCTGCTTCGATCCGGTGCGTCGCGAAATCGGGCGCGTGACCATGGAAAACCTCATCGCAGATGGTCGTATCCATCCCGCCCGCATCGAGGAGATGTTCGGCAAGGCCGAGAAGCTTGTGAACCAACGCGTGCAGGAGGCCGGCGATCAGGCTGCATTCGATACCGGAATCCATGATCTGCATCCCGAGCTCGTGCGTACGCTTGGGCGTTTGCGCTACCGTACCTCGTATGGCCAAAACGTGCTTAACCACTCGCTGGAAGTTGCGTACCTGTCCGGAGTCATGGCGTCCGAACTTGGCCTTGACCCTGTTCCGGCAAAGCGTGCGGGTCTCCTCCATGACCTTGGGAAGGCCGTCGACCACGAAGTCGAGGGTAGCCATGCGGTCATCGGTGCCGATCTTGCCCGTCGATTCGGCGAAAAGCCGTCCATCGTGCATGCGATCGAGGCACATCATAACGATGTCGAGCCCAACAGCGTCCTCGACGTGCTTGTGCAAGCCGCCGATGCCGTTTCCGCAGCACGTCCTGGTGCTCGTAAGGAAACTCTGGACGCCTACATCAAGCGTCTGGAAAAGCTTGAGGAAATCGCTAATTCCTACAAGGGCGTTGAGCGCACGTACGCAATCCAGGCTGGTTCGCGTCATGGTGCAGCCTGAACTGGTCGACGAGGCTCAGACCACCGTTTTGGCTCATGATATCGCCAAGCGCATTGAAGACGAGATGCAGTATCCCGGCCAGGTGAAAGTCGTTGTCATCCGCGAAAGCCGAGCTATCGGTATCGCAAAATAACGAAAGGCGTCAACTATGGGCGACGGCAACCTTGCCTCGTTTATCGAAGACGTTTGCGGAGAAGGCCACCTTCGAGTCGAAACCGATCTCGGAGGTGGCTTCGTTCGTTTACGCAGCTCGGAAGCGGAGCGTCGACAAGCGGCGCAAGACATCCGATCTTCTGAGGACATCATCATTGAAATGCTTCGAAATGCTCGCGATGCTCACGCGTCGAACATTTTCGTAGCTTGTGCTCGCGAAGGGTCAACCAGGCGAATCGTCATGATCGACGACGGAGACGGCGTTCCGAAGCATCTACAGCGAACGGTGTTCGAACCGCGCGTCACCTCAAAACTTGATTCAATGCACATGGACAAGTGGGGTGTTCACGGCCGCGGCATGGCTTTGTATTCCATCGCGGTAAACGCCGAATCTGCAACAATTTCGGCATCGGATTCGGGCCTCGGGTCGGCATTCGTCATTCAAACGGATCTTAATAAACTCCCAGAGAAAACCGACCAATCCAGCTTTCCGACGTTTGAGCTCAACGAAGCGGGGACGGTAGCGGTGCGCGGTCCGAAGAATATCCTACGAACTGCGTGTGAATTTGCCATTGAATCTCGGGCCGCAGTCAATGTGTTCATCGGATCTTCAACGGATATCGCGGCCACGTTGTATGCTTTCGGGCTTGGCAAGCTTTCCGCGGAAGACAGGCTTTCCGGTGAACACGATCCCCGATTGCCGATATGTAAACGCTTGTCGGCATGTTCGAGTCTGTCAGATTTTCATCAAACCGCCGAATCGCTTGGGCTGTTAATGTCCGAACGTTCTGCGCGTCGTATCCTCGATGGGCAAATCGCTCCCTTATTCCCTTTGCTGGCAAAAATCAAAATTAATGGATTGCAAACGACCCACGCGCTCGAAAGGGAAGGGGCCGAATCCCAAGGAAAGACCGCCAACGCTACATCCCGACATGCAAAAGGATTGAAGCTTGCAGACGAAGATGCCGCCCGTTTCGCTCGCCAGATTTCGCAGGCATACGCAGAACTGGCCGATGCGTATTATCTCGACGCGAACATCGAGCCTCACATCAGGGTGAGCAAGGACGCCATTCGCATTACTATACCTGTGCTCATGCAGTCTTAGCGCAGGCCCTCCACACCATGTTGCGGACAGATTTCGTTATAGCTACAATTTAACTTGCATTTGATAACGCCGAAACACACGTCAAACAAAACACGAAAAGGTGAATGCATGAATGCCGAACAACAAGCCCCGGAATCAGGGTGCCTGAAAGTTTCCTCAAAATCTTCCCCCGCATCAGTGGCAGGCGCCATTGCCGGCATGGTGAAAGACGGTGTTGGCGTTGAGATCCAAGCTGTCGGCGCCGGTGCCGTGAATCAAGCCGTGAAGGCGATTGCCATCTCCCGAGGATTCTTGTCGCCAATCGGTATCGAAATCGCCTGCATTCCTTCATTTGCCGACATCGTGATCGATGGCGAATATCGCACGGCCATTCGCTTTGCCGTGGAGCCTCGATATACGCACGGCACGCCAATCGCCGATTCCCCTCTTGGCGAATAACTTCATTTCACATAGCGTTGCTATTCTCGATTCGATCGGAACTGTATCCTTATGCATACCCCATTCATGAATATGACTTTTTGCGTCCGCACCTTCGGATGCCAGATGAACAAGCATGACTCCGAACGTATTGCGGGCATGCTCGAAGGCCTCGGCGGCCTTATGGTCGACACCGTGGAGGAAGCTGATATCCTGATTTACATGACGTGCTGCGTGCGCGAAGCGGCAGATACTCGTTTGTACGGTCAGGTTGCATCGCTGAAGAACATCCCCGTGAGAAGCGGGTCCCCGCTGAGCAAGAGGATTGTAGCGGTAGGTGGATGCATCGGCCAGCGCGATGGCGATGAGCTGACGAAAAAGCTCCCTCATCTTGATGTGGTCTTCGGCACGCACAATCTGGCATCTCTACCGCACCTTCTTCAAGCTGCTATAGAAGAAGGCGGTCATCAGGTTGAGGTTCTCGATGCTTCTTCCTCCTTCCCGACCGAACTTCCGACAAGCCGTGAACATTCTTGGGCTGCGTGGCTGCCTATTACCATCGGATGCAATAACTTCTGCACGTATTGCATCGTTCCTTACGTGCGCGGTCGGGAAAAATCACGTTCAATCGAAGATATCGTCGCTGAAGCGGAACGTTATGTGGCAGCTGGCGTGAAGGAGATCACGCTGCTCGGTCAAAACGTCAACTCTTATGGTCGCGACCTGTATGGCAGCCCTCGTTTCGCTCAAATCCTCAAAGCTCTTGACGAAACGGGTGTCGAGCGCCTACGCTTCGCCACCAGCCATCCTAAAGATCTGTCCGACGAGGTTATCGCGCAGTTCGGCTCGTTGCGTTCGCTGATGCCGGCACTGCATCTCCCGGCGCAGTCCGGCTCGGATCGCATTTTGCAGCTAATGAACCGTCGCTACACCTCGGCGCATTATCGACAGCTTGTCAGCAAATTGCGTGATGCTTGCCCGGATATCGCCTTGTCCACCGACATCATCGTAGGATTCCCGGGCGAAACCGAAAAAGATTTCATGGACACGGCTCGTCTGGTCGATGAGATCGGATATCACCAGGTATTCACCTTTATTTATTCCAAGCGAGAGGGGACTCCTGCTGCAAGCATGGAGGACAACACCCCTCATGAGGTGATTCAGAAACGGTTCGATCGCCTGGTCGATATCGTTCAGGCTCATGCTTTCGAGAAAAACCAGCTTGACCTGGGAGCAACCATCCCGGTTTTGGTGGAGGGCTCATCGAAGCGCGACGAATTGCTTATTGCGGGTAAAAGCCCGAAGAACCAAACGGTACATGCGCCGGTTCCTGCCGGCAAAACACCCGAGCAACTTGCTGGAAGCATTGTCAACGTTCGAATCAACGAAGCAAAAACCTGGTATTTGGCCGGCGATATCGTTGAATAACGCCTCAAAGGCTGCTGCAACCGTGAATGCGGCGGCAGCAGCCCTCTCGCAGCCCGTGATTTGCGTGGTAGGCCCTACTGCATCGGGGAAAACCGATGTCGCGCAACTCATCGCAACGCGTTTGGACGGGGAAGTGGTAAGCGCCGACTCCATGCAGGTATACCGCGGTATGGATATCGGAACGGGCAAACTTCCCGAAAGCGAACGACTCGTACCCCATTATGGCTTCGATTTGGTAGATCCTGGCGAGCCGTTCTCTGCAGCATTGTTTCAAGCATATGCACGGGAAAGTTTCGTGGAAATCGAATCTAAGGGCAAGCGCAGCATTCTAGCTGGTGGTACCGGCTTTTACGTACGCGCAGCCATCGATGCCTATGAGTTCCCCGATGGCGAGCAAATCGATAATCCGGTCCGAAATCGCTGGAATGCATTCGCCGCAGAATATGGCCACGAACGGTTGTGGAGTGAACTGCACCAACGTGACCCAGCGAGTGCGCAGTTAATACCTCCTGCAGATGTCAAACGAGTGGTTCGCGCCTTTGAGCTGCTAGAAACGGGAGATAGCTACGCGATTCAAAAACAACGGCTCCAATCCTTACCGCAATGGGTCCCCGCAATGTTCGTCGGTTTAGCGGTAGACCCCGATGTTTTGCGCACACGCATACGAGCACGTGTTGACTCCATGGTAGCCAACGGCCTTATCCAAGAAGTGGAGACTTTGCTTGCATCCGGCTTCCGTGATGGAATCACTGCGCCGCAGGCGATCGGGTACAAAGAGATAGTTGCTGCACTTGATGGCCGCACCAGCATGGAAGAGGCAATCGAATCCATAAAGGTGTCAACTTGCCGATACGCCAAACGTCAGCGCACGTGGTTTAGAAAAGACTCGCGGATTCATTGGCTTTGCGCAGATTCGGGGGATACCGATGCACTTGCAGATGAAGCATTAGCCTTGATTGATACACTGTAAATCGTATTTACCCTTGTTATAGGAGCGTGCGTAAAACCTCATGGAATTGGATTTTGTTAAGCTTCATGGTCTTGGCAATGACTTCGTTTTCATCGATGATTTTTCGAGAGATATCGAGCTGACGCAGGAGCAAGTCGCTTTGCTGTGCGATCGTCATTTCGGTATCGGCGCGGATGGCGTGATTATGGTGCGCCCTTCGAAACGCTCCGAGTGTGCTGCATATATGCACTACATCAACGCAGATGGCACGCTTGCGCAGATGTGCGGTAATGGAGTTCGATGCTTTGCAAAGTACCTCGTAGACCGCGGGTTCGTGCTTGCAAGCGATGGCTCCTTCGTCGCCGACACGTTGGCGGGTCCGAAGCCGATCAGCTTTGAGGTGGACAAGCACGACAAGTTGACCTTTGCCACCGTTGATATGGGCCATCCTGTTCTCGATCCGCAAGATGTACCGGTTAACTTGCCTGCAAACGCCCTCACTGATGACGAAACGGGTTTCGTGAAAGACAGCGCTATCGAATCTCCTTGGGGGGCGTTTGCCTTCACGTGCGTCTCTATGGGGAATCCGCATGCTATCTGCTTCATCGATGATTTCAACGCACTGCCCGATGAGCTGTTCGTAAACGCGAGCGATAAATGTCTCGCAACGCTCGATTTGAATCGAATCGGCGCATATTATGAAAGCCATTCGGTGTTCCCCGAGAAAACCAATGTCGAATTCGCCCATGTCGGCAATGACGCTATTGAAATGCGCGTATTCGAACGCGGTTGCGGTGAGACGCTTGCCTGCGGCACCGGAGCTTGCGCCACTAACGTCGCAGCAGCGTTGACTGGACGCGCTTCCAGGGAGAACGATGTCGTATTGCGCGGCGGTACGCTTCATATCAAGTGGGATGCCGATGATCACGTTATGATGACAGGTCCTGCCACGGAAGCCTTCCAGGGTACCGTTGAGTTGTAACCGCTCGTAATCGGACGGCTTATGCTACTATCGACAAGCGCAGGAATACACCTGCGCTTGTTTTCATTTTGGGGGCCAAATCAAGCACAAGCCGTAATCCATTCCAATGTACGCATTTCAGCTTGAACCCACCGGAGAGGATTACCGATGTCGGAATATCAATCGGTCTTAGTTAAGGGTGCGAAAACAACTGTTGAAGAGAAGCGGGAAAAGGCCGTGCTAGTTGGCGTCGAACGACCCGGCATGCGTTGGAATATTTCATCTTCTTTAGCGGAGCTTGAGCGATTGGCGGATACGGCAGGAGCGGATACGGTTGCCGTTACAACCCAAAAGCTTGATTCCCCAAATCCCAGGACTTTTGTGGGCAGCGGCAAGGTTGAAGAGATCTCCCGACTTTGCCGATCAACCGGAGCGGATTTGATCATTTTCGATGACGAGTTAACGCCATCGCAGCAATCAAACCTGGAAAAGTCTGTTGATCGCGACTTTAAAGTCATCGATCGCACTGCTTTGATCTTGGATATTTTCGCACTTCACGCAACAACCAAAGAAGGACGTTTGCAAGTTCGTCTTGCCCAGAACCAATATCTGCTCCCTCGACTTCGAGGTATGTGGTCGCATTTAGCCTCAAACCGCATGGGCGGTGGCGTAGGCAGTCGATTCGGCGAAGGCGAAAGCCAACTTGAGGTTGACCGTCGATTGGTTCGCAAGCGTATCACCACCATCAAACGCGAACTTTCACATTTGGCTGAAGTTCGAGCCGTTCAACGAGAGAGCAGGTACGAAAGCGGGATGTTCAAAGTCTCGCTTGCGGGATATACCAATGCCGGTAAATCAAGTTTGCTCAATCGGCTCACCAATGCCGATGTCCTTGCATACGACAAACTATTTGCAACGCTCGACTCCACTACAAGGAAATACGAACTGCCCGAAGGACGCGAGATCACGTTAACCGATACGGTCGGCTTCATTCAGAAGTTACCGACTACCTTGGTTGAAGCTTTTAAATCAACGCTGGATGAAATCACCGGCTCGGATTTGATATTGCATGTGGTTGATGCCTCTTCTGACGAATTCGAAGAACAGATAGTGGCAGTTGAAGAGGTCTTAGAGCAGATCAATGCACAAACCTTACCCAGGGTGCTGGTTTTCAATAAGTGCGATTTACTGACGATCGAGCAACAGGAAGCATTGGCCAATCGCTATGATGCGCTGCTCGTATCGGCAGAAACAGGGGAGGGAATAGATCAGCTTGTCGACAGGATCGCTCATGTAGCATCCGCTCAAGACACGCACCTTGATGTAGTCGTTCCGTACCAACGAGGTGATTTGGTGTCAAGGGCTCACGAGCGTTGCAGAATCTTGACTGAAGAGCATATAGAAACTGGGACTCATCTGACCATGTTAGTGCCAAAAGCATATGTAGATGAGTTCAAATCATTGAGCGATACCAAGCGATAAATCGACAAACAACAAGCTTTAGGCCCAGCAGAAAAGACGTTTTGCAATTACAGGCGAACACCTTCATACCTGGGTAGCCAACGGCCCGAATGCGCGCATGCTGCATTCGGACCGTATTTGGGTTATATACGGGGATTATTCACCCAGCATAGCGGTTCTTGCGATATCGGCGACCCCAATGCACATGCCCCATATGTTAGATCACATACAAGATCTTCCGCGTCATCAGAACGGCTTGTACCAACTTTCCGGCACTACTAGATTGCACGAGAAACAGTGCCTGAACAAGTTCATATTGCGAGCATTACGACTTGAATGGCTAGCTCAATCACTGATCACGTGTTCTAGCTTGAGTAGTTACCCCCGTAGAGCTTCACTATAAACGGCGGAACACGGCAACAACTTTGCCGGCAATGGAACAATCAGTGGTGATGATGGGGTCCATGGAAGAGTTTTCCGGCTGCAGTCGAATGTGATCTTGCTCTTTATAGAAGCGTTTAACCGTAGCCCCATCGTCGATGATGGCAACAACGATGTCCCCATTGTTTGCAACCGGCTGCTCTTTAACCACGACGTAATCGCCGTCGTTGATACCCGCCTCAATCATGCTTTCCCCATGCACAGACAGCATGAAAGAAGGTGCATCGCCAACGATTTCGATAGGCAACGACATAGTGTTGGTAATGTTCTGCTCGGCAAGAATGGGAACTCCAGCCGCAACGTCCCCGACCAATGGTACGGAAACGATATCGTCAAACTGAGCGTGAACGATATTCGTAGCGTCTTCGGTATGGTCGAGCGGGTAGGTAAGCGCTATCGACCGCGATTTCAGCGCATCGCGCTTGATAAGGCCCTTCTCCTCAAGCGCCTTTAAATGAACGTGCACGGTGGAAGGGGAGGAAAGCCCCAAAGCCTGACACACCTCGCGAACAGTGGGACCAAAGCCCTTTTCGCGGATGCATTGCTCGATGACGTCGAGCACCGCCTGCTGGCGCTTAGTGATCTTGTCGGTCATGGGCTGTCCTTTCGAGGTGAACTATAACGAACATCCGTTTGTTTTTCTGTTGACATGAACCTTTGTTCGCTCTATTATATATGCGAACAAAGGTTCTACGCAAGAGCAAAGGGGAGGAAATATGCAACACCGTGATTCTCGTTCGGCAATTAGCGGCACAGCGGCGCTAAAGCTAGACGCACGCGTTTCATCTGCGCATATCATTCAATTTCCCGGATCTGAATATAGCGCCCGGCAGATCGACGATACATCATCCCGCCATCCTGCCGACGAGTCTCGACGCAGTAACGCACGCATAAGGCAAAGTGACGACTCCCGTCAGCCATACCAAGCAGCACCTCGCGCAACTCCAGCTCAAACCGTCGGCGCAATCACCTTGTTCGCGTTGCTTACCATCATTGCTGGAATTTTATGAATCATTGCCGATTCGCACTTGCGCTAAGGGCAATATCTTGTGTCACGATTTGATGCACTCTTTTGCAACAATGTGTAAACCGCTATATCTTGTATGTTAGGCTACATATCATCGAGCGAAGGAGTGCGATTGTATGAAATGCCCGGCATGCGGAAACTTAGAATCCAAAGTAGTTGATTCCCGTCCGTCCGATGATGGTAGCAGTATCCGCCGCAGGCGGGAATGCCTCCAATGCGGTCGAAGGTTCACTACGTATGAGCGCTTAGGCGACAATCCGCTCATCATCATCAAATCCGATGGTTCATCCGAAGCTTATGACAGACAAAAGCTCATGAGAGGTCTCCTCATTGCGTGCGCTAAGCGGCCGATAGCTCCAGAGCAGTTAGGCGCATTGATTGATAGCATAGAAGCCGAACTACGCAATGCATCTAAAAGCGAAATCGGCTCTAAAGAGCTTGGTGACATGGCTTTGGTGCGATTGGCGAAGCTTGACGATGTAGCCTACGTGCGATTTGCAAGCGTATACAAAGATTTTCAAAACGTAGAGGAATTTGCTGCGGCTCTTGAGGGGTTGAAGTAGCTATGGACAACGTGCGCGTCCCTATTAAAATGCTCTCACGCGATGCTCAAATCCCTCACACGGCATACAACGGTGATGCGGGAGTAGACTTGAGATCCGTCGAGCGTATTGTGTTGAAACCGCATGAACGCGCTATGGTCGCCACAGGACTCGCAATCGCGTTACCTGAAGGGTATGCAGGTTTTGTATTACCTCGCAGCGGCTTAGCAGCGAAACACGGCATTTCTATCGTCAACGCACCTGGTCTTATCGATAGCAATTATCGTGGTGAGCTGAAGGTAATTTTACTGAACAACGATCCCAACGATTCTTTTGCCATCGAAATCGGTGACCGCATTGCACAGCTCATTGTCATACCGATCCCTACGATCAACTTCGAGCAGGTCGAGGAATTGACGGAATCGCAACGAGGAAAATCGGGTTTCGGCAGCAGTGGAATCCGCAATTAGGAGTTAACGTGGCCGATCAACAAAACAATCGTCCCAGTCCATATCTTGATGAAAATCATAAGCCTTATGGCAAACCGGACACACAACCTAATCCCAATGATGGAAACAATCAGTTCAGGCCGAATGCCTTAGACGAACAGACGCTTAGGTCAGCGCGCTCTCAAACGACGTTTGCATTTATCGCGGGCCCGTTGTCCCTGTTTGTAGGCGGAATGCTTCTAGGAACCATCGGTGCGATTTGCGCGTTTTTGGCTTATCGCAAATTGCACTCGCTTGCTCAAAAGAGTAACGATACCGCATCCATGGCTCGCGGAATGCTCAAGTCCACGCGGACCGCATTGATTATCTGCTTGGTAGCGGTAACGCTCAACGCGGTTTCCTTTGTAATGATGTTTCCCGTAATCGAGCAGATGCTTCAAAGCGGAGACTTCGCAAGCATTGCTGGCAATATGAGCGCAGGAACAGCTGCAGGAACTTCAACATGGGGCTAGGAGATATTTCCCGAACCGCGCTGAGCTTGGCTTGAGACGCATGAATAACAGGAGCTTCAAAATAACACCTGCAAGCACAACGCCACCGTCTAAGTTCAAGCTGGGTCCATGTGTTTCATAACGTTGTGCTCTGCTGAGGTAAACATCTTATTCGTGTTGCGATTGAATGATATTTATCATTGATAATATATATTATGTTAACTAGCGAACTGGGATTCGGGGGGCTTGTCCATGAACTCTGAAGCACTAGATTTCAAGTCAATATCGATTCGCATCCTCTGCATTACTGCGGTTGCTATCGCAGCTGCTTTTCTATTGTTTGCGTTATCAGGTTGCGGCCCCTCTAACGAGGAACGTATCGAACAAGCTGTCTCTCAACCTCTGGAAGCTATCAAAGCTAAAGATGAAGCTACATTGACTAGCTTGCTCTCAGACGATGCCAAGCAACAGATCTCAGACATCGGCATAGACCCTGCGTCGTATATGTCAGCTTACCTTGATGGGTTCGACTACGCGCTCGGCCCTATCACTATCAACAAGGACACGGCAACCGTAGATCTCACCATAACCTGTAAAACCACGGACAGCATCTTTTCCGCGCTTCAACAGAAAGCCACGGAAGATTTCGAATCCGGCGCAAGCGCGAACAATACTGAAGAGCAAACGAAATCCGAGGTTGCCGAAAACACACTTGACCTCATCAATGCGGCACCACCGGTACAACATGATCCGATTACGGTAACCTTGCATAAGGTTGATAAGTCATGGATTGTTGAAAGCGACATCAATGGAGCCTTGCTGAAAGCATTGCAAGGCTAGCTAATTTCACAAGAGCAAACAATGAGATTCAGATACTGTATATGCATGGCACTTGATTTTCGTAAGCACACGAAGCTTATCTTTCGCAAACCTGTTCATAGAGATCAAACAGTTCTGGCAGCGTGCGCTTGATGCTTACCGGCTTAAAGGTATTCGCATCAACAAGACAGTGAGTACTCGTGCCTGTAACGCAAGGCTTAGCTACTTCCATGTCATCACCCTGCTTAAACACCTCATATGAATACGTGGTTTTGGTGCCACGGGATTCACTGACCCAAGTACGTACGATGGCAACGTCACCGTATCGCAAAGGCTCTCCGTAGTGCACTTCGAACGAGACCACCGGCGACATGTAGCCAGCTTGTTCAATGCGCGCATACGGATAGCCGAGCTCTTCAAGAAAACGAGTCCGTGCGTCCTCAAAATACAGCAAATAGTTCGCATGATATACAACTGCCATCTTGTCTGTTTCCGCATATCGAACAGGTATCGCCGTGCAAACTTTCATAGCAACCTCCCAGTACCTAGCAAAACGATTAGAATGAAGCCATGGACTCAATCGTAACGTATATCGAACGCGAGCAGCGAACGTTTATCGAATCACCCGTAAATCCGGTTGATTCACTTGTGTTTTCATCGTTGTGCTATTTCAATTTCGATCAGCTTGTTCTAAAACCCGAGCTGTCTGCGGTTAGATGTTCTTTGGACACTCATACCTCAACGCCTGTATTGCTGTCCGACATATTAGCTTTATGCGAAGTCAACTCGCTTACCGAAGGAAGCTGGCTGAAGGACTCCGAGGAGACAGTACGTTTCATTCAGGCCATCAGAGCCAGCAGACGCTATCGAGATGTATCCGTTGCTCTGTTCGTCGACGAAACCTCTGATGCGGTTGACAAGCAATTCTCGGCATGCACCTTTTTCTTCGAGTCCGGCCAAGGAATCATGGCATACATTGCGTTCCGAGGAACCGATGGAACGCTGACAGGCTGGAAAGAGGACTTCAATCTGTCATATAAACCGGTCATCCCCTCCCAGCGCTCCGCGCTCGCCTATGTTTCCGGCGTTTCGTCAGCAACGACCTGTCAGCTGATACTCGGCGGACATTCAAAAGGCGGAAACCTTGCCCAATACGCGGCATTGTGCACAGATGAAGGCACCTATCGCCGAATCATCGCCATATACGATCACGATGGACCTTCGTTCCTTGAAGACCCCTCCCCTCGTCGAACTACCGCTGAGTACGATCGTAAACTGCATAAACTTGTTCCTGAGTCTTCTGCGTTCGGAATGATATTGGAGCGTCGTGACGATTATCGCGTAGTTCAATCGTCGGCTTCCGCTATCTTCCAGCACCACCCTTTCTCATGGATGGTCGAGGGAGACGATTTCGTCTACCAACAAGATTTGAATGCATCTGCACAGTTCTTCGATGAAGCGTTAGATACGTGGTTACGCAGCAAAACGCCTGCTGAGCGAGAACGCTTTATTCAAACCATATATGATTTGATCACGCAAACAAACGCAACAAGCTGGGCAGATTTCCAAACCCGTCTGGGAGCGAATATGGCAACCGTTATGGGGGCTGGCTCCAAACTTGACGTCGACACCAAACAGTTCCTCATTTCCACATTAGGAAGTCTGGGGGCAACGCTGAAAAACCAAACCATAGCCCGCATTAAGGATGCGGGAAACGGTCTTCTGCAAAACGAGTCTAGAAAGCGAAGCAATCAGTAATGAGCCGATCACAAAACCCTAGTGGGCACTCTTACAACCGATTCACCGCGAAGATGGCGTTCGACCTTGCTGCCCCTCACACCTGGCCAGCGTCGATAGCGCCTGTTGCAATAGCCGCCTCGTTGGCAATAGCGACGGGGTACCCGATATCCGCAACCTTGACCATCGCGCTCCTTGGCATCTGCATCCTCATGCAAAGCTCTGTGAACACGTTCAATGATTACTACGATTACGTTAAGGGCACCGATTCGTCGGATGATGACGTAGACCCTACCGACGCTGTGCTGATCTACAACGACGTGAATCCTACCTGCGCACTGGTATATGCCATCGCTTTACTGGTTACAGCTTTTATCCTGGGCGGCTATGTGATCTATCACGCCGGACCGATTCCCCTTGCAATTGGTGTCATCGGCGCGGTTTTCGTTGTTCTCTATTCTGCTGGTAAAACCCCGATTTCCTATCTCCCTCTTGGAGAAGCGGTCAGCGGCATCGTTATGGGCGGCCTTATCCCCTTGGCGTGCTACCAGGTTCTCACCGGGTTCCTCACTCCCCTAGCTGTGCTTTGGGCGGTCCCGGAAATCCTTGGCATCGGCTTGATCATGTTCACCAACAACACGTGCGATATCGAGAAAGACGCCGTAGCCCATCGCCGTACGCTATCCGTGCTGCTGAATCGCGAAAAAGCCCGCAGGTTGTACCACGCGATCACGTGGTTATGGCTCATCGCAATTATCCTAATCGTCGGCATCTTCTTCACGCGGGGCCTCATCATGCTCCCCTTCTTGCTGCTTTCGACCTATCCGCTTCTCAAAGCTTTGCGAAACAATCCTTTAGCGCCGCAAAGCCGACAAGCGGCCATGTCGCAGATTTGCTCGGTGAATATCGCCTTAGGTGCTTGGTATGCCGCTGCGATTCTGGCGAGCAATTCTGTTATCGTATGTTAGAGAGGTTTACCGGACTGTAAAGAGACGAGGTTTGCTCAATGGGATTGCTTCAAATCTTTTTCGCCGTCATCTTCGGATGTGTTTCGCTGCTTGTGGCTTTTCAGCTGATGAATGGAAAATGCCTTCAGTTGGTCTACAAATATGACGAAAGCGCACATTACCAAAAACAGCAACAAGAAGCAAAGGCTACGGAAATCGCCAAATTGGCAAGTGCCGTTACCTTCGCCCTCTTCGCCACTGATGCCAGCTTGTTGTTCTACGAACTTGGGCAAACCATGGGCGTTCCCGATTTAGCTACGATCTTCTCCCTTGTTTGCGATGTAGCCATGGTTGCGTTTCTGATCACCGTGGTTCGACTGTATGTGAAGCTTGTCGGTTCCAAAGACCCCAAAGCTAAGTTCAAAAGCAGCAACGTTCGTGTAACCGTTTTCGTTTTAGTGCAATGTGTGCTTCTCAGCCTGATGGCGGTTGCTTTCTAATCAGAAGACCGTTATCGCCAGGGAATTTGAACAGGGTCGGAAAACAACTCAGGCAATCGCGCTACATCGAACGTAGCCAGCAGCTGTTCAGGGGTTGCAGGATCGCACGTTGGAGCAAGTCCACATATGCCTGCGATATGTCCTATAATCGCTGCCGGAGTCTTGAACCTTGCGAGCAGCTCTTCGATACCGGCATCATGATCACGCTTCGAAAGCCGGCGATTCTTCTCCGCAACTAATAAAGGGATATGCGCATAACGAGGATGATCAAGCCCGAGCAGCTCCTGCAAGTACAACTGCTGAGGAGTAGAGCATAGCAAATCAACGCCTCTCACGATGCTTGTAACGCCCTGAGCCGCATCGTCCACGACCACCGCAAGCTGGTATGCGAATGCCTGATCGGAACGACGGATAAGGAAATCTCCGCAATCATGCGCCAAGTTCTGCTTATAGCGCCCCTGCACCATATCCTCGAAGGAGTATGTGTCATCTGGCACGCGTAAGCGCTGTGCTGGGGCCCTGCGCATGCTTTTTTCGGCAATCTGTTCCGCAGTCAAACCGCGACAAGTGCCAGGATAGACGAATTTCTCCCCCCTATGGGGAGCAGATGCCGCGTGCAGGTCAGCACGCGTACAGAAGCACGGGTACACCAGACCTCTGCGCTCCAAAGCGCTAAACGCCTCGAGATAGGCCTCATCCCTATCATGTTGAAAGAACGGGCCGTGATCCCAGGTAAGGCCTAACAACTCGAAATCTCGTTGCACAGCGCTGATATATTCCGCTTTGGAGCGGTCACGATCCAGATCCTCGATACGCAGAACGATCGTTCCGCCCTGGGACTTAGCAACCAGCCAAGCCGAAAGAGCAGCATAAATATTCCCGGCATGCATCCGACCTGTCGGAGATGGAGCGAACCGCCCCACCACGGGACGGTTCGCATTCGGTTCGAAATAATGTGACTGCGCCATCATTTACTTGCGCAGGTCCTGAACATGCTTGGTTTTACCGAACGAGCGCTCGATACCGCCAGGCTCGACAAGCTTTACCTTCGAAGCCACAAGCAGAACGTTCTTAAGTTCCTTCTCGATATGCTTGCGGAACTTGTCCATTTCCTCGAAGGAGTCGCTGAACGCCTCAGGCTTCAGCTCCACGTGCACGACCATACGATCCAGACCCGTTTCATTATCGACGACGATGCGATAATGCGGGGTCACGCCGTCAATGCCCGAAAGCACGTCTTCCACTTGGCTGGGGAACACGTTCGTCCCGCGAATGATGAGCATATCGTCACAGCGTGAACGCACCTTCTGCATCCTTGCAGACGTGCGGCCGCACCTGCAGGGCTCCGTAACCACGCGCGTCAAGTCATGCGTGCGATAGCGCAGAACCGGAATTGCCTGCTTATCAAGCGGGGTAAGGACAAGCTCTCCCATCTCACCATCGGCAACAGGTTCGCCGGTTTCGGGGTCAACCACTTCCCACAGGAAATGATCCTCGGCGATGTGTTGCATATCGCGTTCAGCAAGGCACTCGCCCGACACGCCAGGTCCCATGACCTCGGTCAAGCCGTAATTATCCGTGCAAACGATATGCATACGGGATTCAATCTCGGCCTTGAGACCCGGAGGGCACGGCTCTCCGCCGAACAGACCGACGCGTAGCGTGGAGGTCTCCCAGTCGTAGCCCATCTTCTCGCCGACTTCGCAGATATGCATGGCGTAAGAAGGCGTAGCCACCAGCACCGTCGTACCATAATCCTGGATCATCTGGATTTGTCGCTCGGTATTGCCCGAGCCGGCAGGGATCATCATGCAGCCAAGACGCTGCAGGCCATAATGCAAGCCGAAACCGCCGGTGAACATGCCGTACCCGAACGCCATCTGCACGCGATCGGTAGGCACGACGCCCGCCATCTGCACCAATCGCATGATGCAATCGTTCCAAACGTTCATGTCATGGCGGTTATAGCCCACCACGATGGGCTTTCCCGTAGTGCCCGAAGACGAATGGAGCTCCACAACCTCGTCCAAAGGCACGGCAAACATGCCATAGGGAAACGTCTTGCGCAACGCATGCTTATCGGTGAAGGGAAGCTTGCGCACGTCCTCCAAGCACTTGATGTCGGAAGGCTTCACGCCCATCTCGTCCATCTGGTCGCGATACCACGCAACTCGCTCATAGGTCCACTCCACCTGCGCAATCAGTTTTTCGAGCTGAATAGCGCGGATGCGCTCGCGCGAACAGCATTCCACATCCGGGTTATGAACGGGCAGCTCATTGAAGCGACCCTCAGAGGCCGCGCGAAGCGCTGCACCCTTTTCCGTGATATCGATCATGAAACAACACCCTATCTAACGTGCGAGGTTAGGCAATATCGGCCGTCATGTGAAGAAAATCCTCCTGATCAAGCAGCTCAACGGGCTGATCGGCCAACAGCTTCTCCGCTTGATCAAGGTCTTTGACGTATAGGCAAATATACGTGGAGATCAGCGAATAGCTGTACTGCACGTTGATGCCGCACGAGGAGAGCACCTTCAAAACACGCGCCAACTCGCCAGGCTTGTCCTCAAGACGAAGACACAGCACGGAGGTTTTCGTGGCAGCGCAGTTCATGTCGTGCAACACCTGCAGCGCGCGATCGGGGTCATCGACCACGAATCGCACGATGCCGTAATCGCCGGTGTCGGATGCGCTATAGCCTCGAACGCTGACGTTTGCCTCCGTGAATGCATCAACCACGCGAGACAAATGCCCCGGCTTGCTTTCAACGAACACGCTGATCTGCTGAACGCTCATTATTCGGCCCCCTTTCGGGCAAATTCATAACCGGCATCGAATGCGCGAAGGTTCGCTTCGACGGTTTTGGGAGGAACGCGCTTTGAGATGACTTCCTTCCATACCTCTTCGGAGAAGTCCAGGCGCGTGGCCAGGGCCCCGAGTAGCACCACGTTCACCGATTTCGAGGTTGCCACCTGTTCGGCGATGGGGCCCGCAGGGATAAGCGAAGCGCCCGCGGCCTGCAGCTTCTCGCGCGCGTTTTCAGGCATGCCGGCCTTACCGGTGAGCACGGGCAGCGGTTTGATGTCCTCGTCGGCCACCAGCAGATAGCCGCCTTCGCGAACGAAGGGCAGATTGCGCAGCGCCTCGGTGGTCTCAAAGGACACCACGCAGTCGACGCACCCGTGATCGGCGACCATGGTTGCGACCGGCTCGGTGCCGAAACGGACGACCGTGGTAACGGCGCCGCCGCGCTGGGACATGCCGTGGATCTCAGAAACCTTCACGTCGTAATTGCTGGCAAGGGCCGTGCGAGCAAGCAGGTCCGCGGCAAGGACGGTGCCCTGCCCGCCGACGCCGCACAGCAAAACGGTAGTTGCGTTGGACATGGGCTATTCCCCTTCCTTGGCCGTGGACACGATGCTCTTGAACGCGCAATACTGCTCGCATTGACCGCAGCCGAT
>OBZE01000323.1_pt1 | contig 22423 bp, 24 predicted proteins | sample 1476901 | NCBI WGS metagenome assembly OBZE01 (sample SAMEA2580235, study PRJEB22360) | human gut metagenome | biome: human gut; feature: human-associated habitat; material: faeces | place: Denmark | collected 2008/2010 | reverse complement strand
TGAGAAGTATAGCCCATTAAAATGTTCAGTGCTATAGGTACATTCAAACCTTACAACCTATTGATCTAGGAGTGTGGTTGTTATAAAGGCGAAAAAAGGTGTAATTGTGAAACTAGGGGCAAGGGTAGTATGTTCGCAAAAAGTTCGCAAAGTTACGAAATAGTGTGAATGTTCATAGACTTTCAAAATGAACAATATGAGTATGAAACATTGATTTAACAGCTTTTTGAACACTAATGATTATTCATAAAATAGCAGTATATAAAAGAAGAACAATAATATTTAGTTTATTGTAAAACCCCGTAAGCATAGGCTTATGGGGTTGTTTTTGTGTTTTGGGATAAAAGATGAAGGGCAAAAAAGAGGATGTGAATGTTTTGTGTTCGGAATTTGCACAAAGATATGTTTATATTGCAAAAATAATATGAATTTAGATGCATAAAAAAAGAGGCAACCGTCAGTAACAGTTAACCTCAAGTGCATTCCGCAGATATGCACCGCTATTTATGTATAATATTAATCTGTTTTTAGATAAAAATCAAGGTTATTGATAAAGTTCTTTAAACTTCTTAATTTAGGTCTTGCTCGAACGCCTATAATTTTATCATAAGTCGACTCGCTTATCTTTGATCGTAAAAAATCAAGGTTTTGTTCGAATTGCCTTATAATTCTTTGGAGTTCTGCTTTAGAATAAGAGAGACCAGAACAAATTAGAATTAATAAAATGAGATAATCAATTATTCTGTCGAAATCTAAATTGTGTATATCCATTTTTACTGCTAAATATTCTTTTAATCTATTACTTGTCTCTCCAGTTTTAAATCTACAGTCATAAAGTACACCATTGTGAGCTATAGCATTTCTTAAGCCTTTCATACAATCAATGATGTCACCTAGTATATCTTTACTTTGATCAAATGCTGGGGAGTATAATTTTAGTTGTTTTTGAGCTTCTATATTTAAATTTTGGGACATGCAACGAGTGAAAAATACCAGATTTCCTAAAGTGAATAATTCAAATACGGCATATAGTGGCACGGTTCTATCTTGATGTATGTAATGATAAATGTAAGGTTTTGAATTACAATGTTCATGGATCATGTCGTAAATATCTCTTCTTAGTCTAGTAGTATTTTTTAAATGTTTTTTATATTTTGAACTACCGGGACTATAACTTTTATAATATGTTAATGATTTTTGAAATAAACTATCTAAATCAAAGCCAGAGTTTACACAAACTATTTCTAGCAATCTATTTTTAATAGCCGTTTCACAGAACATAACGTGTTTATAGAAAAGGTTTTTAATTTCTGTATCAAAACTGTATAAAGCGTGTAATTCGCTGAATTTTTCAAAATTAAGTTCTTCTTCTTTGTTTAAAAAGAAATTATACCCTTTGAATCCATGAAAATAGCCGATGTTTCGTAACTGGTTTTTTTCCGTGCTACCATTTATTTGGATACCTTTATTGTCTCTTATATGTCTCATTAAACCATCAGTAGTTTTAGGTGTTTTTCTGTTCATAGTTTTTAACTCCCCAATCGTTCAAATTTATTCAGCATATCTTTCGCCATCTGATTAGTAACATGTGTGTATATCTCTAGATTTTTTTATAATCTGAATGACCTACATGCTCTTGCATTGCTTTTAAGTTAATTCCTAATTGAGCAAGTGTAGATATATGCGAATGATGTAATGTATGCGTCGTTGCAGGTTTCTTAATAGAACTAATCTCAGTTGTCTCTTTGATAGCCCCCCCTTTAATAATGTTATTTATTTTGTTTAAATCGATAGGACCACCAGCTGCATTTGTGAATATGTACCCTATATTAATAAACTTATCATTCAAAGCATAAGTGTTCTTAGTAAGTCGATGCTATGGATAGTGAGGCCTATAGTCCTATAGCTGTTACTTGTTCTAGTTGTCTCTTTTACTCCGGATGCTTCCATTTTTAATCAGTTATCCAATTAATTGTACCATCGATATCTAGCGTTTTATCTTCATAGTTTATATTTTCTCTTTTTATTGCAAGTAGCTCACCGATACGCATGCCATTAGCAATTTGAAACTGCACTATAGATTTTACCTTTTTATAATTACGTTTTCTCGTTGGGTATTTTTATGCTGAATTAGATAGTCGAAACAATCCGGTATTTCTTTCACTACATTATCTTTTAAATTGTTATTACATATAGTTAGTAACGCATCACTATAGGGATATCTATTTTATCTATTACACATATAACTTTGAATTGCTTACTATTTTAAATTAACAAATTTTATTCTCTTAGAATTTGTCCAATTAAGTGTAGACGATTCAATTCCATAATAAAGTCTCTATAAAATAACTTAGTTTAAAAACGATTCGTATCTTTCAGATTCAAATACCATCATTTTCTCCTAAGACTTACACTTTAATTACAATTATGTAAGTTGTTTTCAGAGACATCCTATTTTATATTTTGTCAGAGGTGATCTTTTGAAAACGATTTTAAAAACAATAACATATCTTGCATTTACTATCATTGGCGCTTATGCTGCTTTATTCATTTTAAAAACAATAGACTCTCATGGTATAACAGATCAATTTAACCCATTAGTAAAGGAAGATGATTCTTATGTTAAAACGACAGAGGTGTCTACTAGAATGGATGATCAACTCCGAAGTTATAGTCAAAGTGCTTTTAATAAAGAAGGGAAAGAGACGCAATTAATGTATACTGCTACATTTGATGTTAAACCGCATAGATACTTGAAAATTACACATAAAGGTCATCATGTAGAAACTTTTGAAGAAGTAGAAAAGGAAGAAGTACCAAAGAAAGCATTAGACAAACTGAGTCGATAATAGCATTCTTATATTACATGGTTCATTTTAAAGATGAGTACGAAATGAAGTGACACATGACGATTAATTTAAAAATATTTGTAATAATTATGAATAGAATTAAAAACAAGGGGTAATACAATCTATATAGCATATAAGCTTTTGTTATGAGTTTCAAAAAAAGGAAGAGAGAGTGATATTATGAAATTAAAATCATTAGCAGTGTTATCAATGTCAGCGGTGGTGCTTACTGCATGTGGCAATGATACTCCAAAAGATGAAACAAAATCAACAGAGTCAAATACTAATCAAGACACTAATACAACAAAAGATGTTATTGCATTAAAAGATGTTAAAACAAGCCCAGAAGATGCTGTGAAAAAAGCTGAAGAAACTTACAAAGGCCAAAAGTTGAAAGGAATTTCATTTGAAAATTCTAATGGTGAATGGGCTTATAAAGTGACACAACAAAAATCTGGTGAAGAGTCAGAAGTACTTGTTGATGATAAAAATAAAAAAGTGATTAACAAAAAGACTGAAAAAGAAGATACAGTGAATGAAAATGATAACTTTAAATATAGCGATGCTATAGATTACAAAAAAGCCATTAAAGAAGGACAAAAGGAATTTGATGGTGATATTAAAGAATGGTCACTTGAAAAAGATGATGGTAAACTTGTTTACAATATCGATTTGAAAAAAGGTAATAAAAAACAAGAAGTTACTGTTGATGCTAAGAACGGTAAAGTATTAAAGAGTGAGCAAGATCAATAAAATATGCCGTAACACTAACGATGGCAACATGTCTTAATTCATATTAATTATTAAAATACCCTCACAACGCAATGTAATATATCCCGTATAGATTTGAAAGGATATATGCCTAACGTGTTGTGAGGGTTTAATTGCATCTATTTATCCATGCGAATATCGACTTCTTCTAAATGTTTCTGATATTCTTTAACCTTACTTTCTAAAAACATTTCATATGGTGCATCAAAGAAGTCAGCTAAATGCATGGCATCTTTAAATTTAGGTTCATGGTGATGATTCTCCCATTCCCAAATTTGATGTGCTTCATATTTAGTACCATATTTCTCATTTAATTGTTGTGCTAATTCGTCAATTTCTAAATTATGTTTAGTTCGTAAGTTATATAAAATATGCATATTCATTGTTCATTAACCTCGCTTCTTGATTTAAAATTCAAAGATGCTCTTATAATATGTGTATATTCTAGTCCTATAACATAAAATAATCAAGCTATGAATTCGGCAGAAAAAATAATGTATATGATATTGCCGGTACAGAGACTTTAAATAACGATAGCTACATTGAATAAAATTGATATTCAATTACTACTTTTAAAAATATTTGGATAAAAATAATTTGAATTTGTTTTAGAAAGTCTAATAATGGGTACTACTTAGAATAACGCAAAATAAATAGAAAAAGGAGACTGAAAATTATGTTTGGATTTATTGGAATGTTAATTGTCGGTGGCTTAATTGGATGGGCTGCTGGTGCTATTATGGGTAAAGATATCCCAGGTGGTATTTTAGGTAATATTATCGCAGGTATTATTGGATCATGGGTAGGTGGCAAACTATTCGGACAATGGGGTCCTGAATTAGGAAGTATTTACATCTTGCCAGCTTTAATCGGTTCAATTATCTTTATTGCAATCGTAACGTTAATTTTAAGAGCGGTTCGTAAAAAATAAAATATTCAACTTAGGTTGAATTAATATAAAGATGGCATTCAGTTGTCATCTTTTTTATTTGCGTGAAAATGGTCAATATGTATTATAATATTTGAAAATGTAGGTAAGATAGGATTAAAAAGTAATAAATTAACATGAGAAGAGGTTGGAAATAAAAAAACGAGTATTTGACAAATAAAAAAAGGATGACGTTGGGTTGCGCCATCCAGGAGTATTATGTTCATGAATATAAAAGACTGTGTAGTCATTTAAGAACTACACCCATATAGTAACACATCACTTGATTAAAGACAATACTATTTTTAGAGTCATTAATTTAAAATATGAATTAATTCTTTTTTTAGAATAGAATATTAAGATTGATATCGAATTAGTAGTCAAAGTGTTATGGTAGATATGAAATACATAAGATAAGGAGTAATATTATGACGATTTATTTAGTTAGACATGGCGAATCAAAATCGAATTATGATAATAAACATTTTAGATCTTATTTTTGTGGACAATTAGATGTGCCGTTAACGGATACTGGCACAAAAAGTGCGGACGATTTATGTGATTATTTTAAAGAGAAACAGATTAAACATGTATATGTTTCAGACTTATTAAGAACACAGCAAACGTTTGAACATATTTTTCCATATGACATTGCATCAACGACTACCCCTCTATTAAGAGAACGTTCACTTGGCGTATTTGAGGGTGAATATAAAGATGAAATCAGTGCGAATCCGAAATATGAAAAATATTTCAATGATCCAAACTTTAAAGACTTTCGACATAGTTTTTCACAAAAAGCGCCTGAAGGAGAAAGTTATGAAGATGTATATCAACGCGTAGAACATTTTATGAATCATGTTGTCAATGAAGATACACAAAAAGATGATATCGTCATTGTTGCACATCAAGTTGTCATTCGTTGTTTGATGGTTTATTTTAACAAAGTTTCAAGGGAAGAAGCTGTGGATTTAAAGGTAGAAAATTGCAAACCATATATCATTGAATAGAAGTATAGAGGTTCTGAAAAGCTGTGTTTTATAGCGGCCTTCAGAACCTTTTTTGTATTTGGATTTTAATGGGAATCATTCTTATCAAAAGACTTCCCACCAATAGCTAATGTGATAATTGCGCTTATGAACAAAATAATTGAAGTTATAAATGACGCTAATGTAAAAGGTGTAAATTGTGTGAGCGATAATATCAATGATAAAAAGAACCAAGAGATAGCCCCTAGAAATTGTAAAATAGCAGAAGAAATTCTAAAACTCATATTATTGAATATAGCTAAAATAAGTGCGGGTAATGCGACTAATACCATTATAATGATGTTGAGTGTGAATAAATATGGCTGTTCGAAAGTTACTGTGTTTGGACCTGTTGGATGCATTGCTGCTAAGAACAAGCAAACAATCGTCGATAAAATTGCTAAAATAATAAAAGTGATTCGAACTTTCATCATGACCATCCTTTGTTTATAGAGTCAATATAAGTATGGAATATGTTAGGGATATAGTCAAATGCGTCAACTAATGGGGATTTTAGGATGGATAGAGAATTTAAGGCAATTAAAAAAGCATCAAACAGTAATATGCTGCTTGATGCAATATGGTATTGGTTAAAATGTATTGTCTCAAAGATTAGTCACTTTTAAAGATAAAGAATTGTCATGAATTAAAGCGCATGTACTGATGAGTGATGTGTTACATGTCGCAATGATGGCTTTCAGTTATTTATCGATAACATCACTCTTGATACCTTTAGATTTTAAGAAATCTTTAATTTTATCTTGTTGCTTTTTATTAACATCACCGGCATATTTTGTTGGCACGTCGACTACATTGATTTTATTTTGCGGTTGATAGCTAAGCTTTTCAATATCTTCGTTAACATTGGCGATTGTACTATTTAAAGCTTTGAAGTAATTCATCATTAATTCAACGGGTTTCTTATATTCTTTAGGAATATTGTTTTCAGTGACAAATTTCTTGAAATGCAAATCATTTTTAACAGCTAAGTTAGATAAGTGGCTAAGTGTTTCTGCTTGTTTTTCAGTCACTTTTGTTTGACTGTCAATTTGTTTATCTAGTTTATGTTGCATAATATATTTGTTATCAAGTATATCGCTATTTACAGACAAATACTTTTCTATAGCTTGCTTCATCTCTGCATCACTAATATCACTATTTTTCTTATCTGAGTTAAAAATATCTTTTGTTTCTAATTTTTTAGCGCTTTTAGGTGCATGGATGCCAGTACTTGTGTGATGATCTTCGTTATCAGATTGATCGGACGCGCAACCTGTAAGAATTAATGTCGATGCTAAAAATGTACTTAGTAGTAATCTCTTTTTCATAATGTAATATAACTCCTTAGTTTATCTTTAATTGAAAAAATATGTATTCATGTTTAATAGAGTAACATTGAATTAGTTTGGAATGTCACGATGACCTTGCAATGACCATAGACGTAAATGATTACGTGCATGAGTTGCTTTTTCTATCAATAATGCGTCGTTTTGAACGTTGTTAAGGATAGCATTATCTATAAATAACTGCATAATTGGTTGTACTAATTTAGACGTAGGTATTGTACGTAAAAGCATAATGATTTCATTCACATACTTTTCCTTCTCAATATCATTTTTCATATTGATTTGTTTGCGTAGATAACTGGTAAACTCTTTAATTGCTTGATCAGATTTCAAATAGTGGTGTCTATCATAATAGATTAATTCCTCAACAGAAGCTGGTACATAGTATCCTTCATCAGAAATATCAATGCCTGACGCCTCAGACTCGACAACATCAAATAACACAGGGTGAAACACGAAGTCATCTTCAATATAATATAGCTCAGTACCAGCTAAAGTATCTAAGCTATATTGCAACTCTTCTTTACTAAAAGTAGCGTCATAAAATCTTTGTGTGAGATATAGTAGATGATTAGTTGATAAAATACCATACAAGTTTACAGAACCAAGTATAATACGAAGAGGTAAAATATCTTTTTTATCTATTAATCCTTTCTTAATCTTAGAAATCAATTGAGTGATTGCATCACTTCTTAAGCTATCGGTTGTACCAAAATCTTCAAAATCGTCATGTTCAAGTAACATATCTAAGTCAACTTCGTCTTCCATAAATGATAATTCTAACGCGTTTTCAAACTCTGCTAAACTATTCTCAATTGTTTGCTCATCAACAAATTGATTTACAGCTTTCTCAAAATCACCATTGCCGACTTGATTCACGAAATTTTCAATATGTTTACGCACATCATTTGGCAAAATAAGACAATCATATTCAAAGTCGTAATAATAATAAAAATGACTAGTTAAAAAGTTGTCAAAATTTATTAATTGTAGCTTTTCAAATTCAATTAGTTCATTGTTTAATTGGTAGTTAGCATCACTTTCAAGTATGCTAGAAAGAATGTCAAACTCAAATAGAGTAGTATTAGAAAACACTTGTTCAATGATGTGATTATTATTGAAAAATGCTGTCATAATTAATTCAACAAGATTTTGTTTGTTTTTATTTGAGAATCCTTTGATACCATACTGCCTGCATATTGTTTTTAGCTCGTCATTAGTTTTTAACAGTAAAGCATGTTCTAATGTGACATCGTTTAAGCGCGTATGTTGTCTTACACGTAACACTTCTTCATTTAAATTCATATGGTTTATTGTATCTAACGATTCGAATTCACCATAGGTACTATCTAGTACTTCTGAATTGATATAACTTAAAAATAAATTATTTACAAAGAACTCATCTTCATTAATTTGATAAACAAAACCTAGATGATTTGTTAGCTTTAAAATATTAACATCGCGTTTATTTATAATTGTGACAGGATTACCATTAGATATAAGTGTTTCTATAAATTTTTGTTCTGTCTTATCCATATCATGATAAATTTTATGTATATTTTCAGGGCGTAAAGCGTGAATCGTGACTTCAAATCCTTCTTTTTGGGTCGGTAAATTAAAATATTCGCATGCATTTTGTAATTTTCCTGGGTATATAAAATGAACATCAAGCATTTTTGCACACCTCGTTGTATATATTAAGTTTATCATAACATGATTTTATGTCGGGATAAAAAAATAACAGCATCTTAACAAATGTAAGATACTGTCAGTGAAATGAATGAAACTTTAGTTTCTGATAATATAGTCAAAGGCATTTAATGCTGCATTTGCACCAGCGCCCATTGAAATAATAATTTGTTTGTTCTTCTGATCTGTGACATCGCCAGCAGCAAATATTCCAGGTACGTTAGTATTATTGTTACGATCAATAACAATTTCACCACGTTCGTTTAATTCAACAGCATCTTTTAACCATGATGTGTTTGGAAGTAAACCAATTTGAACAAAGATACCATCTAAGTTAAGTAGATGTTCTTCGCCGGTGCTCATGTCTTCGTAACGTATACCTGTAACATGGTTTTCTCCGACAACTTCAGTAGTTTTGGCATTTGTTTTGATATCAACATTTGATAAAGAACGTAAACGATCTTGTAACACGTTGTCTGCTTTTAATTCGCTAGCGAATTCGAATAATGTAACATGATTAACGATACCAGCAAGGTCAATTGCTGCTTCAACCCCAGAGTTACCGCCACCGATAACTGCTACGTCTTTATTTTCAAATAGAGGTCCGTCACAGTGAGGGCAGAATGCAACACCTTTATTAATCAATTGCTCTTCACCTGGAATGTTTAGCTTACGCCAACCTGCACCAGTAGCAATAATGACTGTTTTACTTTCTAGGACAGCACCGTTTTCTAACGTAACTTTAATTGCTTCGTCAGTCTTTTCGATATCTGTAGCACGAATGCCTGTCATTGCATCAATGTCATATTGATCAATGTGCGCTGCTAAGTTAGAAGAAAATTCAGAACCAGTTGTTTCTTTAACAGTAATGAAGTTCTCAATACCAGCAGTATCATTAACTTGGCCCCCGATACGATCAGCAACTATACCAGTACGTAAACCTTTACGTGCTGTGTAAATCGCTGCACTACCACTAGCAGGACCACCACCAACGATTAAGACATCATAAGGTTCTTTGTTTTCAAACTCAGATGCATCTGCCGTACTGCCTAGTTTCGAAAGAATATCTTGGATTGTCATACGACCATTGCCAAATTCTTCGCCATTTAAAAAGACAGCAGGGACTGCCATGATGTTTTCAGATTCTTCACGGAACACTGCACCATCAATCATAGAATGCGTGATGTTAGGGTTAATCACACTCATTAAGTTAAGTGCTTGAACGACATCAGGACATTTTTGACACGTTAAACTAATGAATGTTTCAAAATGGAATGAACCTTCTAAGTTTTTAATTTGGTCAATGATTGACTGTTTTTCTTTAGGTGCACGACCACTAACCTGTAAAATTGCTAAAACAAGTGAGTTAAACTCGTGACCTAATGGAATACCTGCAAATGTTACACCTGTTTCTTCGCCAGGACGATTGACTGAGAAACTTGGTGTACGTTTTAAAGACTTTTCAGAAAGTGAAAGTCTAGGTGACATATCAGAAATTTCTGTTAATAATTCTTTGAGTTCCTTAGATTTATCATCTGAACCAAGGCTGGCAACGAATTCAACGTTGCCCTCCATTAGTTCTAATAGTTGTTTAAGTTGTTGTTTTAAATCAGCATTAAGCATGGTTGTAATGCCTCCTTAGATTTTACCTACTAAATCTAAACCAGGTTGCAATGTTTTAGCGCCTTCTTCCCATTTAGCTGGGCATACTTCGCCAGGGTTTTTGCGAACATATTGAGCTGCTTTGATTTTGTGAGCTAATGTACTAGCGTCACGGCCAATTCCGTCAGCGTTAATTTCAGATGCTTGTACAACACCGTCTGGGTCGATAATGAATGTACCACGTTGAGCTAAACCAGTAGCTTCATCTAATACATCAAAATTACGAGTGATTGTTTGTGATGGGTCACCAATCATAGTGTAAGTGATTTTGCTAATTGCATCTGAATGGTCATGCCATGCTTTGTGTACGAAGTGAGTATCAGTTGATACTGAGAATACATTTACGCCTAATTTTTGTAATTCTTCATATTGGTTTTGTAAGTCTTCTAATTCAGTTGGACAAACGAATGAGAAGTCAGCAGGATAGAAGCATACTACGCTCCAAGAACCTTTTAAATCTTCTTGTGTAACTTCTTTAAATTGATCTTTTTTTGGATCGAAAGCTTGCGCTGTAAATGGTAAGATTTCTTTGTTAATTAATGACATAAATATCTTCCTCCTAAGAATTTAAGTATGAATTAGAACTATCAATTGATTGTGCTTAATTATAATAATTCTAATCTCTTAGTTAGCATTATTACATTTTGATCCAGAATAGTCAACTGGATAACTTTGTAAAGTGAATGATTACTTTTAAAATAAAGAAAGATAATATAAAGTGCTTTGATAATGGATTTTGTAGTCGATGATTTAAAAGGTTGTGTCTATATTTAATATCTTGATTTTAATGTAAAAAATGTAAAAAAAGAAGATTTGTATTCTCAACTAAGTCAACCTTATTGATAATGGTGTGAGAATATTTGTTCGAGATGGATGAAGGTAATGCGTGAGAAACTGGATTTTTTAAGTACGAGACAATATTTTTGAAAGTTCAATTATTAACTTATAAGCAAATAATTGCTATAAAAAAGTTTGGACGTGTACAATTGCAATATGAAGATTTTTAATTAACTGTAAAGTATCGAGGAGTGGTAACGTGTCAGATCATGTATATAATCTTGTGAAAAAGCATCATTCTGTTAGAAAATTTAAGAATAAACCTTTAAGTGAAGACGTTGTTAAGAAATTGGTAGAAGCTGGACAAAGCGCTTCGACGTCAAGTTTCCTACAAGCATACTCAATTATTGGTATCGACGATGAGCAGATTAAAGAAAATTTACGAGAAGTTTCTGGACAACCTTATGTTGTAGAAAATGGCTATTTATTCGTCTTTGTTATTGATTATTATCGTCATCATTTAGTTGATCAACATGCTGAAACTGATATGGAAAATGCATATGGTTCAACGGAAGGTTTGCTAGTAGGTGCAATCGATGCAGCATTAGTTGCCGAAAATATTGCGGTAACTGCTGAAGATATGGGGTATGGCATTGTCTTTTTAGGATCATTGAGAAATGATGTTGCACGAGTTCGAGAAATTTTAGACTTACCGGACTATGTCTTTCCATTATTTGGTATGGCAGTAGGGGAACCTGCAGAAGATGAAAATGGCGCAGCCAAACCACGCTTACCATTTGACCATGTCTTCCATCATAATAAGTATCATGCTGATAAGGAAACACAGTATGCACAAATGGCAGATTACGATCAGACAATCAGCAAGTACTATGATCAACGTACAAACGGGAATCGCAAAGAAACATGGTCGCAGCAAATTGAGATGTTCCTAGGAAACAAAGCAAGATTAGATATGTTAGAACAATTGCAAAAATCAGGCTTAATACAGCGATAGCAAGATACCAAAATAACCCGCCCCCTCTAGCTTAAAATGATAAGTATAGCTAGAAGGGGCGGGTATTTCTTGCAATGAATTAGTGTGAAGTTAATGCAGCATTATCATTTGATTCGAAAGTATCTTTGTCCCAATGTTTAGTTAACTTGGCGGTACCTGTACCAGCTAGCATTGAATCGTTCACGTTTAATGCTGTTCTACCCATGTCAATCAATGGTTCAACGGAGATGAGCACGCCGGCTAAAGCGACTGGCAAGTTTAACGTTGACAACACCAATATGGATGCAAATGTAGCCCCGCCAGCAACGCCGAATGAACTAATAATCACGACAGCGATTAACGTTACAATAAATTGTAAATCAATTTCTACATTAGCGACGGGTGCGACCATAATTGCAAGCATGGCAGGATAAATGCCAGCACAACCATTTTGTCCAATCGACAATCCAAATGTCGCAGCGAAATTGGCAATACCCTCCGGCACGCCTAGACGTCTTGTTTGTGTTTGTACATTCAGTGGTAAGGTACCCGCGCTTGAGCGTGATGTGAATGCAAAGATTAATACTTCCAAAGTCTTTTTAATATAGCGAATAGGGCTAATGCCTAACAGGCTTAAAATAATTAAGTGAATGATATACATCGTAATTAATGCAGCGTACGATGCGATTAAGAATTTTCCTAAAGTCCAAATGGCGCCAAAGTCACTTGTCGATAACGTGTTGGCCATAATTGCTAATACACCGTATGGCGTTAAACGTAAGACGAACGTCACAATCGCCATTACTAGTGAATAGATAGCGTCAATCGCACGCTTAAGCAATTCACCATGATCAGGTTGTTTGCGTGCTACGCGTAAATAAGCAAATCCTATAAACGAAGCAAATATCACAACAGCAATCGTGGAAGTTGCACGTTGTCCAGTGAAATCTAAGAATGGATTTTTAGGCAATAATTCCAAAATTTGTTGTGGTAACGTATGTGCTGTTAAATCTTTCGCTTGTTTAGCAATTTCGCTTCCACGTGCTTGTTCAGCGTTACCAAGATTAATTGTTGATGCGTCTAAACCAAACATCAAGGCATACACAACACCGACAATTGCAGCAATGGTGACAGTGCCGATTAAAAAGATAAAAATGAGACTACCAATTTTAGCAAATTTTTCTCCGATTTGAATTTTAGTGAATGCAGCGACAATAGAAATGAAAATTAAAGGCATCACAATCATTTGCAACAATGCAACGTAACCTTGTCCGACAATGTTGAACCAGTCACTTGTTGATGTTATAACATTCGAATGTGTTCCATAGACAAGATGTAGTAACACGCCAAATACAATGCCGATACCTAAAGCTGTAAACACACGTTTCGCAAAAGATATATGTTTACGAGCCATCATGTGCAATATTACGATGAAAATCACCAATACAATAATATTAATCAGTGTAAGAAAAGCATTCATGAACGTCACTCCTCAAATTTTTGAATATAATTCCGACCAGTATACTAAGAATAATATTAATTTTAAATTATTTCAAGAGGGCATTTGCAATTAAATGTAAACATGATGAAATTCGACCGTTGGCATAAGGGGATTTGTAAACAAATCGTTTTGAATTCAGTAGTGATAGGTGGAAAGGGTAAATAGTGTGATGAGCTAGTCGATTAAAGTTAATATTTGAAAATGAAGCAGGGCATTAAATGCAATAAATTAAATAAGTTGTCATTACAGCGTTAATAATAGAAATGATTTTAACAGGAAAAAAGTGATGAATATTTGGAAAAGATATATATCGTGTACTGTCATGAGAGATAAGATATGAGAAAACAAATGTATCCTTGAATCGAGATGTGGCTATGGCGGTTTGATAAAAATTGCTAACCTCATATTTATTGAATAAAAAAGATAATAAATGATCAACCTTGAAAAGACGCTTCGAACAAACACGTTGTAAAAAATTCTTTCGAATCAAAATTAGCATCTTTTGAGGATTCGTGTGTGCAGGTGGTAGTTCAAAAGCTACCGTAAACAAATATTTTTGTTTGAGCAAAAAGGCGTTTGTAGTAAATGTGAATATGAGTGTGCCCTTGTGCGATTCGTCATTTACTAACACAGCCAAACATTTAAATTGAATGGGCTTATTAAGATGAATCTATTTAGAAGTACACAGAAGCCATCCCATTTAAAAGTAACATACTACAAAAATTTATTCAAAATTCAATATTAATCATAATGAATAATTAAAAAACCTGAAACAAATTAGTTTGATATGCTCTCTTCAAAGTAGATATTGAAAGGAGTTTATCAGATTGTTTCAGGTTTTATGAATTGAGTATTAAATTTGAAAATAAATTACAGTTCTATAGTTTTATAAAAGATCAGTTTTTAAATCATAGATATATATTACTGAGTCTTACAGGCTGGGACATAAATCAATGTTCTATGCTCTACGAAGTTATATTGGCAGTAGTTGACTGAACGAAAATGCGCTTGTAACAAGCTTTTTTCAATTCTAGTCAACCTTGCCGGGGTGGGACGACGAAATAAATTTTGCGAAAATATCATTTCTGTCCCACTCCCTACAGGTTGAATAAACGTGCGAAGAAACCTTTTTTCTCTTCTTGAGGTTTTGGTTCTGACATTTCAGACTGTGAAGCTGTGCTGTCATTTTCTGCTTTCGCTTCCAATGAATCGTTCGAAGTAGCTTGTTTAGAAGCTTCTGCATGGGCTTCTGCTACTTGTTGTTCAGCATCATGTTGCGCTTCTGCATCTACTGTAGCTTCTTTATTTGAAGTCTCAGCTGCTTTGTCATTTTTAGGCTGCTCAACGCTGGCTTTTTCAATTGCTTCAGTTGCAGAAATTTGATCCTCTTTATCTACTTTAGTAGCAGTGCCATCGCCTGCATTTTCTGCTTTAGTATCCGTCTTAGCGTCTGTTGATGTATTCACTCCAGCAACCTTCGAATCTTTACTTTCAGCCTTTTCATCAGTAGCAGTATTATTTTCAACTTTATTTGATGATTCAGCCAATACTTTAGCTTGAGATGCTTGTGCTTCTTGGATAGCCTCTTGTGATGTTTGGATGGCTTTTAAGGATTCGCTATTTGAATCGATTTTAGTTGTAAGTTGATTTTGAAGTTCTTTTAATTCTTGTTGTTGCTGATGTACTTGATTCATCATTTGACCAAGTAGGTGACGTTCTTCGCGCATTTTCTGGATTTCTAGACGCAAATCTTCTACTAGTTGAGCAACATTTTGATTAGTAGGTAAGTTTTTGTCATCGTTTTTGACAATGACTTGCAGGAAGTCTTTTTCTTTTTCTAATTCATCAAACGCTAGATCATAACTATTTGTTTGTTTTACTTTGTCGGCTATGTCTTTGAAAAGCTCGATATCTTCTTCTTTGAAATCAGTTGCTTCACGACCACGATATTCAGTCTTGCTTAGTTGGTAACCACGTTCTTCTAAATGTTGAACAATTTTACGGACTTGCTTCTCACTTAGTTCTACGCGTTGTGCAAATTCTTTAGTTAACATACTTTAAAGTCCTTTCTGCATATACTTTATGTATACTGACGTTTGTCTACGGGCAGTGAAACGTCAGTCTTGCTTCATACATAGTTTAAACGTTATTGTTAGTGATTTCAAGTTTGTTTAAAATGGTTTACGTAAATCCATTTCTTCTAATAAATCATAAATAATTTCACGTGCGATACCATTTGCAAATACATACTTCAAAATATAATTTGATTTAACACTTGTACCGTAGATATCCTTTGTCAGTTTAATATTTTTCTTTAAAAATAAGTCCACTTTTTTAGTGTGACCATCATTAGTTGGATGAATGTAATCAATTTCAGTTTGTCTTTCAAATTGATGTTCGTATAAAAACTGTCTACGGTGTTCAATAATGAGCCCATTATCTTGTGTTAAATCTGCAGGTTCTTTAGGGACTTCCATCATTAAAAAGTTAATACTTCTAGAATGAACAAGGTTTGATAATAAGTTTAATTCATGTTCAATTTGATGTAATGTTTGTGTCATTAACTCATCATGGTTGGGTAGGTCTTTTGCAAATAAATAAATTAAAAATGCAGAATTGGTTGTGGCTTCATAATGTGCAGTTGCTAGACTGACAACAACATCGTTTTCTAAGCCTACGATAAAGACATAATCGTTTTCAGTTTTGTTGTTTTCTAATGAGCGTTTGATGATACGTTTATCTTCAGTTAAAGATAAATTTAACTTAGTATCGTAAAGTTTAAGTGCTTCGTTGTAATGTGGATCTTTGACAGATTGAATGGTTTTAAATTCCATAAGAACACCTCCCCAATTTAAATAATATTATAGCATAATCGCCTGTTGTAAAAGACTGTTCATAAACTTTTAAATGGTATAAAAAACTGTACTATCTTAAATTAGACAGTACAGTAATCTCATTTTGAATTCAGTGTGATAACTAAGCTTTGGGACCTTTAGATGCTTCAGCAAAATGTGTAATATCAACTTCTTCATAAGCTGAATTATTTTCTAGTACTTCTTGGTGAGATGAATGATCGCGAACGCCAACAACTAACATTTTATCGTCTAAAATAAGTTGTTTATATTTTTCTAATTCATCAGGCGCTAAGTTGTAGCGTGATAAAACTGCATGTTCACCATCTTCTCCTGTTAACAGTTTAGTCATTTTATCACTAAATGTTCCACTTGTTGAGATAAGGGAGATTTCAGAGTCGTGTAAGTCATTTAGGTGTAATTTACTTTTACTAATAATTGTTAGCTCTGATTCTAAATAACCTTCAGATTTCTTTTGATTGATTACGTTGTATAATTCGCCAGTGTCATTTACTACAGTAATATCTGCCATAGTTGTCGCCCCTTTAAAAATTTGTTTATTCAATCTTTTACCCTTCTTATTATAAAGTAAAACCCTTACATTATTAAGTTATAAGTCTTCATTCGCATTAAACGTCTCTGTACATTTATAAAACTATTAAAAGTTTACCTAAGCAGTTATTGAAAAAATGCCGAAAATTTGCTATTATCGTTAAATAATTTACATAAACTCATATAATCTAAAGAATATGGCTTTAGAAGTTTCTACCATGTTGCCTTGAACGACATGACTATGAGTAACAACACAATACTAGGAGTAGCTTCAGCCATTAAATTGTAACCATGATGGGTGATTTATATCATTTTATATGATGGTCACAGTTTATTTGATGAAACTTCTTTTACATTGATTGCATGACCAATACGTGATGCATGTTCGTTCACTCATAAACCCTGAAACTATTATTTAGTTTGGGGATTTTTTTGTATCTAGCACCAATTTAAGAGCAAAATGTTTCACACAAATCTGAGGAGGTTTTAAGAGTGGAGTTACTAGGACAAAAAGTAAAGGAAGACGGCGTTGTCATTGATGAGAGGATTTTAAAAGTCGATGGATTTTTAAATCATCAAATTGATGCAAAGTTAATGGATGAAGTTGGTCGCACTTTTTACGAGCAATTTAAAGATAAAGGGATTACTAAAATCTTAACCATTGAAGCTTCCGGTATCGCACCAGCAATCATGGCTGCACTGCATTTTGATGTGCCATGTTTATTTGCGAAAAAAGCAAAACCTAGCACTTTGACGGATGGTTATTATGAAACATCTATTCATTCATTTACTAAAAATAAAACAAGTACGGTCATTGTTTCAAAAGAATTTTTATCAGAAGAAGATACTGTACTCATCATCGATGACTTTTTAGCAAATGGTGATGCTTCATTAGGATTATACGATATCGCACAGCAAGCGAATGCTAAGACAGCTGGTATTGGTATAGTTGTTGAAAAGAGTTTCCAAAATGGGCATCAACGTTTAGAAGAAGCAGGCTTAACAGTTTCTTCTCTCTGCAAGGTTGCTTCACTAGAAGGAAATAAAGTGACATTGGTGGGAGAAGAATAATGAAAAATTTAATCCTAAGTGTTCAACATCTTTTAGCTATGTACGCAGGTGCCATCTTAGTTCCAATCATTGTTGGTACAAGTTTGAAGTTTACGCCTGAACAAATCGCTTACTTAGTTACAGTAGATATATTTATGTGTGGAGTTGCCACATTTTTACAAGCCAATAAAGTAACAGGAACAGGATTACCAATCGTTCTTGGATGTACATTCACGGCTGTTGCGCCCATGATTTTAATTGGTCAAACGAAAGGAATAGATGTACTTTACGGTTCGCTATTTTTATCAGGGATATTAGTTATTATCATCGCGCCTTTCTTTTCACATCTTGTGAAATTCTTCCCACCAGTAGTAACGGGTAGTGTTGTTACTATCATTGGTATCAATTTAATGCCAGTAGCAATGAATTACTTAGCTGGAGGTCAAGGTGCAAAGGACTATGGAGATGTTAAGAACATTTTGTTAGGTTTAATGACATTAATCATTATTCTTGTTTTACAAAGATTCACAACTGGATTTATTAAGAGTATTGCCATATTAATTGGACTCGTTTTAGGAACGATAGGTGCTGGCTTACTTGGGATGGTCGATATTAATCAAGTCAATCATGCCGGTTGGTTAGGCATCCCAGTGCCGTTTAAATTCTCAGGATTTAGCTTTGATGTGACATCGACGTTAGTGTTCTTTATTGTAGCTATCGTTAGTTTAATTGAGTCGACAGGTGTCTATCATGCGTTAAGTGAAATTACCGGTAAGAAGTTAGAAAGAAAAGATTTTCGTAAAGGTTATACTGCGGAAGGTCTAGCGATAGTGTTAGGTTCTATATTCAATTCATTTCCGTATACAGCCTATTCGCAAAATGTAGGACTTGTTTCTTTATCCGGCGCTAAGAAAAACAATGTTATATACGGCATGGTCGTGTTATTACTTATATGTGGTTGTATACCTAAGCTTGGCGCATTAGCAAATATCATACCGCTACCTGTGTTAGGTGGTGCGATGATAGCTATGTTTGGCATGGTAATGGCATATGGTGTTAGTATATTAGGACATATCGATTTTAAAAATCAAAACAATTTATTAATTATCGCTGTATCAGTAGGATTAGGTACTGGTATAAGCGCTGTACCACAAGCATTTAAAGGTTTAGGTGAACAATTTGCATGGTTGACCCAAAACGGAATTGTTTTAGGCGCAATCTCTGCAATTATTCTTAATTTCTTTTTTAATGGAATAAAGTATAAACAAACGGAAGAAAATGTGAAATAATATAACTAATTAATTTGAAAAATGGAGGCTGTTTTTAATGTGGGAAAGTAAATTTGCAAAAGAATCATTAACGTTTGATGATGTGTTATTAATTCCAGCACAATCTGATATTTTACCGAAAGACGTTGATTTAAGCGTACAATTATCAGACAAAGTTAAATTGAATATTCCAGTTATTTCTGCTGGTATGGATACTGTAACTGAATCTAAAATGGCGATTGCTATGGCTCGTCAAGGTGGTTTAGGTGTTATTCATAAAAATATGGGCGTTGAAGAACAAGCGGACGAAGTTCAAAAAGTAAAACGCTCAGAAAATGGTGTCATTTCAAACCCATTTTTCTTAACACCAGAAGAAAGTGTTTATGAAGCGGAAGCATTAATGGGTAAATACCGTATTTCAGGTGTACCAATTGTTGATAATAAAGAAGATCGCAACTTAGTAGGTATTTTAACAAACCGCGACTTACGTTTTATTGAAGACTTCTCAATTAAAATTGTAGATGTAATGACGCAAGAAAATTTAATTACAGCTCCAGTGAATACAACACTTGAAGAAGCAGAAAAAATTCTCCAAAAACATAAGATTGAAAAGTTACCATTAGTTAAAGACGGGCGTCTAGAAGGTCTTATTACTATTAAAGATATTGAAAAAGTTATCGAATTCCCTAATGCAGCAAAAGATGAACATGGTCGTCTACTTGTGGCCGCAGCAATCGGTATTTCAAAAGACACTGATATTCGTGCTCAAAAATTAGTCGAAGCAGGTGTGGATGTCTTAGTTATCGATACAGCACATGGTCACTCTAAAGGCGTTATCGATCAAGTGAAACATATTAAGAAGACTTACCCAGAAATCACATTAGTAGCAGGTAACGTAGCAACTGCAGAAGCAACAAAGGATTTATTTGAAGCGGGTGCAGATATTGTTAAAGTTGGTATTGGCCCAGGTTCAATTTGTACGACACGTGTTGTAGCAGGTGTTGGTGTACCACAAATTACAGCAATTTATGATTGTGCAACTGAAGCACGCAAACATGGTAAAGCTATCATTGCTGATGGTGGTATTAAATTCTCAGGAGATATCATTAAAGCATTAGCTGCTGGTGGACATGCGGTTATGTTAGGTAGCTTATTAGCAGGTACTGAAGAAAGCCCAGGCGCAACAGAAATTTTCCAAGGTAGACAATATAAAGTATACCGCGGTATGGGCTCTTTAGGTGCGATGGAAAAAGGTTCAAACGACCGTTACTTCCAAGAGGACAAAGCGCCTAAGAAATTTGTACCTGAAGGTATCGAAGGACGTACAGCATATAAAGGTGCGTTACAAGATACAATTTACCAATTAATGGGCGGTGTGCGTGCTGGTATGGGTTATACTGGTTCACACGATTTAAGAGAATTACGCGAAGAAGCACAATTCACACGTATGGGCCCTGCTGGTTTAGCAGAAAGTCACCCACATAATATTCAAATTACGAAAGAATCACCGAACTACTCATTCTAATTAAGATAAAGGAGAACGACAAATATGGAAATGGCAAAAGAACAAGAGTTAATCCTTGTCTTAGACTTTGGTAGCCAATACAACCAATTAATTACACGCCGAATTCGTGAAATGGGCGTTTATAGTGAATTACACGATCATGAAATTTCAATTGAAGAAATTAAGAAAATGAATCCAAAAGGTATCATCTTATCAGGTGGTCCAAATTCAGTTTATGAAGAAGGTTCATTTACAATTGATCCGGAAATATATAATTTAGGAATTCCAGTACTTGGTATTTGTTACGGCATGCAATTAACTACTAAATTATTAGGTGGTAAAGTTGAACGTGCCAATGAACGTGAATACGGTAAAGCAATCATTAATGCGAAGTCAGATGAGTTATTCGCTGGCTTACCAGCAGAACAAACTGTTTGGATGAGTCATTCTGATAAAGTTATTGAAATTCCAGAAGGCTTTGAAGTTATCGCTGATAGTCCAAGTACAGACTATGCAGCAATCGAAGATAAGAAACGTCGCATTTATGGTGTTCAATTCCATCCAGAAGTACGTCATACAGAATATGGTAATGATTTATTAAATAATTTTGTCCGTCGTGTTTGTGATTGTAAAGGTCAATGGACAATGGAAAACTTTATCGAAATCGAAATTGAAAAGATTCGTCAACGCGTAGGAGACCGTCGTGTATTATGTGCGATGAGTGGCGGCGTAGATTCATCTGTTGTAGCTGTACTATTGCATAAAGCAATAGGTGATCAACTAACATGTATCTTTGTAGACCATGGCTTACTTCGTAAAGGTGAAGGCGATATGGTTATGGAGCAATTCGGTGAAGGTTTCAACATGAATATTATCCGTGTTAATGCGAAAGATCGCTTTATGAATAAATTAAAAGGTGTTTCAGATCCTGAACAAAAACGTAAAATCATTGGTAATGAATTTGTATATGTGTTTGATGATGAAGCATCAAAACTTAAAGGTGTAGACTTCCTTGCGCAAGGAACACTATATACAGACGTCATCGAATCAGGTACTAAGACAGCACAAACAATCAAATCACATCACAATGTTGGTGGATTACCAGAAGACATGGAATTCGAATTAATCGAACCAATCAATACATTGTTTAAAGATGAAGTACGTAAATTAGGTATTGAGTTAGGTATTCCAGAACATTTAGTATGGCGACAACCATTCCCAGGACCTGGTCTTGGTATTCGTGTACTTGGAGAAATTACTGAAGATAAACTAGAAATCGTAAGAGAATCAGACGCGATTTTACGCCAAGTGATTAGAGAAGAAGGTCTTGAAAGAGAAATTTGGCAATACTTCACAGTGTTACCAAACATTCAATCAGTAGGTGTTATGGGAGACTACCGTACGTATGATCACACAGTAGGTATCCGTGCAGTAACATCTATCGACGGCATGACAAGTGACTTCGCACGCATCGATTGGGAAGTCTTACAAAAGATTTCTAGTCGTATCGTAAACGAAGTAGATCACGTCAACCGCGTAGTCTATGACATTACATCAAAACCACCAAGCACAATTGAGTGGGAATAATTATATATAGCAGGCTGGGACATAAATCAATGTTCTATGCTCTACGAAGTTATATTGGCAGTAGT
>OBZE01000304.1_pt1 | contig 24204 bp, 19 predicted proteins | sample 1476901 | NCBI WGS metagenome assembly OBZE01 (sample SAMEA2580235, study PRJEB22360) | human gut metagenome | biome: human gut; feature: human-associated habitat; material: faeces | place: Denmark | collected 2008/2010 | reverse complement strand
TGGGGGCCTATGATGCCCTCGTAGCTTTTGACGCGGCTGCATACCTCCGCCCATAGCTGATTGATTTCTTCCGTGTTCATAAGCAGGCCTTCGATCATGCGCGTGCAGGTGAGTTCGCCTTACGCGGTTTCGGTTCGTTGAAAACTGATTGCCGCCGTGTTTTACAGCAGCTGCGCAACCTGGATGCCCAGGTTCGTGAGCATGCGCTTTTTGCCGGACATTTTCAAAAGGCCGATTCCTTCCAGCTTTTTCAGCGTGTTATGCACGCTCGACTGCGCCGCTCCGGTCAGTTTGACCACGTCCGATACGCCCAGCACCCCTTCTTTCAGGTAGATGACGAGGAAGTCCTTCTCGCGCTGGGACAGGGACGCGATGATCGGCTGCGCATCCACCGGCGCGGGCTGGATTTGCGGTTGCATTTGCCGACCGTAGGGGTAGCCCATCGGTTGTTGGATGGGCGCCTGCATGTAGCCTTGCTGAGTAGCCGGCGCGTATCCGGGTTGCGCGAACTGTTGCGGGGCTGCATACGCCATCTGCGGAGCCTGCTGGTACGCCTGCATAGGCGGCTGGGCCGCAAACCCCGGTGCGTATTGAGCCGAAGGCTGAGCGTATGCGGGCTGGGCGTTGTATGCGGGCTCGTGATCCTCCTCGGCGATTCGGTAGCGCGGCGCCGTGGGTTCGGGATGCTCTGCGTCCTCGTCCTCCTCGACGTGGTTGATCTCAAGTTCCTTGGGAAGCTGCGGATTGCTGCCGTTGGCGCTGATGGTGACCACCGACCCGGTGCCGAGGTTGTCTTCGATGCTGATGGTGCCGTGGGTGAAGTCAAGGTATTCCTTCACGATGGGGAGGCCCGATCCTACGCCGCGGATGTAGCTTTTCATGGGTTCGATGGCGGAGGTGAATCCGGGCAGTTGCGCACGGTCTTTGCAGGCGATGCCCGGCCCCTGGTCCGCGAAACGGATGGTGCAGCCGTGATCGAGGATGGATACCGTAGCTTCCTGGAATCGTGCGTGTATGAAGTTTTCCGAAACCTCGCGAATAACCGTATAGGGAATGGTGCCGCCTGCCGCCTGTGATTGCTGATATACGTTCGTTGCCAGGCTTTCGATGAATTCGCCGGTGGGAGCGGGCTGGATTTCAGTGACACGCGGCGCGCTCAGCAAGTTGTCGTATAGGGCGATGCGTGCAACCGAATTCACGTGAGTGAAGTCGAAACCCTCATCATCGTTGTTTTCAGGCAATTCCTGATGCTGTTCTTGCTCGCTCATCTGCGCTTTTACCGCTTTCCACATTCGTCGTTTTCCAAAGTTTTACACATTTTCGGGAAAAAACCTTGAAAAGTGTACCCTCTTTTCCCATCGAATTCCATTCAACTGGGCAAATTCCGGAATCGAATGTGGAAAAATCACTTTCGATTGAAAGTTTTTCACAACGATGAACTCATTGTTTCCTTGGTTTTCCACTTTCTATTCAAAGATTGTTGAAAACTGGAATGAAAACTCGAATAAGTGTGAAAAACAGAGGTGCAAAGGTTTTCGACATTGTTGAAATTCCAGGTTGTTCCGACCCGTTCCGACGGCTTTTTTCAACTGGTGAGAGGATTTTGCTGCAGGATTTGGAAAGCACCAGGTCAGTTGAGCATTCCGATGAAAAGCATTCTGATGGTGCCATAAAGAACGGAAAAATGCCTGTTCAGAAGCGTGTTGAAAACTATTCACATGATTAATTGCCTGGTCAAGCGCTTGCTTGCTTACGGTTTTGAGCGATCGGAAACCGCACGTTTCGATATTTTTCCACAGCGATTTTCGAATGAATTCCAAGTTTTCAACGTTTTCCACAATCGCCCGAATCGCTCAATGATGAGAGATAAGTTTTTTCAGCCGTTAGGTGCGGATTTTGGGGTGCGTTTCCTTCTTTTCCCGAGCGTCGATTGGTCGCAAGGTCCGTTTTCGTTGAATGTCATTTCATTACCCGCCTTGGTTTTCCACTGCTATCCCCTCATGTGTTGAGGGTAGGTGCTGCTGGTGATGGTGGAGCGTGCTTCTCGCGCGATTTCCCTCGGGTTGCCGAAAGTGCCTCCGTTAGATGAAGATGATTTAGCGCCCCCAAGAAACATAAAGGGGAATCCCTTTTCGATTTTTCCCTTACCGGTGCGTTCGAGCCGCCGAAAAGATGTCCCCACTAGATGTTGCGACCCATGTTTTCGATCCCCCAATGAATTGTTGAAAGCAACGTTTTCCGGTGCACTGGCAATGTTGTGGAAAACTTCGTGTTTTCGCAGGTGGGCTTTCATAATGTGGGTATCTTGTGCATCGGTTGGCATATATAGGTAAAAACCTTTTGACAGTCGGGCCGTTCCGGTTATACTCAACAAGTTGCTCTAAACCATGAAAGGGAAACGATATGAAGCGCACCTATCAACCTAACACTCGTAAGCGTGCCAAGTGCCACGGCTTCCGTGCCCGCATGGCAACCAAGGGCGGCCGCAAGGTTCTGGCTGCTCGCCGTGCTAAGGGTCGTAAGCGTCTCTGCGTGTAAAGAGTATTCGATTGGAGACTATCAAGTCCAAAGCGGACATCTCCGATCTGTTCTCTAGCGGAAAGCGCCTGCGTACACCGTACCTTACGCTCATAGTGTTACCAGCGAAGCAGCACGGCCTTCACGGTCGTGTTGCTTTTATTGCAGGAAAAAAATCCGGTAACGCTGTATGGCGTAATAGCGCAAAACGTCGGATGAGAGCTATTTGCCATGAGCTGGGCGGCCCATTCCCGAATCTCGATGTGATATTTCTCGCGAAGTCGGGTATTTGCCGCGCTAAGTATAGTAAAGTGCTCGAAACATGCGACGAAGCGCTGAAACGCGCTGGAATTCGGTAGGGTCTGATTGGAATGAAGAAAGGTTTCGGAAGCATACCGTGTAAGGTGGCTATGTTTCTCATTACCTTTTATAGGGCGGCGATCTCGCCTATGTTCCCGTCGTGCTGCCGTTTTACCCCGACGTGCTCGGAATACGGGCTCATCGCGTTTCAACGCTACGGTTTCGCAAAGGGCTTAAGGCTGACGGTAAAACGTATTCTACGGTGTCGACCTGGAGGGCCGCACGGCTACGATCCCGTTCCGTAAGGGCGGGGCTTCAGCCGGCGGCTTTTTGTCGGTTAAAGGAAGGAAAACCATAGTATGTGGGAAGTGTTCAAGAACTGGATATTCGACATCATCCAATTCTTCTTTGGCTTCTGCCAAGACTGGGGCTTGGCTATCATCATCGTGACCATCATCTTCCGTGTGCTTATCTCCCCGTTGATGCATAAGCAGACGAAGTCTTCTTATCAGATGCAGAAGGTTCAGCCTCTGATGCAGGAGATTCAGACGAAGTATGCCAACGACCCGCAGCGCATGCAGGAGGAGATGCAGAAGCTTTACGCTGATGCTAAGTTCAACCCCCTGGCCGGCTGCCTCCCCATGCTCCTGCAGATGCCTATCTTCATCGCCCTGTTCCAGGTGCTGCGTGAGATGCCGAACTATCTGGGTTCCGACGAGGGCTACCAGTTCTTCAATCTGGTTCCCAACCTGGTTATGACGCCGTCCGGTGCGGTTGCCGGCGGCTTCGGCACGTTCCTTCCGTACCTCATCCTCATGGTAGTGTTCGCCGGCGCTACGTTCCTGCCTATGATCTTGATGCAGATGGGCCAGAAGGATAACCCGCAGCGCAACCAGACCATGATCATGGCTGGCGTCATGAGCTTGTTCATGCTGTGGATCAGCTGGAGCTCCCCCGCTGGCGTTCTTCTGTTCTGGGGCGTTTCCTCCATCATCGGCGTGTGCCAGCAGCAGATCTCCATGCGTCTCATGAAGAAGCGCGATGCTGAGAAGGAGGAGACCATCGAGGTGAAGCCGATCGAGGTCGACGTTACCCGTAAGGCTAAGAAGCCGCGTCCGAAGAAGAAGGACACATCCAAAAAGCACGCTTAATCGATTTTGCGTAATGGTGCGCGGTGTTTCACGTGAAACACCGCGCACTGTGGTTTTTAGTTCTAAGGAGCTGCAAATGGCAGAAGAAGAGAACGTGGAGTTGACCGCAGAAGAGGCTCAAGACGCCCAGGTCGAACAAGACGGCATCAGCGACGAGGATCTTGATCGCATCGCGGATACCGCCATCGCAACTATCCAGGATATCCTGAAGCACTTCGATGTCGGCGAGGTCACCATTGACGAGTACGAAGGCGATGAAGGCGAGCTTATCCTCGACATCACCGGTGACGATCTGGCTGTTCTCATCGGCCGCCATGGTAAGACCCTTGATGCGTTGCAGTTTCTGGTGTCCGCTATTACCGTTCGCACCATGGGCTTCCGTTATCCCGTTATCGTCGATGTTGAGGGTTACAAGAATCGTCAGCGAGAGAAGCTCGAGTCCATCGCTCGTAATGCTGCCGCGAAGGCTGCCAAGCAACATCGCAGCGTGAAGCTTCGCCCCATGAATCCGTACGAGCGTCGCATCGTGCATATTGCGCTTCGTGACGACGAACGCGTCGAGACGGCATCTGAGGGAGAGGGCTCCGCGCGCCACGTTGTGGTTGTTCCGCTCTAAGCAGTTGCTTCTATTTGGCTCTTGGCTGATATCTCAGGAACCTATCAGGCCGCATCTTCGGATGCGGCCTCTTTGTTTTTCGAGGGGTTCATATCCTTGGAGTCCAATATGCTGCATGAAGGGCTAAAGTATGTTTCACGTGAAACAACAGGACAGAAGGAACGGTTCATGCACGAGGACTTGCTCAAGCGACATTTGGAGTTGGTTATCGAAGCCAACAAGACCACGAACATCACGCGTATCTCTTCTTGGGAAGATGGCATGGTGCTCCATGTCCAGGATTCCCTGCTTGGCCTTGATGCTTTGAACGCTTGTCCCGAAGGCCGCTATGCCGATATTGGAACGGGTGCGGGTTATCCTGGTATTCCGCTTGCCATTGAAACCGGTAGACCCACGTTGCTGGTCGACTCCGTTCAAAAGAAGGTTCAGATCCTTGATGGTTTCATCGAGGAACTGGGGCTTGACAACGTATCCACGTATGCCGGCCGCATTGAGGACCTTGGTCGCGAGCAGGCTGGGCAATTTGCTGCGATTAGTGCTCGGGCATTGTCTAAACTGTCCGTCTTGCTGGAGCTCTCTTCCCCGCTGCTGAAGATGGGCGGCCGTCTCATCTGCTTCAAAGCCCTCGTTGAGCAAGATGAGCTTGATCACGCTCGCGTCGTCGGCAAGCAGGTTGGTATGGAACTGGTTGATGATCAGACCTATGAGCTTGATGATTACTCTCGCCGGATTCTGTGCTATGAGAAGGTTGCTAAGCCGAAGCTGAAGCTGCCTCGCAGAACCGGTTTGGCTCAGAAAAAGCCGCTGTAGCGATATAAGCCGTTCCCGATATTGTAGGGGCGGCTTTTTTCTTATCGAGGTTTCGTTGATTTCCGTTCAAAAGTCCCTATTGTGGGTTGGGGTTTTATACGCGTGAAACGAAACACGGTATACTAGCGTCTGAAACCATGAAAGGGGGTTCCTGTGGGATTTTTTGACGGCCTCAGGAAAGATAAAAAGCAAGCTGAGCCGGTTCAGCAGGAACAACGCGTACAGGAAGATACCGTTGAGGATGAGATAGCCATCGAGCACATCGAAGTGGTCGAGCGCGACCCTCATAACTCAACCGAACCCGAGCCGCAGCCTGTTGAATCTCGCCCCGAAATCGAGCCTACGCCCATTCGCTCCTACCGCGATAAGAAGCCGGTGAAGCATGTGGTTGGCCAGACGAAGATCATGGCGATTATCAACCAGAAGGGCGGTGTGGGTAAGTCCACCACTGCAATCAATCTTTCCGCCGCGCTTGGTGAGATGGGCAAGCAGGTGCTTCTTGTCGACCTTGATCCTCAGGGTAATTCCTCAAGCGGCCTTGGAGTTGAGAAGAGCCAGGTGCAGAATTGCATCTACGATGTGCTGCTCAACGATGTTCCCGTCGAAGAGGTTATCATCCCCGATGTGTGCGAGGGTTTGGACTTGGTTCCGGCGACCATCAACCTTGCCGGCGCGGAAGTCGAGCTGGTTTCCGAGATGGCGCGCGAGAATCGTCTTAAGGATGCCATCGGGGCTCTTCGCGGTAAATATGATTACATCTTCATTGATTGCCCCCCTTCCCTGGGCTTGCTGACGGTTAACGCCCTAGTTGCCGCCGATAAGCTGCTTATCCCTATTCAGTGCGAGTTCTATGCATTGGAAGGTGTGACAAAACTCCTTGATTCGATGAAACGTGTCAAAACTCGCTTGAATCCCACGTTGGATATCTACGGAGTACTTATGACTATGTACGACGGTCGAACCACGCTGTCCCGCCAAGTGGTTGAGGAAGTGCGCAGCTATTTCGGGCGATTGGTGTTCGAGACGCTGATTCCCCGTACCGTAAAGCTTTCCGAGGCTCCTAGCTTCGGTCAACCGATAACCCTGTACGACCCTTCGGGCAAAGGCGCCCAGTCGTACATGAGTCTTGCTAAGGAAGTGATTGCCCGTGGCTAGGAATGGTCGTGGTGGTCTTGGTCGTGGTTTGAACTCGTTGTTGGGCGGTGCCTATGAGGAGGCTATTCCTCAGGAGGAGCCGCAACGTGTGCGCGTGGATGCCGAGCAGCCGCAGCAGTCTCAACCGAAGCCTCAGCCCGAGCGTGAAGTGATTCGCGAGACCGTTCCCGCGCAAAAATCGCCTGAGCCCCGGACGGCTCGCGAAGCCGTTCACTCCTCCTATGAAGAGCAGGAGCCCGAGTCGATCGTTGAAAACGGCGTTGAGGTCACCATCAAAGGAGTTGCCCAGCGTGCTGCGCGTCCTGCTGTCCAGGAAGTGGTTGAGCGTACGGTAGCGTCTTCTGCCGCTGCGCAAAACGACGGCGATGCGCAATCTCGTGAAGTGAACGAAGTGGACATCAACGCGATTGCCCCTAATCCCGATCAGCCTCGTACGAATTTCAAGCGCGAGGAGCTGGAGGAGCTTTCCGCTTCTATCCAAAAAGACGGGCTTTTGCAGCCGATTCTGGTGCGTCCGCTTGAGGATGGCACGTATCAGATCATCGCCGGTGAGCGTCGTTGGCAAGCATCGAAGCTGGCAGGTTTGCGGCAAGTGCCTATCCGAGTTAAGGAAGCTAGTGACGACAAGGCTCTGGAGCTTGCGCTTATTGAGAACATCCAGCGTTCTGATCTTAATCCCATTGAGGAAGCGTACGGCTATCGCCGCATGATGGAACGATTGAACATGACGCAGGCTGAGGTTGCGCAGGCAATGTCGAAAGGTCGTTCCACGGTTGCGAATGCCTTGCGTTTGCTGGAGCTTCCCGAGGAAGCCCAACAGTTGCTGTTCGAGGAGAAGATTACCGCCGGTCACGCACGAGCTATCCTTTCCATCCCCACGAAAGAAGGACGCGAGCGCCTGACGCGTAAGCTGGTTGAGGAAAAGCTGTCTGTTCGCGAAGCTGAGGCTTTGGCACGCTTGTTCTCCGGAAAGAAAAATGAGAACGCTAAGCCGAAGACTCCTATGCCGAAGGAATACCGAAAGGTTGCCCGTACGCTTAAGGATGTTCTGGATACGCCGGTTAAGGTGAAATCCGTCAACGGCAAGAATAAGATCGAAATCGAATTTAAGGACGAAGACGATCTTGAGCGTCTGTTCAAGGGTATTCTTGCTTCGAACCTTGCATAAGGAATTTCGATTTTCAAGCAAAGTAAACGAGTCGACGCATTCATCGCCGGCTCGTTTTTTTATTTGACGAGTGATCATGCGTTCGTTGCCGTCACCAGCGCCGAATGAGTCGAGCTATATTGAGTTGTCGATCTGATAACCCGATAGATATCGCGCGCTTTCGATTTAGGGGTTTGCGCCATTACGGGGAAGCGCGTCCTTTGTTCTCAGTGAGCGGTCATGTTTACGAAAAGGAAACCTCCCGATGCTTTCGATGATATCCAGGAAAGCATCGGGAGGTTGTGAGGCTATGAAACCAGTTTATGCTGCCTTTGCAAACGTGATAAGGCATCAATTGCTACCGTTTGCGGGGCCCGCACTTGATAAGCGCACTTGCTATCGCCCGTTCGTGAACGTGTTCTTCAGCTGTCCGCAGGCGCCGGCGATATCGGATCCCCTGGAATCTCGCAACGTGGTCTCTATCCCGTGACGGCCTGTTTCGGCAATCCATTTGTCGATGGTTCTGGAAGCGCTTGGCTTATACGGTGATTCAGGGATCGAGTTGATGGGAATCAGGTTTATATGGCAAAGCAATCCCTTGCAGAAGTCCAGTAGCGCCGTCAGGTCCGCATCAGTGTCGTTAACACCATCGATCATGATGTATTCGAACGTGACGCGACGATTCGTTTTCTCGATATAACGCAGCAGGCTTTGCTTAAGCTTCGGCAAGGGGAAACCGCTGGTTTTCGGCATCAGCTCAAGGCGCACATCCTGTCGTGCTGCATGAAGGGACACGGCAAGTGTGAACTGCTCGGGCTCTTCCGTGAATCGGTCGATTCCAGGAATGATGCCGCACGTGGAGATGCAGATGTGACGCGCTCCGATACCCAAGCCTTTTTCGTCGTTGATGATACGTAGCGCGCTCAAGACGTTGTCGTAGTTCAGCAGTGGTTCGCCCTGTCCCATGCCGACGACATTGGTCACGCGACGCCCCATAAGGCGCTGCACTGTGACGATCTGATCGACAATCTCGCCTGCGGTTAAATTGCGCGTAAGGCCTTCTTTCCCTGTCGCGCAAAACGAGCACGCCATAGGGCAGCCGGCTTGCGTGGAAAAGCAGACCGTAAGACGGTCGCCGTTGCGCGATGGGATGGCAACGGTTTCAACGCATACGCCGTCGTGGTATTCCAGGAGCAGCTTATGGGTGCCATCGTTGGAAACGGCCTCCTCTAGCACGCTTGGCACGTATAACGGATACTCCTCGGAAAGCTGGGTTCGAAGTTTAGAGGGCAGGTTGGTCATGTCTTCGTAGCTTTGAGCGCCTTTGCTGTAGAGCCACTCGTAAAGCTGTTTTGCGCGAAAAGATGGTTGACCGAGTTCCTTCATAAGGGAAGCCAGGTCGCTTTGGGTGAAGTTTTTGATTGGTGTATTCATGCGGGTCATTATACCTGTTTCACGTGAAACATCAGCGCTTACCTTGCATGCTGTGAAGCCTGTGTGCGGGTTTTGCTATACTGCAGCAATACGATCTCTAAAGGAGAAAGAAGGAGTCATGTCTTCAAGTATCGATCCTCGTTCTTGTCGTGTTGCTCTTTTGTGCGGCGGCAAAAGCAACGAGCGTGAAATTTCCTTGGCATCCGGTAAGGGTGCTCGCGAAGCTTTGGAGACGGCGGGTTTTTCCGTCACTGATATCGATCCGGCGAACAAGGAAGACCTGAAGCGTTTGATCGAGGAACCGTTCGACGTGGCGTTCCTCTGCCTGCATGGCAAATATGGTGAAGACGGTACGGTGCAAGGCTTGCTCGATATCATCGGTATCCCTTACACGTGCTCTGGCGTGTGGTCGAGCGCGCTTGCCATGGACAAGGTGAAGGCAAAGGTCTTCTACGAGCGCGAGGGTATCCCCACTCCTCCGTCCTTGACGGTTAACAAGGGTGATAAGGTTGATATCCAGCAGGTCATCTCGTCTATGGGTGAGAAGGTCGTTGTGAAGCCCGGTACCGAGGGCAGCGCTATCGGCGTGTTCATCGTGGAGGGCGCGGAAGCCATCGAAGAGGCTTTGCAGAAAGCGCTCGATATTGATGATGAGGTGCTTATCGAGCGTTATATCAAAGGTCGCGAATTCACTGTCGCTGTTCTGGGGAACCATGAGCCGAAGGCTATGCCCGTTATCGAAATCGTTCCCAAGAGCGATTTCTATGACTTTGAGTCGAAGTATGCCGTGGGCGGCTCTCAGCATATCTGCCCTGCGCGCATCCCCGACGATGTGACGAAGGTTATGCAGCGCGAGGCGGAAAACGCTCACAAAGCGCTCTCGTGCAGCGGTACCTCTCGCACTGACTTCATTTTGGAAGACAACGGTGATTGTTGGGCGCTGGAGACGAACACCATCCCCGGCATGACGGCAACGTCCCTTCTTCCCGATGCCGCTCGTGCTGCAGGCATGACCTTCCCCGAGCTGTGCACCAAACTTATCGAGCTTGCCCTGGAAGAGCCTGTGCGATAAACGGGTTTGCAGAACAATTTTGTTGGGAGTCGATTGAATTAGTCGTTTTTCATAAACGGGCGACCTAAAACAATTCAGCGCACCCCTGAGAAATGGGATGTCGTTGGATACAGAATACGTGGCAAACAGAAATGGATGCCATTAGACAAAGGATGCATGGCAAACAGAGGGGGCTGATTCCGGAAGTGTTCCGGGGTCAGCCCCCTCTTGCTGTAGCTTGGCACCATGCGATGCTCTAACGGATTGTATAGCGTTAAGATTGATTTGGAGGATGGGCTCTTATTCGTAGAGCAGGCCATCATGCCATCCGTTGATTTAAGAGTTGACCTCGATGCGGGGATTTAAGATCGAATAATCTTCCAAAAAACTTTATGTCGTCCTATGACAGGATGAACTCCGTAGTGTCGAGCGAACCCTTGAAATATCCTTTATGAAAGCCATTGGCCAACGAAGTTTAGTGAAAGGGTGTATCTAAAACAACCTGCAGCTTTTTAAGCCGAACACCACCAATGCGACCAATGCTAGCAAGAATGCCCAGCTGATCAAAAAACAGCCCTTGTTCCCTTCCCTGCTCTTTTGAACCATCAAGTCGGTAAAGCCCCGGGATTTCTTGAGGATGGCGGTATGGCTGTCGCCCTTGGGCATATCAGCTCGCTGCGAAGGCTGCCAGGTTCCATGGGAATCAAGAATCGATTGCACACCTTGATTCTTGATGTCGATACGCGGGCGTATGCCTTGTGCAAGCGATTTCATGGTCGTTTGCATAAAAGTATCGAAATCCGATTGATGTACCTTGTCGTAGCAGAAGATTGCGACTTCGCCCCAATAGAAACCCGGTTCCGGCTGATCGGTGAAGGCGACGAACGACAAGACAGCATGCATTTCCCAGTTTTTGGCGGCAAGCAAGTTGAGTTTATGGGACGTTTGCTCGTCGAGGTAGCCTAGAGTATCGCCATAATCGTTCACGACCCATGCGCGTGTTTGGCCTTCCAAGGGCTTGAACTCGATATTGAAAACGTCGCCGATGATGCAATTCGATCCAAGCAGAATCGCCGCATCTTTCTTTGAAGTGGTGTTAAAGCGGGCATATGCGCCGAAATAGCAATCAGGCAGCATGGGGTCTCCTATCTGAAATGAAGTGAAAAAAGCGTAACACAAACGAAGAACCGGAATAGCCGGCATCCATCGATGCCGGCTGACTTACAATAAGAAGGTTACAAAGTGATAGAAGCAAACATGGAAGCATCCATGTGGGAGATAAGGAATATGCCGTGCGTGGTGATTTGCTCGCGTATATCAGTGATGGAACCCCTCAGGCGATCGTCGATCGCTATGCATCGCTTGCCGATGCTTCGAAAGAAAGCGATTACGGTGAGCTTGACCGCGATATCGTCGTTATAGACACCGAGACAACCGGCTTCTCGTTCAATCACGATGAGTTGACGCAGATTGCGGCCGCCCGCATGGATAAGGGCGAGATAGTCGATTGGTTTGTGACGTTCGTAAACCCCGGAAAGCCTATTCCGGAAGATGTTGCTCATCTGACCAATATTCACGATGAGGATGTTGCCGACGCTCCTTCTCCGGAAGAGGCGCTTGCGCAGCTCGCCGAGTTCGTTGGTGATTCGAAGCTTGTGGCCCATAATGCCGCCTTCGATCGCACCTTCACCACGCGACATCCAAGCGGCTATCCTTTGCTGGAGAACACCTGGCTTGACTCCTTGGATCTTGCTCGCATTGCTCTTCCCCGCTTGAAATCTCATCGACTTATCGACCTGGTTCGCACCTTCGGAGCACCGGTTTCCACGCATCGCGCAGACGATGACGTTGCGGCTACGTGTGCCGTGTTCCGTATTCTGCTGGCTGCGGTGGATGCCATGCCGAAGCCCCTTGTGGCTAAAATCGCATCCCTTGCAACGCCTGAGCAGTGGGAAACCCAGGTTGTTTTCCAGTACTTCGCCGACCATTCCGGTGATGCTGCTGACATGACGTCCGATGAATCTGCCTTGGTCGAAGGCTCTGCGCGCGACATTGTTTCACGTGAAACAAACGAGGGGCAACTCTCGTGGGCAACGAGCCAGCTCGATTTGTTCTCGCTGCAATCCATTCGTCGCGATCGTCTTCGCAAGATCGAGAACAGGCCGAAGGTTGATGCGGATGCGATCGCCTCCGACCCTATGCGCAGCATGGAGTACCCCACTGCCGAGGAGATTGCCAAGGCCTTCAGCCAAGAGGGTCTTGTGGGCAACTTGTATAAGAATTACGAGCCGCGGGCCGAGCAGCGAGATATGAGCACTTCGGTGCGTGATGCGTTCGCTTCTGGGGACAATCTTGTGGTTGAGGCCGGAACCGGCGTAGGAAAATCCATGGCGTATCTGGTTCCTTTGGCGCTTACCGCGCAGAGGAACGGCATCACCGTCGGCGTGGCAACCAAAACGAATGCTTTGCTCGATCAGCTGGTATTCAAGGAGGTTCCCGCGCTTGCGAAGGCATTACGCGTATCCGATCCCGATGCAAAGCCTTTGACGTGTGCGCCGTTGAAGGGATTCTCCCACTATCCTTGCCTTCGCAAGATTCGCAGCGTGGTGGATGACGGCGCTGCGATGAAGGAGATTCAGGGCAAAGAGCTGTCGCAGGCCCCTGCGATGGCGGCGCTGCTTTCGTTTATCGAGCAAACGGAATACGACGATATCGACGGATTGAAGCTTGACTATCGCTTGCTGCCGCGAAAGGTGATTACGACGAGCAGCCAGGAATGCCTGCGCCGCAAGTGTCCGTTCTTCGGCAACCTGTGCTTCGTCCACGGGGCGCGCAAGCGTGCCGAAGCTGCGGATATCCTGGTTACCAATCATAGCCTGCTGTTCTGCGACATGGCCGCCGACTGCGGCCTCCTTGCGCCCGGTTGCCACCCGGCCCTTCAAGCCGCCGGTTCGCTACTGGGCGGTCGATGAGGCCCATGGTGCCGAAAGCGAAGCACGCCGCGCTTTCTCCATCGAGCTTGATGCCGAGAATATCCTCCGAGAGGCGCGCCGAGTAGCGGCAGATGATGCTCGTAGGAACGTGTTCTCCCGTGCGGAACGCCGTGTGGTCCTGAACGGCGCGAAAGAGGAAAGCGAAACGCTGTTCTATACGCTCACGCAAAAGGGTAAGAGTGCGGGCGAAGCGTATCGTCAGACCGCTGAGGCTTTCTGCGCCAGCTTGAAGGGCCTGTTGTTCTTCGACACGAACCGACATGGGCGCGGCTACGAAATCGTAGAGCTGTGGGTGAACAGCGATATCCGGAGTTCCGCCACGTTCGGAGATATCGTGGACAAGGGCGTCGCGATGCGGGAATCTGCCGAGAAGCTGATCGCGGCTTGCCAGAATCTGGTGGCATATCTTGAAGACATCGAGAACGCAGCCGCGATACAGCGCGAAATAGCCGCGATGGCCATTGACTTGAAGGAACAGGTCAATGCGGTGCAGGTGATCCTTGAGGACCCCAACGAAAGCTATGCGTACGCTGCAACGCTGTGCCGGAAGAAGGACCGCGTCGGCGAAAAGCTGCAAGGTATGCCCGTTAACGTCGGCGGAAAGCTGAACGATACGCTCTATGCATCTACGCATTCGGTGGTGTTCGCATCGGCAACGCTGTCTGTCAACGGGAGCTTCGATGGCTTCACGAACGCTATGGGCTTGGGTCAAGGAGAGTTCTCTCCGGTCAAAACCTGCCAGCTTGATTCCAGCTATGACTTCGATAAGAACATGACGGTGTACGTTGTGGCCGATATGCCCGAGCCGAACGAGCCTAGCTATATGGCCACCCTGCAAAAGTTCCTTGTTGAGGCGCATAAAGCGCAGCAAGGTTCGATGCTCACGCTGTTCACAAACCGTCGCGAGATGGAGCGTTGCTTCGACTATGTTCAACCTGAACTGAAAAGCGATGATTTGCGCTTGGTGTGCCAGAAGTGGGGCGTGTCGGTGAAGGGCCTGCGTGATGACTTCCTTGCCGACGAGCACTTGTCGTTGTTCGCGCTGAAAAGCTTCTGGGAAGGGTTCGACGCTCCGGGCGCAACGCTGAAAGGCGTCGTCATCCCGAAGCTCCCCTTCATGAAACCGACCGATCCGCTCTCTTGCGAGCGTGCGGAACGCGATGACCAAGCTTGGCGACATTATGTGCTGCCCGCGGCGGTGCTCGAGGTGAAGCAGGCGGCTGGGCGATTGATTCGTCGCGCCGACGACACTGGCGCGCTGATCCTCACAGATCATAGGTTGGTTTCGAAGAGCTACGGAAAGGTGTTCCTGAATTCCTTGCCAAGCAGCAACATCAAGGTGCTGCCCGCCGCTCAAATCGTTGCTGAATTGGCGGCAACCAACCGAGGTTGAACCTGGCGGCATATATGAGAAGACGAGACGATAAAATCGCCCGAGCAGCTCATATCAAAGAGAGGACGCACGGAACGTCCAACGAGATATCGTTCAGCGTTCTCGATGCTGCTAAATATAAGGAAACAACTCGGCGATTCAGCCTGAGGGATTTGCTTGCCGATCGCAGAGATACGAATACTCAGAGTGTTTCACGTGAAACATCCAACCATAGGGCGTTGGCCGGTTCGCATGCTGCCGAAAGTGGTGCTCGCAGGCGGCGAAGCGGAGTCTGGTTTAAACGGAAATCCGCTAAGCAAGCAACCCAACGCAATAAGGCTACCCACGCATCAGGCTATAGCGAAGAGGCTTCGTCCCAAACGCTGGCTGGTGCTAAGCGCATGTCCATCGAGCAAGAGATAGCTCGAAGAAAAGCACGTCGACGCAAGGGAAGGATTGCTGCGGTATCCGTTGTGGTAGCCGCCTCGTTGATAATCGTATCCGTTGGCGTTTGGGCATGGCATTGTCAGGTCACCGAGCAGCAAGGATACGAATCCGAGCTTATGGATGCGCTGAGACTGGTTTCCGAAGCTGATGAGACCATCTTGCAAATAGACGCGATAGTGGACGATCCCTTTGCAACTGAAAGCGAAGGGAAGAGACAAGATGTCCTATCCTCCGTCGAGCAAACCAAACAGTTGCTGGTCGATGCCGATGGGAGCGCGCGCAACGTCTCCGAAAAGCTTTCCGATCCTTCCGTCCGCGAAGTTGCCAATCAGACGGTGATATCGATAACGGCGCGTCAAGGCATGATAACGCAAGGCATGCAGCTGGTTGAGACGTCAGAAGATGCTGAGGAGGCGGCAAAGGAATGCGACGCTGCGTGGCAGCTGGTGCTGGATGCGGATGCCCAGGTTCGCGAGGCAACGAAACTGGCCGGACGGAACGAGGTCGATGCTTCCAAAGAGTGTACCTTGGAAGCGAAGGAAACGTTTTCCAAGAGCCTTGATCAGCTCAGGGCGCTTCAAGCGGATTACCCAACGGCTGATGTTTCACCGCTGATCGAGTATGTGGAAAAGCGGATAGAAGCGATGGATTTGGCAGTGCAGTCCGATGAGGCCCTCACCGTGAAAAATAAGGATGAGGCCATCGCGCGAAACGATGCGTATAACGCTGCCGAAGAGGAAGCTGCGACGATGGCTGCAGCCTTGCCAAGCGACCCGAAGCAATTGGTCAAAGATGCGTATTTCGCAACGTGGGCGGAGGTTATCAGAAACTATGCCGGACAGCGCGCGGCTGCCGGTACCAGTGATGCAGTTATACGTGATTATTTGGGCGCGCAAGGCAAATAGCGTATACTGCAACCCGTATATGCCTTGCTGTAATTGAGGAACGAAAGGCACAAAAATGCCGGATATTAAAGAGCATATCGCATACCTGTCACAGGAAATCGGCGCCCGTCCCGCTGGCACCGAAGAGGAACAGCAGGCTGCGTTGTACATTACCGAGCAATTCCAGAAGGAAGCAGGTCTGCCTGCTAACATCGAGGATTTCAATGGGGTCGGCGACCCTCATCTGCCTAGCATGATTTGCTGCGGCGCAGCCGTGGTGCTCGCCTTGCTGTCGTTGATTGTGCCCGTGCTGAGCATCATCGGGGTTATCGGTTGCCTTGCAGCCGCCGGCTTGTTCGCGGCGGAATATTTGGATAAGCCCATCATCTCGAAGCTTCTGGGAAAAGGTGTGAGCCAAAACGTTGTGGCTAAGTACGCCCCCGCAGCGCCTGAAGATGGCGAAGGTGCTCGTCGCCGAAAGGTTATCCTGGTGGCTCGCTATGACACCGGCAAGGTGCGTGCCGAGCTTGCCGGTCCCACGGCGCAGGTCATGCCGCTTGTCGGTAAGATCTCCTTCGGTGCGATGGTCGCCCTTCCCGTGCTGCTACTCATCAAGGGCGTTGCACTGGGTTCTTCCGAAGGCACGCTTACCACGATCTTCACGCTGCTGATCGTTATCGCCATGCTGCTCACTGCTATCCCGCTGGCTCTTGGTGCGCTACATCAGACTGCTGCTTACAACGAGGGTGCGAACTGCAATGCTTCCGGCGTTGCCGCCCTGCTTGAGCTGGCTCGTCGTATCGGCGCGGGTCGCGTGAGCGAAGCCGAGATCGCCGAGCGCGAGGATGCCCTGATGCATGGACCGGAGGCCGCGTACGAGAGCGGCCTTGTCCCTGAAGGCGCCGAGTTCGTGTATTCCTCCCACACCCGGTCCTCCATGGAGGACGAGGAGAGCCTCATCGCCGCCAAGGCTGCAATCTCGGCGTTGTCGGGCAAGCCCGTTGACGGCATGACCGCAGAAGAGGTTGAGCGCAATCTCCAGAAGATCGAGCGGCATGATCGCGAGGAAGCTGAAGAGGAAGCTCGAATGCAGCGTATGGAGGCGCGCGCCATCGAGAGCGCTCGCCGCGATGCCGAGCAGGCTCGTCTTGCGGCAGAGCAGGAGCAGCAGGCTCTTGAGGCCCAGCAGGCAGAGGAAGCTGAAAAGGCTCAGGCAGAGTTTGAGGCCCAGCAGGCAGCAATGCAGCAGGCGGAATTCGAGGCCCAGCAGGCAGCGGCTCAGCAGGCTGCTGCCCAGCAGATGCAGGCCGCCGCGGAGCAACAGCGTGCAGCGCAGACAAGCGTGCCTGATTGGTATGCCCGCGCTCAGGAAAAGGCCAAGAAGCCCCGCAACGCCGAGAAGCCGGCGCAGCGCTCCCGTTACGCTAGCGCCCTTGATGCTGCGGTTGCCGAAAGCGCCGGTCATTTCGCGAAGGCGAACAGTATCGTGGAGCATGAGCTCGAGCGCTCCTTCGACATCGATCGCGACACTATCCGAGAGGTTCGCGCTCCGCAGTGGGCGACCATCGCGCCCGTCCAGCCCGCGGTGCAGCCCGAAACCGAGCAACCGGTCGTGAACGCCGCATCATCCGAAGTCTCCGTGAATGCGGTGTCGGCGGTTGAGCAGACTTCGCAGATGCAGCAGGCACCTGTGCAAGAGCATCCTGCTATCCAGTCCCCCGCATCTCAGCAGGCAGTGAAACTCGATGCGCAGGTTGAGATGGCTTCCGCTGACGAGACGGCGCCTGCAGCGCCTCAGAACGATGCCGCGGTTGCAGCTCCCGCCCCCGAGGCTTCTGCTCCCGTGGCAGAGCCCGCACTCGAGCAGATGACCGCCCAGCAGCCCGTCGCGCAGTTTGCTCCTGCGCAGGTTTCCGCGCCCGAGCCCGTTCAGGCCCAGGTTGTCGCTCCTGCCGAGGTTGCCGATCCCTTCGCCACGGCGGCTACGCCCCCGATCGACGTCACGAAGCTCCATCTTGAGGATGTCCCCCCGATGGGCGACGTTCCCATGCCGGCGTTCCTGGATCCGCGCAAGGTGCAGGAAGAGGCCCGGTCCCGCCAATCCGATGCTCCTCGCTCGGGCAATCGCGTCGACGTGACGCGAGCTTCCATCAACGAAGCCGGTCGTGTCGATGCGGCAAATGCTCCCGCGGTGCCTATGCCCGCACCCGCGTCTGAGTCCGTAGATGAGACGGTGCCGGAGCTGCAGGCCAAGCCGCTTCATAGCCCGGATGTCCCCGTGGCCCCGGTGGATCCCGTCACCTTGCCGGAAGTCTCCGCGACTGCGCCTGCTGCCCCCGTTGCGGCGGCAGTGAAGCAGCGCGCTCCGCTTGCCGACGTCGAATCCGCCGGCAAGACCGCGGCGCGCAGCCTGCTGAACTTGCTTCCCTCCATCGGGTCTTCCGATATCAAGGCCTCCCATGAGCAGGAGGGCGAAGAGGCTGGGGAACCCGGTGAGAAGAAGGATTCCAAGCCTTCCCTGCTCGCATCCCTGCCTTCGCTGTCCGGCTCGATCAAGGCAGCGGATGCTGCTCAGGCCCAGCCGGGTGTGAGCGCTGCCGCCGGTGCAACCGGCTCGTTCGCTCCGGTGAGCAGCGAGCTTGCCAGCACCATGGATCCTGAGGACATGTATGTCGACGATGCGGATGATTCTGCTTATGACGACCACTTCACCGAAACGGGTGCGTTTGCGGGACCTGGCTACATGGAGATGCCCAAGTCACGCTTCCGCCGCCTGTTCGACAAGTTCCTTCATCGCAAGGACGACGAAGAGGATACGCCGCAGGAGTGGCTTGACGTGGACGACAACTTCGAGGCCCGTGCCGCCGGAAAGGCGCGCGGCGGCTGGGAGAGCTTCCGGGAAGAGCACTACGAGCAGGGCGAGTATCAGGGTGATTACGCTGTCGAAGCCGATCAGAATGCTGCAGCGTATCCTGGGGCTACGCAGGCTCTGCCCGCTTTGCAGAGCGACGACCTCGGCGCAACTCAGGCATGGACGCCTCAGCCGATCGACGTCGAGGCGGCAGGCCAAGAGGCTTCGCGGGTCGCGTACGATGATTCGTTCAATGTCAACGACGTGGCAGACGACGAGCAGTCCGGGTCCAACCGCTTCCGTCCGTGGCATGGCGGCGCATATTCCGCACGTCGCATGGAGAACAGCAACCTGTCCTCCGAGGAGCTTGCCGACGAAGCGGCCGCGGCGGCGGTGCCCACGCCTGTTGAGCTCAACGAGGAGCTCAACGAGGTGTACCAGTTCCGCAACCCCGACATCGATGCCGAGGTGTGGTTCGTGGCTCTGGGCTCCGAGCTTGCTCAGAATTCCGGCATGAAGGCGTTCCTGGAAGCTCATCAGTCCGAGCTGCGAGGTGCGTTCATCGTCGATATCGATGCTATCGGCGCCGGCGATCTGACCATGATCGAGCGTGAGGGCTTCTTGAAGCCCTCGAAGGCATCGTCGCGTATGAAGCGTTATATCCGCAAGGCCTCGCAGGCTACCGGCATCAAGGTGGCATCCGGTGCGCTGCTTAGCGAGGAAAGCGCTGCATCGTATGCGGCGAAGCATGGCTGCCAGGTTACCCATCTGGTGGGCATGGAAGGCGGCAAGCCCGCGCTGTATGGCCAGCAGGACGATATCGTCGAGAACATCGACGAGAAGAAACTGGCCTCAAACGTGGACTTTCTTATGGAGTTGTTGAAGAATATGTAAGGCCTGTAACATGCTCGTTATCAGACTGGACGGCCGCTGGCCTATAATTTCAGCCCGCACGAGCACGAACTGAAAGTGCATTCACCGATTCACGGCGCCTGCACTCTTATACGGCAACTAGAGAGGTTTACTATGGCTATCGAGGCATATTGCGTGAAATGCAAGGCGAAGAAGATCATGAAGGATCCCGTTGAGGGCGTCACGAAGAACGGCAAGCCTATCACGAAGGGCAAGTGCCCTGACTGCGGCACCACCATCTGTCGTATCGGCGCTGCAAAATAGCATATCGTTTGAGCAACAACCAGCAATGCCCGCCCTGCGCGGGCATTGCTGGTTTTGAAGCGGCGGGAATGAATGACATGAAAGGAAGGGAGCGTAATGGGCAGCACGCAGAAAATCGACCTGTACGAGAATTTCAAGAGCATCAATTCTATCGATGCTGAAAAGTACAAACGCTACGATGTGAAGCGCGGCCTGCGCAATGCCGACGGAACCGGTGTTTTGGCGGGTCTGACGGGCATCTCCAACGTGCATGGCTACGTCATGTCCGATGGCGAGAAACGCGCCGATGAAGGCGAGCTGCGCCTGCGCGGGTACGACCTGTACGACCTTCTGGGCGTCGACGCGAAAGATCGCCGGTTCAACTACGAAGAAGTATCCTATCTGCTGCTGATGGGCGAGCTTCCCACGGAGCAGCAGCTTTCCGACTATATCGCCACCATCGATGCCCAGCGCGAGCTGCCTGATGGTTTCACCGCGTCCATGATCATGCGCGACACCCCTCCCGACATCATGAACGTGCTGGCTCGAACCATCCTGCTTTTTTACGCCTACGACGAAAACGCCGAGGATCGATCCGTCCAGCACGAAATCAGTACCGCCATCTCCCTTATCTCCCGTCTCCCCCGCATCATGGTGCTGACGTACTACGCGATCCGCGCGCGTTACAACAACGAGTCCATGATCATGCATCGTTTCATCCCGGGTCAGTCCACGGCGGAGACCATTCTGTCCATGCTGCGCCCCGACAGGCAGTTCACGCCTGAGGAAGCGCGCATGCTCGACATCATGCTGTGCCTGCATGCCGAGCACGGCGGCGGCAACAACTCGTCGTTCACCACGCACGTGTTAACGTCCGCCGATACGGACGCGTACTCCACGTACGCGGCGGCGATCGGATCGCTGAAGGGCCGCAAGCACGGTGGCGCGAACCACCAGGTTCTTGCCATGCAGAAGGAGATCAAAGACAACGTCGTCAATTGGGAGAACGATGACGAGGTTGCGGCGTATCTCGCTAAGATCGTGAACAAGCAGGCTTATGACAAGAGCGGTCTGGTTTACGGCATGGGCCATGCGGTGTACACGCTGTCCGACCCTCGCGCTGTCATCTGCAAACGCTTTGCCGAGAAGCTGGCCATAGGCACGGAATTCGAAGCCGAATTCCGTTTGCTCGAGAAGATCGAGCGCCTGGCACCTGAGGTGATCCTCAATGAGAAGGGCACGAGAAAGGATATGTGCGCGAACGTGGACATGTACTCTGGCTTCGTGTACTCCATGCTGGGCATTCCGGAGGATCTGTTCACCCCGCTGTTCGCCTGCGCTCGCATGTCGGGTTGGGCTGCGCATCGCTTCGAGGAAATCGTCTCGGGCAAGCGCATCATCCGTCCCGCGTACAAGTCGATCTACAGCAAGAAGCGTGCGTATATCCCTATGGACGAGCGCTAAGCCCAACACAACGCAAAACCCTGTTAAAGCGCTCGGATCGCATCCGGGCGCTTTTGCGCTGTTTTGGGATGAGTAAGTAAGCGAAAGGGTTGAAGGTTACATAAAACTAAGCTGGTTTTCAAATGGGTAGCTGGGGCTGGTTTGGTTCAGAAAAAGAAAAACGCCCGGCGACCCGGGCGATAGCATTCTGGCGGAGGAAGTAGGATTCGAACCCACGGAACCTTGCGGCTCAACAGTTTTCAAGACTGCCGCCTTCAACCACTCGGCCATTCCTCCATATAGGTTGGTAGGATACCATATAATGATGCTTATGAATGACGAAGAATACATGCGCATGGCGCTTGAGGAGGCGCAACGCGCGGCGGCTATGGGAGAGGTCCCCATCGGCGCCGTTGTTGTGTACCGCCCTATCGACAAAGCAACGCGCCGACCCCTCGCAGAGCCTCGCGTGATCGCGCGGGCATGCAACATCCGCGAGACGCAGCAAGATCCTGCAGGGCATGCGGAGTTCGTTGCCATGAAGGCGGCTGCCGCCGAGCTCGGCGTGTGGAGGCTTACGGGCTGCACGGTGTACGTGACGTTGGAACCGTGCATCATGTGCGCCGGGCTTATGCACCAGGCTCGGGTCGACCGCTGCGTGTTCGGTGCGCCCGACCCGAAAGCGGGCGCATTGGGTACGCTGTATTCCATTCACGAGGATAAGCGCCTCAATCATACATTCGATGTAAAGGCCGGCGTACTGTCCGAAGAATGTGCAACCATATTGCGGGATTTCTTCAAGGCGCGTCGAAAGAAACGAACGGAGCAGCAGTGATGCAGCAAGACGAAAAACAAAATGTTTCACGTGAAACATTGGAGGGGTCCGTGGACATGCTCGACATAGCCCGCGTTGCCCAAGACGTGGAAGCGCGCGAGTTCGCAGGCATGGGCTCGCTCAAGCTGGTTGCCCCGGCGAAGGTGAACCTATACTTGAACGTCAAGGGCGTGCGCGATGATGGATACCATGAAGTGTCCACGACGATGCATGCGCTGATGCTGCACGACGTGCTGCGCATGAAGATCATCCCGGGCACCGGCGAAGCGGTGAAGCTGACTACGCGCAGCTTCGAGGGGCTAGCTCCCTTGGATGTCGACCCGCAGGACAACATCGTGGTGAAGGCCATCTTGAAGTTGGCGGAGGCGTTCGGTCGCACGCTGGGAGAAGAGGAAACGATGCGCGTGCATCTTGAGAAGCGCATCCCTGTCCAGGCGGGTTTGGGCGGCGGTTCGTCGGATGCGGCGGCGGCGCTGTTGGGCTCGGCGGTTTTGTGGGGCGAAAGCGTTCTCGATCCGCGAATCAAAGAGGTTGCCGCCCAGCTGGGCGCCGACGTGGTCTTCTTCTTGCAAGGCGGGTGCGCTCTTTACGACGGCATCGGCGAGAATCTGGTTCGCCCGCTCAAGCCGATGAACGATTTTCTGGTGCTGGTGAAGCCCGAAGGCGGCGTTTCCACCGCCGAGTCGTACAAGAAGCTCGACGAAGACCCCCAGCCTATCTCAGCAAAGGACGCTGAAGCTGCGGAGTCGGCGGAGTATGCGATGAGCGTGCCGTTGCTGAACAATATGGCGAAGGCCAGCGAGCAGCTGAATCCAGGAATCCGCACTGTGCGCGAATGGCTGCAGGAGCAGCCGGGAGTATGCAATGCCATGATGTCCGGCAGCGGCGCCGCGGTGTTCGCGGTATGCGATTCCTTCGCACCGGCGGCAAAGGTGGCAACCGACGCACAGGCCAAGGGATGGTGGGCCCGCACCACCACGTTCGGTCCCTTTAAGGCGACGCTTACCACGAATTGCTAGACAAACCTTGCAGCGTAGGGGATTTCAGCGTGGCGATGTCGTTTATGCTGTATCCAAAGTGGGGACACCCTGTCTTGGGAGACCTCGACATTGCAAGGAACTCGGACTGCGATTTGCAGAGAAGCGCGATCTTCAAGGTCGCGTAATGCAGACAACCGGTAGAAGGAGGAGGCCATGACGGCGGTAATCATCCTTGTCGCGATAGCGGTAGTGCTCATCGTGCTCATCATTGCGCTCTATAACAAGCTGGTGAAGCTTCGCAACATGGTGGACAACGCTTGGGCGCAGATCGATGTGCAGCTTCAGAGGCGTTTGGACCTTATCCCGAACGTGGTGGAAACCGTGAAGGGTTACGCGCAACACGAGAGCGCTACGCTGGACGCGGTGACGCAGGCTCGCGCGGCAGTGGCGAACGCGAGCACCCCCGAGAGCCGTATGGGGGCCAATAACCACCTTACCGAGACCTTGAAAAGCTTGTTCGCGGTGGCCGAAGCCTATCCCGACTTGAAGGCGAACGCCAACTTCCAGCAATTGCAAGCCGAGCTGTCTAACACCGAGGACAAGATCAGCTACATGCGCCAGAGCTTCAACGATACGGTGATGAAGTACAACACCGCCATCCAGACGTTTCCCGCCGTGCTCTTTGCGGGTGTGATGGGATTCAAGGAGCGCCCGAGCTTTACTGCTGAAGAGGGTGCCTCCGCCGCTCCGAAGGTGACGTTCTAGCATGGTTGCGAGGCTGACGCGCATCATACCGTTGCTGCTATTGCTGGCCTTCGTGGCTGGCGTGGTGTACGTGGTGGCGGCGTGGCGCTATTCGCCCGCGCGGGCGAAGGAGATCCTTATCAAGGCCTTCACCGTGCTGAATGTGGCGCTGGCCGCATTCTTTGGCCTGGCAAGCTTGTATGCGCTGTCGGAGCGCAACGGCGATGTGCTGGATTTAACGCTTTCGTTCATGGTTACGGCGTTGGTGGCGCTGGGGATTACGCGGATATGCCGAGCCGTGTTCTTGAAGCACAACCCC
>OBZE01000299.1_pt1 | contig 24721 bp, 20 predicted proteins | sample 1476901 | NCBI WGS metagenome assembly OBZE01 (sample SAMEA2580235, study PRJEB22360) | human gut metagenome | biome: human gut; feature: human-associated habitat; material: faeces | place: Denmark | collected 2008/2010 | reverse complement strand
GAAGTACCAGGTAAATTAGTTGTAGTTGGTGGAGGATACATTGGATCAGAATTAGGTACAGCATTTGCTAACTTTGGTTCAGAAGTAACCATCCTTGAAGGTGCTAAAGATATCTTAGGTGGCTTCGAAAAACAAATGACACAACCTGTTAAAAAAGGTATGAAAGAAAAAGGTGTTGAAATCGTTACTGAAGCAATGGCTAAATCAGCTGAAGAAACAGATAACGGAGTTAAAGTTACTTATGAAGCTAAAGGCGAAGAGAAAACAATCGAAGCTGATTATGTATTAGTAACTGTAGGTCGTCGTCCAAACACAGACGAATTAGGCCTAGAAGAATTAGGTGTTAAATTCGCTGACCGTGGATTATTAGAAGTTGATAAACAAAGCCGTACGTCTATCAGCAATATCTATGCAATTGGTGATATCGTTCCAGGTTTACCACTTGCTCACAAAGCTAGCTATGAAGCTAAAGTTGCTGCTGAAGCAATTGATGGTCAAGCTGCTGAAGTTGATTACATTGGTATGCCAGCAGTATGCTTTACTGAACCTGAATTAGCTACAGTTGGTTATTCAGAAGCGCAAGCTAAAGAAGAAGGTTTAGCAATTAAAGCTTCTAAATTTCCATATGCAGCAAATGGTCGTGCATTATCATTAGACGATACTAACGGATTTGTTAAACTTATTACACTTAAAGAAGATGATACTTTAATCGGTGCTCAAGTAGTTGGTACTGGTGCATCAGATATTATCTCTGAATTAGGTTTAGCAATTGAAGCTGGTATGAATGCTGAAGATATCGCATTAACAATCCATGCACATCCAACATTAGGTGAGATGACTATGGAAGCAGCTGAAAAAGCTATCGGATACCCAATCCATACAATGTAATAACTGATTATCTATAAAGATTCAGTTTTTAAAAGCTGTAGCATATGCTACGGCTTTTTTGTTTTAGGTAATAAAGTAGTGTAAGGAAATTGATTTGAGATATCGTTAACATGTGACATGCATGTTATACTAGCGATGCTAACAAAAGAATTGAAATGGAGGGTTCAACAATGGAATATGAGTATCCAATTGATTTAGACTGGAGTAATGAAGAGATGATTTTAGTGATAAATTTCTTTAATCATGTAGAGAAGTATTATGAATCCGGCGTGACGGCAGGAGACTTTATGGATGCATATAAAAGATTTAAAGAAATTGTGCCTGCTAAAGCAGAGGAAAAACAAATTTTTAATACTTTCGAAAAAAGTAGTGGCTATAATAGTTACAAAGCAGTTCAAGATGTAAAAACTCACTCTGAAGAACAAAGAGTAACAGCTAAAAAATAATTCGTTCGAAATTAACACAATTTAATAGGATTTTTTCTTTAAAACTATTGCTAATAAAGCTATATTTTGATACCTTTATCAAGTGTTAAACAAAATGTTTGATAAAAGTAAACTTAATATAGCTTTTTTAGGTGGAAAGATAAATGAACATAGGTAATAAAATTAAAAATCTTAGAAGAATTAAAAATTTAACGCAAGAAGAACTTGCTGAACGTACTGACTTATCGAAAGGCTACATTTCACAAATAGAAAGTGAACATGCCTCACCAAGTATGGAAACTTTCTTAAATATTATAGAGGTGTTAGGGACGACGCCAAGTGAATTTTTTAAAGACAGTGAAAATGAAAAAGTATTATACAAGAAGGAAGAACAAGTTATTTATGATGAGTATGATGAAGGTTATATATTAAATTGGTTAGTTTCAAAGTCAAATGAATATGATATGGAGCCATTAATATTAACTTTAAAGCCTGGCGCATCATATAAAAATTTTAATCCATCAGAGTCTGATACGTTTATTTATTGTATGTCAGGTCAGATAACACTTAATTTAGGCAAAGAGGTATATCAAGCACAAGAAGAAGACGTTTTGTATTTTAAAGCACGAGATAATCATCGTTTGTCAAATGAATCAAACAATGAAACACGAATACTTATTGTAGCGACAGCTTCATATTTATAGGGGGGATCTTATTTGGAACCGTTATTATCATTAAAATCAGTTAGTAAAAGCTATGATGATCTTAATATCTTAGATGACATAGATATTGATATTGAATCAGGATACTTTTATACATTATTAGGTCCTTCAGGTTGTGGTAAAACAACAATTTTAAAATTAATTGCAGGGTTTGAATATCCTGACAGTGGTGAAGTGATTTATCAAAACAAACCAATTGGTAATTTACCACCAAATAAACGTAAAGTGAATACAGTCTTTCAAGATTATGCATTATTTCCACACTTAAACGTCTATGATAATATCGCTTTCGGTTTGAAATTAAAAAAATTATCAAAAACCGAAATTGATCAAAAAGTAACTGAGGCATTAAAATTAGTTAAGCTTTCAGGTTATGAAAAAAGGAATATTAATGAAATGAGTGGCGGACAAAAGCAACGTGTTGCAATTGCACGTGCTATTGTAAATGAACCAGAAATATTATTGTTAGATGAATCTTTATCCGCATTAGATTTGAAATTGCGTACTGAAATGCAATATGAATTACGAGAATTGCAATCTAGATTAGGTATTACATTTATATTTGTAACACATGATCAAGAAGAAGCTTTAGCACTAAGTGACTTTCTTTTTGTATTAAAAGATGGGAAAATTCAACAATTTGGTACACCAACAGATATATATGACGAACCAGTGAATCGATTTGTAGCTGATTTTATTGGAGAATCTAATATTGTTGAAGGGCGCATGGTTAGAGATTATGTCGTGAATATTTATGGGCAAGATTTCGAATGTGTCGATATGGGTATTCCTGAAAATAAAAAAGTAGAAGTCGTTATTCGACCAGAAGATATATCATTAATCAAAGCTGAAGAAGGATTATTTAAAGCAACTGTTGATTCTATGTTGTTTAGAGGGGTCCACTATGAAATATGTTGTATAGACAATAAAGGTTATGAATGGGTAATACAAACGACTAAAAAAGCCGAAGTAGGCAGCGAAGTTGGTCTTTATTTTGATCCTGAAGCCATTCATATTATGGTTCCTGGTGAAACAGAAGAAGAGTTTGATAAACGTATTGAAAGCTATGAGGAAGTAGACAATGCGTAATACTAATAAATTTCTTTTAATCCCGTATTTACTATGGATGGTTATATTTATTATTGTACCAGTTGTATTACTCATTTATTTTTCATTTTTAGATATCAATGGACATTTTAGTTTCACGAATTATCAACAAATTTTTACTACAAAATATTTAAAAATGTTTGCATATTCAATTTTATATGCCGCCTTAATAACAATTATTACGTTGGCTATCAGTTATCCAGCTGCCTATTATATTACTCGCTCGAAATTTCAAAATATCTTATTAATGATAATGATTATTCCAACATGGATAAATTTATTGTTGAAGACATATGCTTTTATAGGTTTATTAAGTCACGATGGTGTGATTAATCAATTTTTCCACTTATTTAATTTACCATCATTCAATTTGTTATTTACAACTGGTGCCTTTTTAGTAGTGGCAAGTTATATTTATATACCATTTATGATTTTACCTATATTTAATAGCATGAAAGCAATTCCTAATAATTTATTGCAAGCCTCAAGTGATTTAGGTGCTAGTCCATTCTATACTTTTAGAAAAGTAATCATGCCGTTAACAAAAGAAGGTGTTATGACTGGGATTCAAGTAACCTTTATTCCATCACTTTCATTATTTATGATTACAAGATTAATTGCAGGTAATAAAGTCATAAATATAGGTACGGCAATAGAGGAGCAATTTTTAACAATTCAAAATTATGGTATGGGATCAACTATAGCTATATTCTTAATTGTATTTATGGCATTCATTTTAATCATTACAAAATCATCTAATGGGAGAGGGTGAATCATATGAAATGGTATGGAAAGCTGTATATCGGGATACTTTTAGCGATTTTATACATCCCAATATTCTTTTTAATGTTCTATTCATTCAATTCGGCTGGTAATATGATTCACTTTGAACATTTTACATTAGAGCATTATCAATCATTATTTCAAAATGATCATTTAATGTCGGTCATTTTTAACACGATAGCTGTAGCACTTTTAGCAGCCTCAATTTCTACAGTTATTGGTACATTTGGTGCCATTGCTATTTATTATTTAAGAAATAAAAAGTTTAAAGTAACTTTACTAACATTGAATAATGTCTTGATGGTATCATCCGACGTTGTCATAGGTGCATCATTCTTAATTATGTTTACAACGATTGGCCATTTTACTGGTCTTGGTTTAGGATTTTGGACAGTTCTAATATCTCATATTGCATTTTGCATACCTATAGTTGTGATTATCGTCTTACCACAACTGTATGAAATGAATAATAATATGTTAAATGCTGCAAGAGATTTAGGAGCGACTGAACCACAATTATTAAGCAACATTATTATTCCTAATATTTTACCTTCTATTATAGGAGGATTCTTTATGGCTTTAACTTATTCACTAGACGATTTCACAGTAAGTTTCTTCGTTACTGGTAATGGCTTTAGTGTGTTATCAGTTGAAGTTTATGCTATGGCGAGAAAAGGAATTAGTATGGAAATTAATGCGATTTCAACATTATTGTTTGCTGTTATTGTATTAGGAATACTAGGATATTATTTGATTCAATACGTGATAAATAAGAAAAAACTAATCAAGCGAGGTGTAAAATAATGAAACGTTTTTTACAACTCATTATAGGTGCATTAGTTGTGGGTATGCTTTGTCTTACTTTAAGTCATTGGTTTAAATCTAAAGAACAAGTGCATACAAATCAAAAAATTTACGTATACAATTGGGGCGAATATATTGATCCAGAGTTAATTAAGAAATTTGAAAAAGAAACTGGCATTCAAGTCGTTTATGAAACTTTCGATTCAAATGAAGCGATGGAAGCCAAAATTCGCAATGGTGGTACACATTATGATGTTGCTTTTCCTAGTGAATATACAGTTCAAAAATTGAAAAGAGATCATTTATTGTTACCAATAGATCATAATAAGGTACCTAATATTAAAAATTTAGATTCAGATTATATGAATATGTCATTTGATAAAGGCAATAAATATTCTTTACCTTATTTCTTTGGAACTGTAGGTATTTTATATAATAAAGAAAAGTATCCAAATGAATCATTTGATAGTTGGAAGTCATTGTATAATCCTAAATTTAAAAACCAAATTTTACTAGTTGACGGTGCTAGAGAGATTATAGGCATGAGTTTGAATAAACTTGGGTATAATCTTAATGACCGTAATTCGCACCATTTAAAAGAAGCAGAGCGAGATTTAACTAAATTAGCACCACAAGTAAGAGGTGTCGTAGGTGATGAAATTACCATGATGCTTGAACAAAATGAAGGTAACATTGCGGTTGTTTGGAGTGGTGTTGCAGCACCTCTAGTGCAAGAAGGGGATAAATATAACTATGTTATTCCTAAAGAAGGATCGAATTTATGGTTCGACAATATGGTAATTCCAAAAACGGCACAAAATAAAGAGGGTGCATATAAATTTATGAATTTTTTATTAGATGCTAAAAATAACAAGCAAAATACTGAATTCGTAGGCTATGCAACGCCAAACAAGGCTGCTCGACAATTGTTGCCTAAAGAGATTAAAGACGACCATCGTTTCTATCCGACTAAGAAAGAGCAAGAACGCCTTGAAGTTTATAAAGATTTAGGACCTGAAGTTTTAAGTGAATACAATGAAAACTTTTTGAATTTCAAAATGTCATTAAAATAAAATCATAAATAGTAGTTATTTACTGTATATTTAGTTATAATAACGGGATAAGTACTATAAGGAGTTGTAACGAATGACTGGAGAACAATTTACTCAAATTAAACGTCCAGTAAGTAGATTAACTGAAAAAGTTCTAGGTTGGTTATGTTGGGTGATGTTATTAGTGCTTACTGTCATTACGATGTTTATAGCACTTGTTTCATTCAGTAATAACACATCGATTGCTAATCTTGAAAATACATTAAACAATAATGCATTTATCCAGCAATTATTAGCTGGAAATGGCTATAATACAACACAATTTGTAATATGGTTACAAAATGGTATATGGGCTATTATCGTTTACTTTATTGTTTGTTTGTTGATTTCATTTTTAGCTCTCATATCTATGAATATAAGAATCTTGTCAGGTTTCTTATTCTTAATATCAGCAATTGTAACGATTCCTTTAGTTTTACTTATCGTTACTTTAATCATTCCGATATTATTCTTTATTATTGCGATGATGCTATTTATAAGAAAAGATAAAGTTGAAATGGTTGCGCCACAATATTATGAAGAGTACAATGGACCGATTTATGATTATCGTGAACCTGTGTATGAGCGCCCACAACCGAAAGATGATTATTATGATGTGCCTAAATATGAAAAAGAATTGGATAAATCAAACACTGTATATGATCAAGAACTGGAAAGAGATAAATATGATCAATTTCCTAAACGTGCAGTTGAAAGTGAATATAATCATGATGAGCGCACTGAGGAAGAACCATCAGTATTATCCAGACAGGCTAAATACAAACAAAAAAGTACTGAAGAACTAGGTATTGAAGATGATGGTTATTATGCAGAACCTGAAGTTCATCCAAAAGAATTGAAAGCACAACAAAAGCGAGAAAAAGCTGAAATTAAAGCTAAGAAAAAAGAAAAACGTAAAGCTTATAACCAACGAATGAAAGAACGTAGGAAAAATCAACCTAGCGCAGTTAGTCAACGTCGAATGAATTTTGAAGAGCGACGTCAAATTTACAACAATGATATTTCTGAAGAACGCAATTCAAGTGAAGTTAAGGACAAAAAAGAGCAAGAATAAATATTGATGATACCCAGATTAGTAAGTAGAGGTCTTTTGCTTATTAATCTGGGTTTTTATATGAGGTTAATTATCGATAACGTTTAATTAAAGTGTTTAGGTGTCATAATTTTAAATGACGATTTCTCTTTACCATACAGCTAAATTACCATCAATCTGAATTCAGATGTTTATTATAAAAATTAGATGAAAAAAATGTTAATATACAAGTAAATTAATGTACTTATATCTATAGGCTCGTAGTATACTTATTAAAATATTAAACAAAGAAAGGATTTTAAGATGAATAGAAAACCTGAATTAATCATGGCTTGGATTGCAAATAGTATTAGTATTATTTATTTATTAGTTATGGGGCTATCCTATTTTTCTTTAAAAAGTGGTAATGCATCACAACGTGAAGAATTAGCGAAGCAATTATCTCAGAACGGTGGCAAGGTTTCTTTAGATATGCTTCAGACAACAATGGGTGCATTAGCAATTATTTTATTAATTTCAACACTTTATGGTATATTTGCGACAATTTGTATTAAAGGACGTAGAAAATTATCGATTATACTTTTTGTTATCGCGATAATTGTAAGTTTGATGGCTCTTAATTTAATTGCAATTGTCTTATGGATTATCGTGATGATTATGTTGATTTCTAAAAAAGAATCAAAAGAAACTACCCATAAGGACGATGAGTATATTTATCATTAATATGTTCATAGCAAAAGAAAAACCATTAAAATGTTAAGTTGTTAATTATTAGATACAACCAACATTTTAATGGTTTTATTTTTAACCTTGTAGTTCTTGGAATGTTTGAACGATTAAATAGACATTTAAAATACTTAGAATAATAATAAGTGTCCATGAAATGATATTAACCCATGTTTTATTATAGAAAGGTCCCATCAAGTCTTTATTACTAGTAGCTAATTGTAATGGTATTAAACAGAATGGCAGAGCAATACTTAAAAATACTTGAGAGAATACAAGTAGTTGCTCAATTTTAGCTGCATTACCTTTAAAAATGATTAAACATACGATAACAGGAATGACAGCAAGGGAACGTGTAATTAAACGTCTTAACCAATTTGGTATGTGTAATCTTAAAAATCCTTCCATTACAATTTGTCCTGCTAAAGTACCAGTAATCGTTGAATTTTGACCTGACGCTAATAATGCAACTGCAAATAATGTACTCATGATTGCACCCATTGTTGCACCTAGTACAGGTTCAGTTTTTAAGGCGTGATATAAATCATAGAAACCACCTAAATCGTCAGCGTTTGAGTTGAAAAATAGTGATGCTCCTAACACTAATAATAAGCAATTGACTACAAATGCGATTGATAACTGAATGTTCGAATCTATCGTAGCAAATTTAATCGCTTGCGCCTTTTCTTCATTGTTATGTCTTGAGTATGTTCTAGATTGTACAATTGATGAATGTAAGTACAAATTATGAGGCATAATTGTTGCTCCAATAATACCTAATGCAATATAGAGAATGCCGTTATTTGTAATGATTTCACTATGTGGAATAAATCCATTTAACACAGCGTTCAACTGTGGTGATGAAATATAGACTTCAAATATAAAGATGAATAACACTGTGAAAATTAATGTACCAACAATAGCTTCAATTTTTCTAAAACCATATTTCATTATAAATAGTAGTAAAAATACATCAAGTACAGTAATTAGTGCACCGACAATTAAAGGTATGTTAAATAGGAGATTGAGAGCAATAGCACTACCAATAACCTCAGCAATATCTGTGGCGATAATTGCTAGTTCTGCAATAATCCAAAAGATTATAGCAATAGGTCTTGATAAATAATGTCGTGTCATTTGAGCTAAGTCCATACCTGTTGCTATTCCTAATCTCACTGTCATGCTTTGAAGTAACATTGCTGATAAACTTGAAATAAGAATTACGAATAGCAAAGTATAGCCATATTGCGCGCCACCTTGCATTGATGTTATCCAGTTTCCGGGATCCATGTAACCAACAGCGACTAATAACCCAGGCCCAAGAAATGATAAAAATTTCTGTTTATTTGAACTGCGATGATCGAATTTAATTGTATTGTTTATTTCGTCTAAACTTAATTGTTCATTTGTTGAATGTCGTTTATTATTCATTTTGACTCACCTCTACTTCTTATGGACAATATAATAACCTAATAAAACGTTTAGGTCAACCTAAATTTATTTTAATTTTTTTAAAAGTATGAATTATTATGTTGAACGTTCAATTTAATGGTAAGTAAAAAGAGCACGAAATCATGGATGTGATTACGTGCTCTATTATTTAAACAAAGTTATTTATGCAGAATAAAATGGTAAGAACTGATCGAAGGTTTCTTCTAAAAATGCAATAAATGCTTTGTCACTTTTTAATCTTTTATCTTGTGGTGTGATTGCACGCGCTATAAAGAATTCACCTTTTTTCACATTGATGGCTCTTTGTATCGCTTCTTTTAAATCATCATCCGTTAAATCTTTAATAAATGGTTTATCAGGTTTCATATGATCTAAGCATACACGATAATCATCAGGTAATTGTTGAATAGCTTTAAATTTTCTTTCAAAAACTTTTGCACGTGTTGCTTTATCTTTTGCTTCATGCATGATTCCAAACATAACAAACAGTTGATCTTCAAACATACCAATTTGGAAATGAGGTAACATTTTATAGCCTCGTTTACTTGTAGCAAAAGCAACCCATGTATCTTTAGGAGGATTCACACTTCTTCTAGCATGCTTTGCTACGTGAGGATAAAATGTTTCACCAGTTTGACTTGTAAAGAAGTCACTAAAATATTCTCCTAATTCATGGAGTTGTGGTCGTATGTATTCGTTTAAAGCTTCCATTCGTGCGTCTAAGCCTTCTACGTTGAATGCTTTGAAATCTTTAGGTTTAAATGTATATTTTGTCATAGAGTACCTCCTGTATAGTGTTTAAAAATATTGTAGCATATGTTTTATCAATTGCGGATTAAGACGCTCTCATTAAAATTAGTATTTTCATTTTTATCATAAGAAGTTATTTTTATAAAATGTTGATGTATAATAAAGATGTTAGGAGATGATGTTATGGCACTTTATGGATTTGCCCAAGGACTTATTCAAGAAGCAGGAATTAGAATTAAACAATTGATGGAGCAAAATTTAACAATTGAAACAAAGTCAAATCCGAATGACCTTGTTACAAATGTAGATAAAGCAACAGAAGATTTTATTTTTGATACAATTTTAGAAACATATCCCAATCATCAAGTATTAGGTGAAGAAGGGCATGGTCATGACATCGATACTTCCAAAGGTACGGTATGGGTTGTTGACCCAATAGACGGTACATTGAATTTTGTTCATCAACAAGAAAATTTCGCGATTTCAATTGGTATTTATATCGATGGTAAACCTTATGCAGGTTTTGTATATGATGTTATGGCTGATGTCTTATATCATGCTAAAGTAGGGGAAGGTGCATATCGAGGTAGCCAACCCTTGAAACCATTGAATGATTCTAATCTAAGACAAAGCATTATTGGGATCAATCCGAACTGGTTGACTAAACCTGTGCTAGGAGAGATTTTTAAGGATGTCGTAAATATTTCAAGAAGTGCAAGGGCATATGGTAGTGCAGCGCTTGAAATTGTTTCTGTCGCTACCGGTAATTTAGAAGCATATATGACACCTAGACTCCAACCGTGGGATTTTGCTGGAGGACTAGTCATTTTAAATGAGGTGGACGGTCTAGCTTCTAATTTACTAGGAGAACCATTAACAATTAGTGGTCCAAATTCAATCTTAGTTGGTAATCGTGGTGTTCATAGAGAGATCCTCGGTGTATATTTAGAGCCACATCGCGATGCGTTAATACAATTACATGAACAACGATTTAAAAGAAAATCAAAATAATTACCAAAAGCGTAATATGTAGTCCTAACAATTAGGTGACATATTACGTTTTTATATCTTAAATAATAAAAACACGCGCCAATATAAAACCATTTAAATGTTCATCATGAACATGTGTGGTCTTTAATCAACGCGTGTTATTGTCGATATAACTTATAGCCAATCGTTTTCTCGATATTTTTTCTTTGTAGTAAATCCAATTCCAAAGGTTGCAACGAGTAATATAAATGTTAAAATCATCATTGGTACATTTGATGCACCAACAGCAAAACTAAATAATACTAAGAAAATAACAGCTAATATAGAAAATACCCAAAAGATATTTTTAGATTTTTTTTGTTTCATCCTATCCCCACCTTTTGCTTATCTTTTCTCAATTATATGATATAATAAAAAAGTTGTAATTAAAAGTGGGATTTTACTTAAGAAAGAAGGAAACTATTTATATGACTAATAAAAGAGAAGATGTCCGCAATATAGCAATTATTGCTCACGTTGACCATGGTAAAACAACTTTAGTAGATGAGTTGTTAAAACAATCTGGTATATTCAGAGAAAATGAACATGTCGATGAACGTGCAATGGACTCTAACGATATCGAAAGAGAGCGTGGAATTACGATTCTAGCCAAAAATACGGCTGTTGATTATAAAGGTACACTTATTAATATTTTGGATACACCAGGACATGCTGACTTTGGTGGAGAAGTAGAACGTATTATGAAAATGGTTGATGGGGTTGTCTTAGTAGTAGATGCGTATGAAGGTACAATGCCTCAAACACGTTTTGTACTTAAAAAAGCGCTAGAACAAAACCTAAAACCTGTTGTTGTTGTTAATAAAATTGATAAACCATCAGCACGTCCAGAGGGTGTTGTAGATGAAGTTTTAGATTTATTTATTGAATTAGAAGCAAACGATGAACAATTAGAATTCCCTGTTGTTTATGCTTCAGCAGTAAATGGTACAGCTAGCTTAGATCCTGAAAAACAAGATGATAATTTACAATCATTATATGAAACAATTATTGATTATGTACCAGCTCCAATTGATAACAGTGATGAGCCATTACAATTCCAAGTAGCATTGTTGGACTACAATGATTATGTTGGTCGTATTGGTATTGGTCGTGTATTCAGAGGTAAAATGCGTGTCGGAGATAATGTATCACTAATTAAATTAGACGGTACAGTGAAAAACTTCCGTGTAACTAAAATCTTTGGTTACTTTGGATTAAAACGTTTAGAAATTGAAGAAGCACAAGCTGGAGATTTAATTGCTGTTTCAGGTATGGAAGACATTAATGTTGGTGAAACTGTAACACCACATGACCATCAAGAAGCATTGCCAGTTCTACGTATTGATGAGCCTACTCTTGAAATGACATTTAAAGTTAACAATTCACCATTTGCTGGCCGTGAAGGTGACTTTGTAACAGCGCGTCAAATTCAAGAACGTTTAAATCAACAATTAGAAACAGATGTATCTTTGAAAGTTTCTAACACAGATTCTCCAGATACATGGGTAGTTGCTGGTCGAGGTGAATTGCATTTATCAATCCTTATTGAAAATATGCGTCGTGAAGGTTATGAATTACAAGTTTCAAAACCACAAGTAATTATTAAAGAAATTGATGGTGTAATGTGTGAACCATTTGAACGTGTGCAATGTGAAGTGCCACAAGAAAATGCAGGTGCGGTTATTGAATCATTAGGTGCACGTAAAGGTGAAATGGTTGATATGACTACAACTGATAATGGACTTACACGTTTAATCTTTAATGTACCGGCTCGTGGTATGATTGGTTATACGACTGAATTTATGTCAATGACAAGAGGTTACGGTATTATTAACCATACATTTGAAGAATTTAGACCACGTATTAAAGCGCAAATTGGCGGTCGTCGTAATGGTGCGTTAATTTCAATGGATCAAGGTTCTGCAAGTACTTATGCCATTTTAGGACTTGAAGATAGAGGTGTAAACTTCATGGAACCTGGTACTGAAGTTTATGAAGGTATGATTGTTGGTGAACATAATCGTGAAAATGATTTAACTGTTAATATCACTAAAACAAAACATCAAACTAACGTACGTTCTGCAACGAAAGACCAAACACAAACAATGAATAGACCGCGTATACTAACATTGGAAGAAGCGTTACAATTCATTAATGATGATGAACTTGTTGAGGTTACTCCAGAAAGCATACGTTTAAGAAAGAAAATTTTAAACAAAAATGTTCGTGAAAAAGAAGCAAAGCGTATCAAACAAATGATGCAAGAAAATGAATAATTAACATAATAAAAGAGAAGCTGAGCGATGAAAGTTGCTTAGCTTCTCTTTTGGCATATAATATTTGAAAAAGTGTTTTAATGCTATCAGTTCCTGTTACTTTCACATTTTCAAATTTCTAACTTGTTAATTCAGATATTAATCGAGCGGATAGTGTTGCGCACGTTGTTTAGGGGTGTCTAGTCGACTTTTACAATCATCGCACATAAATGTTCGAATAGGATTGTTTTTAAGTCGTTTAGACTCAGTTGTGCGCTCATCTATAAATACTTTTGCATCACAGATAATGCATTGCACTTGTCTCAAATTAAATCACCTCAATATGAGTTACATGGTTGATTCGATATGAATAACCATCTTCTTGATTGTAAATAAAACTATCTACACCATTATCGCTGTAAAGTCGTTTACCGTCTTTTGCAAATTGGAAAAATAAATAGGGCAATAGATCTATCGGTATATCTAAATGATCATGCTCATTTGATAATCGAATAGTAGTTGCAGAGTCATGTGGTTCGGAATGTTTGAAAAATGGTGTCATATTAATGACAAATGAACCTTCTAACATGGCACGTTTTTTATATTTTATTTCTGAATTTAAAGTAGGCGGATTAGTTTGTCCTTCTAGGATAGCACGATTCCATTCATGATTATCTTCAAAGTCGATTGGTTTTGAACCATCAAATACACCTTTTTCTAAATCTTCGATGCTAACTTTTCTATCATCGAAAATCCAAGTCGTACTATCTAATGTTATAGGAAACTTTACAGCTCCTTTAATTTGTATCATTTTCCCACTCCCTATCAATGTATATAGCATTATTTTAACACAAATTGCTAACGACACATTTTAAATCTACTTGCTTTTTAATATTTAGTAAGATAAACTTTTAGTAAGACTTGAGAATTTATATAGAGGGGGAGCGTGTCATGGCGAAACAAACAACAATGAAAAATGCAGCTTTGAAACAATTGACTAAAGATGCTGATGAAATCTTGCATCTGATTAAAGTTCAACTAGATAATTTAACATTACCTTCATGCCCATTATATGAAGAAGTACTAGATACACAAATGTTTGGACTTCAAAAAGAAGTTGATTTTGCTGTTAAATTAGGTTTAGTTGACCGCGAAGATGGCAAACAAATTATGTTACGTCTTGAGAAAGAACTTTCAAAATTACATGAAGCTTTTACACTTGTTTAAGGTTTAATATATAAGCATATTAAAACGGCGTGAGATATCGACAATTGAGCAGCGCCGATTTTATATTTATAATTTAATTATTGATTAAAGTGGCTGTTATGTTGTCTTCTTGATGACATGTCAGTCACTTTTATTGGGTTTTAGCAATTCACGATATTAAGTAAACAAATATTCTATAAATTACCTCAAGAGACCTGTTAATATTTGTGATTATGACTGTGTCATGTATATAATAAGTAACATGGATTTTTAAAATTAAAGTATAAAACGAAATCATTTGAAGTATAAATTGTAGAATTGGATGACTGAATATATGAAGAATTTTAGAAGTATTTTACGGTATATTGGTAAAACCTCAAAGTTTATTGATTACCCGTTATTAGTTACATATATTGTATTGAGTTTAATTGGATTAGTGATGGTATATAGTGCCAGTATGGTTCCAGCAACTAAAGGTACATTGACTGGTGGTATCGATGTTCCAGGAACGTATTTTTACAACCGACAATTAGCATATGTCATAATGAGTTTTATAATTGTATTTTTTATTGCATTTTTAATGAATGTTAAATTACTGAGTAATATTAAAGTGCAAAAAGGTATGATTATAACTATCGTCTCGCTATTATTACTGACGTTAGTAATCGGTAAAGATATTAATGGTTCTAAAAGTTGGATAAACTTAGGATTTATGAACTTACAGGCATCTGAGTTATTAAAAATTGCAATCATATTATATATCCCATTTATGATTAGTAAAAAAATGCCTAGAGTATTAAGTAAACCAAAATTAATTTTAAGTCCTATTGTATTAGCATTAGGTTGTACGTTTTTAGTTTTCTTACAAAAAGACGTAGGGCAAACATTACTAATATTAATTATTTTAGTTGCGATTATTTTTTATTCAGGAATTGGGGTAAACAAAGTCCTAAGATTTGGAATACCAGCAGTACTAGGATTCTTAGTAGTATTTGTCATTGCATTAATGGCTGGTTGGTTACCAAGTTATTTAACTGCCAGATTTAGTACGCTAACAGATCCATTCCAATTCGAATCAGGAACTGGATACCATATTTCCAATTCATTGCTTGCGATAGGTAACGGTGGCGTATTTGGAAAAGGATTAGGAAATAGTGCAATGAAATTGGGCTATTTACCAGAACCACATACAGATTTTATTTTTGCAATTATTTGCGAAGAATTAGGTTTAATCGGAGGATTGCTAGTTATTACTTTAGAGTTCTTTATTGTATATCGTGCCTTCCAGTTTGCAAATAAAACATCATCATATTTTTATAAACTTGTGTGTGTTGGGATTGCCACATACTTTGGAAGCCAAACGTTTGTAAACATTGGTGGTATTTCGGCAACAATTCCATTAACTGGTGTGCCATTGCCATTTATCAGCTTTGGTGGATCATCAATGATTAGTTTAAGTATTGCTATGGGATTACTTCTGATTGTAGGTAAACAAATCAAAGTAGACCAGCAACGAAAGAAACAACAACAAAAAGTTGATATAAGAAGACAATTTAATTAAAAAATACTAGCCAATATTTAGCGCGAGATGACTTCTGTCATTAAGCAATGCTACACATTGGCTATTTATATACTCTTTGTCAAATTGGACTGATGAGTTCAATAACGGAAGTTAAGCAACCAAACAACGCTTAACTTCCTTTTTGTTTTGATATTACGAGATTACTCATGATTATCAAATTTTATAAACAAAACAACGTATAATTATAACTAAATTTTATGACTAAAAATCACTAAATGTGGTGGCGAAATTAGAATCATGATGATAAGATAAAGTTATCGCTATTGATAATAAATGTTGATGTTTTACAATTTTATTTTTAATTTTTTAGAGTTGTAGAAATCGAAAATGTATCACAACAAAAACGTGAACTACCTGTTGTTGCATAATCCTTTTTGAAATTATTATTTTTGAAGCGGAGGTTTTAATTGTCTCAAGAATGTTAAATTTTGAAAATTTGAAACATAACTATAGCAAAACAGAGCGCTTTAAGATAAAATTTTATTATCTAATTAGTTAGAAAATTCTAATAGTTTGAGGAGTGTATCGCTATTGAAACAAATAAAAAAGTTACTTGTTGCTAACCGTGGAGAAATTGCAATTCGTATATTCAGAGCGGCAGCAGAATTAGACATCAGCACAGTTGCAATTTATTCGAATGAAGACAAAAGTTCATTACATAGATATAAAGCAGATGAATCCTATTTAGTTGGAAGTGATTTAGGTCCTGCTGAAAGTTATTTAAATATTGAGCGTATCATTGATGTAGCAAAACAAGCGAATGTGGATGCGATTCATCCTGGGTATGGTTTTTTAAGTGAAAATGAACAATTTGCGCGTCGTTGTGCAGAAGAAGGGATTAAATTTATTGGTCCTCATTTAGAACATTTAGATATGTTTGGAGATAAAGTTAAAGCTCGTACAACGGCTATCAAGGCAGATTTACCAGTTATTCCTGGTACAGACGGTCCAATTAAATCATATGAATTAGCAAAAGAATTTGCAGAAGAAGCTGGTTTCCCGCTAATGATTAAAGCCACAAGTGGTGGCGGCGGTAAAGGTATGAGAATCGTTCGTGAAGAAAGTGAATTAGAAGATGCTTTCCATAGAGCAAAATCAGAAGCAGAAAAATCATTTGGTAATAGTGAAGTTTACATAGAAAGATACATTGATAATCCAAAGCATATTGAAGTACAAGTCATAGGTGACGAACATGGAAATATCGTACACTTATTTGAACGTGATTGTTCAGTACAACGTCGTCATCAAAAAGTTGTAGAAGTTGCACCATCAGTTGGATTATCATCAACATTACGTCAACGTATTTGTGATGCTGCAATTCAATTGATGGAAAATATTAAATATGTCAATGCAGGTACTGTTGAATTTCTAGTATCTGGTGACGAATTCTTCTTTATAGAAGTTAACCCTCGTGTACAAGTAGAGCATACAATTACAGAGATGGTAACAGGAATTGATATTGTTAAGACACAAATTTTAGTTGCAGCAGGTGCCGATTTATTTGGTGAAGAGATTAATATGCCGCAACAAAAAGATATTACAACATTAGGCTATGCCATCCAATGTCGTATTACAACAGAAGATCCGTTAAATGATTTTATGCCGGATACTGGAACAATCATTGCTTATCGTTCAAGCGGTGGCTTTGGTGTACGTCTTGATGCTGGAGATGGTTTCCAAGGTGCTGAGATATCACCTTATTATGATTCATTACTCGTAAAATTATCTACACATGCGATATCATTTAAACAAGCAGAAGAAAAAATGGTACGTTCATTACGAGAAATGCGTATTCGTGGTGTTAAAACTAATATTCCATTCTTAATTAATGTAATGAAGAATAAAAAGTTCACAAGTGGTGATTACACAACTAAATTTATTGAAGAAACACCAGAACTTTTCGACATTCAGCCGTCTCTAGATAGAGGTACTAAAACATTAGAATATATAGGTAATGTAACAATTAATGGTTTCCCAAATGTTGAGAAACGTCCGAAACCAGACTATGAATTAGCATCAATTCCAACTGTATCTTCAAGTAAAATCGCTTCATTTAGTGGTACGAAACAATTGCTTGATGAAGTAGGTCCAAAAGGTGTAGCTGAATGGGTTAAAAAGCAGGATGATGTCTTACTAACAGATACAACCTTTAGAGATGCACACCAATCATTATTAGCTACACGAGTTAGAACTAAGGATATGATTAATATCGCATCCAAAACAGCGGACGTATTTAAAGATGGTTTCTCACTAGAAATGTGGGGCGGTGCTACATTTGATGTGGCATATAATTTCTTGAAGGAAAACCCATGGGAACGACTTGAACGTCTACGTAAAGCTATTCCAAATGTATTATTCCAAATGTTGTTACGTGCTTCAAACGCAGTTGGTTATAAAAACTATCCTGATAATGTTATTCATAAATTCGTACAAGAAAGTGCTAAAGCAGGCATAGATGTCTTTAGAATTTTCGATTCATTAAACTGGGTAGATCAAATGAAAGTTGCCAATGAAGCAGTACAAGAAGCGGGCAAAATCTCAGAAGGTACTATTTGTTATACAGGTGACATTTTAAATCCTGAGCGATCAAACATTTATACTTTAGAGTATTATGTCAAACTAGCTAAAGAGTTAGAACGTGAAGGTTTCCATATTTTAGCGATTAAAGATATGGCAGGCTTATTAAAACCTAAAGCTGCTTACGAATTGATTGGTGAGTTAAAAGCAGCTGTAGATTTACCAATCCATCTTCACACTCATGATACAAGTGGTAATGGTTTATTAACGTACAAACAAGCAATAGATGCTGGTGTCGATATCATTGATACTGCTGTTGCTTCAATGAGTGGTTTAACAAGTCAGCCAAGCGCCAATTCGTTATATTATGCATTAAATGGCTTCCCACGTCACCTTAGAACTGATATTGAAGGTATGGAGTCACTTAGTCATTATTGGTCAACTGTACGTACTTATTATTCAGACTTTGAAAGTGATATCAAATCACCGAATACTGAAATTTATCAACATGAAATGCCTGGTGGACAGTATTCGAATTTAAGTCAACAAGCTAAAAGTTTAGGTTTAGGCGAAAGATTTGATGAAGTCAAAGATATGTATCGCAGAGTGAATTTCTTATTTGGTGATATCGTAAAAGTAACGCCATCGTCTAAAGTAGTTGGTGATATGGCACTTTATATGGTACAAAATGATCTTGATGAACAATCCGTTATTACAGATGGCTATAAATTAGATTTCCCAGAATCAGTAGTGTCGTTCTTCAAAGGTGAAATAGGACAACCTGTAAATGGTTTTAATAAAGATTTACAAGCGGTTATTTTAAAAGGCCAAGAAGCATTAACAGCTCGTCCAGGTGAATATCTAGAGCCAGTTGATTTTGAAAAAGTCCGTGAGTTGCTTGAAGAAGAGCAACAAGGTCCTGTTACGGAGCAAGATATTATTAGTTATGTATTATATCCAAAAGTATATGAACAATATATTCAAACTAGAAATCAATACGGAAACTTATCGTTACTTGATACGCCTACATTCTTCTTTGGAATGCGTAATGGTGAAACAGTAGAAATCGAAATCGATAAAGGTAAACGATTAATTATTAAACTAGAAACGATTAGTGAACCAGATGAAAATGGTAATAGAACGATTTACTATGCGATGAATGGTCAAGCGAGACGTATTTATATTAAAGATGAAAATGTGCATACAAATGCGAACGTTAAGCCAAAAGCAGATAAGAGTAATCCAAGTCATATCGGTGCGCAAATGCCAGGTTCAGTAACTGAAGTCAAGGTTAGTGTAGGTGAAACTGTGAAAGCTAATCAGCCGTTGCTAATTACTGAAGCTATGAAAATGGAAACAACAATTCAAGCACCATTTGACGGTGTGATTAAACAAGTAACTGTAAATAATGGTGACACAATAGCGACAGGCGATTTATTAATCGAAATTGAAAAAGCAACTGACTAAAATGATTAAAATAAAACGAGATTACACAACAATTGACGTGTAATCTCGTTTTTACTTGTCTTAGGTTTAATTTTAAATATTGATATAAAAAGGGAGTGGGACAGAAATGATATTTTCGCAAAATTTATTTCGTCGTCCCACCCCGGCAAGGTTGACTAGAATTGAAAAAAGCTTGTTACAAGCGCATTTTCGTTCAGTCAACTACTGCCAATATAACTTTGTAGAGCATTGAACATTGATTTATGTCACAGCTTCTTTGCTTTTTTGTTATTGCTTGTCACTTCTTACTGATCGTAACATTAGCATGATAAAGTATGTTGTCATACCAAATAAATAAGTGATAAATAATGCATGGAATAGTGCGATTATCAAATTAACATTAGTCATAATAGACAATGCACCTGTGATAACTTGTAATATAACAAGTATAAATGCAGCTGTATAACCATAATGAACAGTACGGTTATTTGGATAATTTTTAACAGCGTGAATATAAGTAATCATAATAATCGTAAACACTATAAAAGCCATGATACGATGCGTGAGTTGGACCCAATCTTGTTCTGAATGTGGTACAAGATCGTGGAATGGCAATGGCCAACCACCATATGCTAAACTTGCATCCGCATGTCGCACTAGTGCACCAGTGTAAACACCACAATAAATGATGATTGCCATTAACCATGTTAAACGTCTTAATGGCTTTTTGATATATAATTCGTCAGCTTCATATTTTTGATCTATAGAGAAAATAATCAATGTTATTAAAAATACAGATGAGAAACTGATTAATGATATACCAAAGTGCAATGCTAAAACGTAATCGTTTTGTTGCCAAATAACAGCAGCAGCTCCGATTAATGCTTGCAATAATAAGAATCCAACACTAATGATTGATAAAGGTTTAATTTCTTTAATATAGCCTATATGTTTCCATGCAGTGATAACTAACCATAAGACCATTAATAAAGACAAAGCTGAAACGGCTCTATGACTTAATTCAATAATCGTATCAATAGGAAAGAATTCTGGAATCAACGCACCATGACATAGTGGCCAAGAAGAACCACAACCATCAGCTGATCCGGTTTTGGTAACTAAGGCTCCACCAAGTTGTACAAATGTCATCATTAACGTTGCTACGACACCTAACCATTTTAAATTCTTTTTGCCAAACAATTTATACACCCCATCATAAAAAAACGCATCACTGAGATTTTGATTTAATAGCTGAACTTGAGTTAATACTATGAATGAACCTAACAGTTGGATTTGAAGAGATGGGATCCAACACAGTTTATATAATTTAATTGTTTCTAGTATTAGAAGTGATCGACTATCATCAATGATATGAATAACACGACAATGATGTGCCGTTCACTGCTATAAAATTTCAGTCACAGTTACTCAAATTTGAAGCTTAAATATTAATCTCTTTTAGATGCATGATTCTACTTATTAAAATTTTCTAACATATACATTATAGCAATAAATTAAATGTTATTTGTGTCACAAAATTGACATTTTCTCTTGTCGTTAATTTGTCACAATTTAATTTTATTAAACCTAGTCTTTTTATGCAATCTAAGATATCATAATCTTATATGAACAAATTTAAGGAGGGGGATTATGAGCAAAGAGCATACTTTGTCACAAAATATTAGCAGAGTTAACTTCAAAGAATTGCAACAGATAATTAAAATGGGACTTGTTCAAGGTAACTTAATTCCGGCTTTTGCGGGCGCATGGCTAGCAGTTGTAATGACAAATCATTCCTTCTTATCATCAATACCTCAAATTTTATTAATGCTATTAGGATCTACTTTAATTATGGGTGGCGCATGTGCGTTAAATAATTATTACGACCAAGATATTGATCGTATTATGCCTAGTAAACAAAATAGACCAACTGTAAATAATAGAATTACAGATCAAAATTTATTACTTTTAAGTTTTGGTATGATGTTAGTTGGAGAAATTTGTTTGTTTTTATTGAATATACCATCAGGCGTACTTGGTCTTATGGGGATTGTAGGTTATGTGTCTTATTACTCAATATGGTCTAAAAGACATACAACATGGAACACAGTGATTGGGAGTTTTCCTGGAGCAGTACCACCACTAATTGGATGGGTTGCAATTGAAGGACAAATTAGTTTAACAGCGATTGCGCTGTTTTTAGTTGTATTTTGTTGGCAACCAATTCATTTTTATGCCTTAGCTATTAAACGTAAAGATGAATATGCACTTGCAAATATTCCAATGTTACCATCAGTTAAGGGCTTTAAACGTACACGTGTCAGTATGTTTATCTGGTTGATTATTTTATTGCCAGTGCCTTTATTACTAATAAATTTAGGTGTCGTATTCGTAGTGTTAGCTACATTATTAAATTTAGGATGGATTGCATTAGGTTTAACAACATTTAAGAAAAATTCAGATCAAACAAAATGGGCAACACAAATGTTTATATATTCACTAAATTATTTGGTGATCTTTTTCGTGTTAGCTGTGATTGTTTCATTACTTACTTTGATCTAGATTAATTAAGTTAGGATGAAAAATATGGGCGTTCCAATTTTACCAACGATAAGTACGACATGTATTGTCATTAGTGCAATTTTAATTGCCATTGGTTGGAGACTTATTTGGAAAAGGGAAATAGATAAACACAAAAATGTTATGTTAGCTGCAGCTGTTTTTGCTTTAACTTTTTTCTTAATCTATGCAAGTAGAACGATTTTTATCGGTAATACAGCATTTGGCGGACCAGCATCAATTAAGAAATATTATACAATTTTCTTATTTTTCCACATTAATTTAGCAACAATTGGTGGTATTCTAGGTCTAGTTCAAATTATTACTGCATTTAAAGATAAATATAATGTGCACCGCAAATTCGGGCCATTCGCTTCAGTTATATGGTTCTGTACTGCAATTACAGGTGTAGCAGTTTACTTATTATTATATGTATTATATCCAGGTGGAGAAACGACATCACTGATTAAAGCAACATTTGGTCATTAATACGCTTTTACAAATGATACTAATCTGATAAGGCAATTTGTTTTATCAGGTTTTTTGATGAAGAATAGTCGGACAGTTGATGGTATTCATTTGATACCTTAACTGTCCGTTTTTTTATACATATTTTAATCCTAATAATGAAATTCAACCTGAAAACATAAAGATAGGTTATGATATAGACTGTAGGGAAAATCTTTATGATGTTAACATTGTGCCTGAAGATGGTTTTGTTTCATCGAAATGACACAGTTATGTCAGTGTTGAAAATTTGCTAATTAATGTGTTGTTTTTTACAATAGTATTAATACTTTTTAGGTGGTTGATTGATGAAAAAGTTAATTATAAGAGTCGTCGGAGTATTATTTTTAGTTGGATTTTTAATATATCTTTTTTATTCACCGAGATTAAAATTTGATGTATTAGAGAACCCGAATAAAGGTAATAAAGTAAATAGATCTGAACAGGTGAATAAATCAAATAACCATGCTGAAAATCCAAAGCCTAAAGAAGGTGTTGGTACATGGGTAGGTAAAGACATTAAAGTGCTTACTTCTAAATTTGGACAAGCAGATCGTGTCTACCCTTTTAGAGATGGTTACAAAAATTATGTGTTTAAAGACAAAAACAGTTATTACATTGTTTCAACTAAACGTGAAGAAATCGTTTCAGTGTATGCTACAGGTGAGAATGTCAATGTTAGTCCGTTAAAAATAGGACAACATTCTGCAGAAATTTTTAATCATACAAGTATTAATCCAGAACCGTCCTTTACAGTTGATGGTAAAAAATATGAATTTGAACTTTCAGATGAAGATTTAAAAACACAAACATTGATTAAATATGGCAACATATATGCACAAGTGTATTCTGATCAACAATCGAAAAAGGTGCTAAGTGTACGATTTTTAACAAAAGAAATGTTAGCAGATATTGAACCTTATCGATTAAATTCTAATTCTACGTCAGAAGAGCATAATAAGCGTCCAGTTGAGCAAAATCCAAATCAATTAATTTCTCTTTATGAAGTAACGAATGAAATGAGAAAATTAAAAGGATTAAAACCATTGAAAATCAATAGCGATTTAGCACATATTGCATCTAATAACTTATATGAAGCGACCTCTAATGGTTCTGATAGTGTTGAATTTACAGAGGACGCATTAAGAGGGCAATTAGATAAAAATCATGTTACTTATAAAACAACTGCTCAAAATGTTGGTTATGCGTTTAATGATGTACCAACATTAATCCATAGTTGGATGAATTCAGATATACATCGATCTCGTCTATTAAATTCAAAATACGATGAGATGGGTGGAGATGTAATGAGAGATTATTATTCACTAATTTTCTTAGAAAAATAACAATGAGGGGTATTTATGATTAATGAAGCTTCACTAGCGATATTAGATGATATTGATGAACTGGCTGATATGATAGTTGCATCAGATATTTATGCATCATTTGAGCAAGCTAAACAGGCGCTCGAAAACAATGACGAAGCCCATTTACTTTATCAATCATTTTTAAAATCAAAAGAGAAATATGATGAAGTAATGCGTTTCGGGAAATATCATCCTGATTATAAGAAAGTCATGTTAGAGACAAGACAACGCAAAAGAGCATATGAGATGCTTGACGTTGTGATGCATTACAAAGCTAGGGAAATGGCACTTCAACATTTAATTGATGAAGTTGTTACGAAAATTGCGTACGCTGTTTCAGAACATGTCAAAATAGAAACAGGCAATCCATTCTTTCAAACATCACATAGTGGTTGTACGACGGGCGGATCCTGTAATTGTTCATTATAAAAAACATCGAGTCAGAAAAAGA
>OBZE01000292.1_pt1 | contig 25367 bp, 23 predicted proteins | sample 1476901 | NCBI WGS metagenome assembly OBZE01 (sample SAMEA2580235, study PRJEB22360) | human gut metagenome | biome: human gut; feature: human-associated habitat; material: faeces | place: Denmark | collected 2008/2010 | reverse complement strand
GCTTATCAACTTAAAATAGTGGTTCATCATTATTTTACAAATCTAATTATTTTGGGAGTAATAGAAAGAGGTTTGATTATGACTTCATCTACTAATGTTAAAGCTTTAATTGAAAAAAATAATAATAAAAAAGGGAAGCATAATGACAAAATTATACCAGTTATTTTAGCTGCAATTTCAGCGATTTCCATTTTAACAACACTAGGTATATTAATCACATTGCTTTTAGAAACCATCACTTTTTTCACCAGAATTCCAATAACTGAATTTCTATTTTCTACTACTTGGAATCCTACCGGCTCAGACCCTAAGTTTGGTATCTGGGCATTGATAATAGGGACTTTAAAAATCACAGTTATTGCGACTATATTTGCAGTTCCAGTCGGGCTTGGTGCAGCAATTTATTTAAGTGAATATGCAAGTGACCGTGCACGACGCATAATAAAACCGATATTAGAAATTTTAGCAGGAATACCAACAATTGTGTTTGGTTTCTTTGCATTAACCTTTGTTACACCAGTATTAAGATCTTTCATACCTGGTCTTGGAGAGTTTAATGCTATAAGTCCCGGCTTAGTTGTAGGTATTATGATTGTCCCTCTCATCACAAGTTTGAGGAACTGCAAAATGGCATCTGTACCAAATAAAATTCGAGAAGGTGCCTATGGACTTGGAGCAACTAAATTAGAAGTAGCAACTAAGGTCGTACTTCCTGCAGCAACATCAGGTATTGTAGCTTCAATAGTTCTCGCGATTTCAAGAGCAATTGGAGAAACGATGATTGTATCATTAGCGGCAGGTAGTTCACCAACAGCTTCATTAAGTTTAACAAGTTCAATTCAAACAATGACTGGATATATTGTTGAGATAGCGACAGGTGATGCAACATTTGGATCAAATATTTATTACAGTATTTATGCTGTAGGATTCACATTATTTATCTTTACCTTAATCATGAATTTACTTTCTCAATGGATTTCTAAGCGTTTTAGGGAGGAGTATTAATATGGAAACGACAGATAATAATAGACAATCACTCGTCGATCAACAACTTGTCCAAAAACATTTATCATCCAGAACGGTTAAAAATAAAGTGTTCAAACTCATATTTTTAGCATGTACATTATTAGGACTTGTCGTACTTATTGCGTTGTTAACTCAAACATTGATTAAAGGGGTAAGTCATTTAAATTTACAGTTTTTCACTAATTTTTCTTCTTCAACACCATCTATGGCTGGCGTTAAAGGCGCATTAATCGGTTCACTTTGGTTAATGTTAAGTATCATTCCATTATCAATCATCCTAGGAATAGGTACAGCTATATACTTAGAAGAATATGCGAAAAACAACAAATTTACTCAGTTTGTTAAAATCAGTATTTCCAATTTAGCTGGTGTACCATCAGTTGTATTTGGGTTATTAGGTTACACTTTGTTCGTTGGTGGTGCCGGGATTGAAGCCTTGAAAATGGGTAACAGTATATTGGCAGCAGCGCTAACAATGACCTTACTGATATTACCAATTATTATTGTTTCAAGTCAGGAAGCAATTAGAGCTGTACCTAACTCAGTACGCGAAGCTTCTTACGGCTTAGGTGCTAATAAATGGCAAACGATAAGACGTGTTGTCTTACCAGCAGCGTTACCTGGTATTTTAACTGGATTCATTTTGTCTCTTTCAAGAGCACTGGGAGAAACAGCGCCACTTGTGCTTATCGGTATACCAACTATATTATTGGCAACACCTAGAAGTATATTGGATCAATTTTCAGCATTACCTATCCAAATATTTACTTGGGCGAAAATGCCACAAGAAGAATTCCAGAATGTTGCATCGGCAGGCATTATCGTTTTACTAGTTATCTTAATCTTAATGAATGGCGTTGCGATTATTTTACGTAACAAATATAGTAAAAAATTCTAATTTAAACAATCAATCTAATTTATCTATTAAAAAGGGAGTATTAAATATGGCGCAAACACTTGCACAAACTAAACAAATATCTCAAAGTCATACGTTTGATGTCTCACAAAGTCATCATAAAACACCAGATGATACAAACTCACATTCTGTTATATATTCAACACAAAATTTAGACTTATGGTATGGCGAAAATCATGCATTGCAAAATATTAATTTAGATATTTATGAAAACCAAATTACTGCCATTATAGGTCCATCTGGTTGTGGCAAATCAACATATATTAAAACTTTGAATCGAATGGTTGAGTTAGTACCCACAGTCAAAACAGCTGGTAAAATACTATATCGCGATCAAGACATTTTTGATCAAAAATATTCTAAAGAACAATTACGTACAAATGTGGGCATGGTCTTCCAACAACCTAATCCATTTCCAAAATCAATATACGATAATATTACTTACGGGCCAAAGATTCACGGTATTAAAAATAAAAAAGTTCTTGATGAAATCGTTGAGAAATCATTACGTGGCGCTGCAATATGGGATGAATTAAAGGATAGGTTGCACACAAATGCATATAGTTTATCCGGTGGGCAACAACAGCGTGTTTGTATCGCGCGTTGTTTAGCAATTGAACCTGAAGTCATTTTAATGGATGAACCCACATCAGCATTAGATCCAATCTCAACATTAAGAGTAGAAGAGTTGGTTCAAGAACTAAAAGAAAAGTACACAATTATTATGGTTACACATAATATGCAACAAGCAGCTCGTGTATCAGATAAAACTGCATTTTTCTTAAATGGTTATGTCAATGAATATGATGACACTGATAAAATTTTCTCTAACCCATCAAACAAGAAAACAGAAGATTATATTTCAGGAAGGTTTGGTTGATATATAATGGCAATAATTAGACAACGATATCAGGAGCAACTTGATGATTTAATAAAAGAATTACGTCGGTTAGGTGCAAATGTCTATGTGAGTATTGAAAATGGTATAAAATCATTAAGTATTGACGATAGAGGCTTTGCACGACAAACAGTTAAAAACGATAAACATATCAATCAATTAAATTATAATATTAATGAGCGAGTTATCATGTTAATTACAAAGCAACAGCCCATTGCGAGTGATTTGCGTATGATGATTTCTTCATTAAAAATCGCCTCCGATTTAGAAAGAATAGGAGATAATGCATCGAGTATTGCCAATATTCGATTGCGTACGAAGATTACAGATGATTATGTGTTAACCCGTTTAAAGACAATGGGTAAACTAGCTATGTTAATGTTAAAGGATTTAGATCAAGCATTTAAAAAGAAAGATACCGTATTAATAAGAGAAATAATTGAGCGTGATGAAGATATCGATGACTTATATAGTCATATTATTAACGCAACGTATCTTATTGATAACGATCCATTTGTCGCTGCACAAGCCCATTTAGCAGCAAGACATCTAGAACGTATTGGTGATCATATTATTAACATCGCTGAAAGTGTTTATTTTTATTTAACAGGTACACATTACGAACAATAACTTAAAGTTATTACTATAAAATCCCTTACGATAAATATATATTTCTATTATTCATAAACCCTCAAAAAAACCAAGATTCTCACAATTAGTAATGTGAAAATCTTGGTTTATATTGTTCTACTATAAGTTGTCTCGCATCCTAGTTATTTGCTTGCTCAATTTCATCTGTTAATTTTTCAACTTCATCCACTAAATCAGAAATATATTGAATTGTAGATTTAAGTGGCTGTTCTGTAGTAATGTCTACACCCGCAATGTTTGCAAGTTCGACAGGTGATACACTACCACCTTTTTTCAATGTTTCTAACCAAGCATCAACAGCTGGTTGGCCTTCATTTTTAATCTTTTGAGAAACGACAGTCCCGATTGTTAAGCCAGCAGAATACGTATACGAATATAATCCCATATAGTAATGAGGTTGACGCATCCATGTTAATTCAGCACCCTCAGTCATGTCTACTGCATCTCCGAAAAATTGTTTATAAACATTTAGCATTATTTCATTTAATGTCGGCGCATTTAAAGATTCACCTTGATCTACTTTGCGATACACTTCACGTTGATAAGCAGCTTCTAATAAGTGGGTAACCATATTATGATAATATGTTCTAGATAAAATTGAGCCAATAACCCAACGCTTAAATCTTGGATTATCACTTTTGTTAAATAAATAATTGGCCATCAACATTTCATTCAATGTAGAAGGGGCTTCAACAAAGTACATTGATGCTTCTGATTCAAGATATGGTTGATGTTTTTGAGCTAATGTAAAATGACCTGCATGACCTAATTCATGTGCTAAGACAAATGCTTCAGCCATTTTACCAGTCCAAGAAATAAACACATATGAATGTGTAAAGTATGGACTTGCACAAAATGCGCCTGTATCTTTACCTTTATTTTGTGCAAAATCAATCCATCGCTGATCGTATGCTTCACGTAACATGTTTGTATAGTCATCACCTAAAACACTTAACGCACCGAAAATATAATTTTTTGAGTCTTCAATTGAAATCTCTGGTTCATAATCAGGGTCTACAGAAATTTTTAAGTCTTCAAAACGCATGTTATCTAATCCGTGAATACGTTGTAAAAGTTTAGCATATTTCTGCATAACTGGTGCCAAGTCACGCATAATCATATCGATTTGACGGTCAAACATATCACGCGTTACTTCTTGACTATGTAATAAATAATCCGATTCAAACCCACGTAAATCAGCTTCAATTTTTTCTTGTTGTACTTGCATATTATATGTAGCCGCGGTAGTATGCTGATATTTTCGAATCCCATCGCTAAACGATTTGAAACTTTTACGTCTAAACTCAGGATCTTTATTATCTTCATAATCATTTTCAAACGTAGCATAGTCGACAGGGTACGTTGTACCATCATGTTCAAATGAATCGAATGTAATATCTAGCATTTTTGTCGTGCCGTATAAATCGTAAGGACTGTTTAGCGTAGGTGATAAAATTGCTAATAATTGTTCTACCGACGCAGATAATTGGAATGGCTTTTGTTTTATTAACTGTTTAATATAGTGTTGATATGGACATGATTTTTCTAATTGTTGAAGTATTTCTTCTGGTAATTCAAGTATTTCTGACTCTACAAATGATAATTGGCTAACAATTTTACCGTATGTAGTAGATAATTTAGCGCTCAATACTTGTGCCTCAATATTACTAGTATCTACACTTAAACGTAGTTCTGCATAATTACTTAAGCGATCTAAGGCAATTAAAATATTTTCTAATTCAGCTAAAGCAGTATTAATTTGTTCGATTGAATTTAATGTTGTTGCATATGTATGATGAAATTGATTTGCTTGTTGTACTAGAGCGTCAATACTTTCATAATATTGTTGATCATCTTTAAATAAGTCTGTTAAATCCCATGTTTCTGAAACAGGAACATCTTCTCTTAAAGGTAAACCTTGAGACATATAATCACTCCTTTGGTATAATACATTCATTATACATAATTTTGTCTCCTAAACGATAATGTTACGATTCCCATGTCGCAAGGAACAATGATTTTTCTAATAGTAGATAGAATATTGCTTGAAACTGACTGCTATTGTTTAAGTTTTTAAAAATTTATAATAAAATGTATACAAGGAAAGTAATGAAATAAAAGGAGAATGAATATGACATTATTCGATATGCCTAATTATTTATGGATCACAACTTTAATAATGATTTTATTAACAATATTCTGTTGCTTAGTTTTAAATAAATGGTTTGTATCAGCAGTAATTACATTTGTTATATTAGGTGTGCTTGCATTTTTTATTCCAAATTTTCAAGATATAAAATATCAACCATTATTAGGATACGCGGCGTTTTTAGCGATCATGAGTTTATTAATTAGTTTTCTATTATGGTATTTTACAAGAAATTGGCGTAAAGAAAGAAAAGCGCGTAAATTAGAAAAGCAAATTGAAAAATACGGCTATGAGGGCGCTGAACTTCGCCGTAAAGATAAGAAATAATATTCGACAACTATATGCACAAAATCATCAACTTTTAAGTTACACTGCAGTAACAATTATTTCGAAAGTGGTGGAATACAGTGCTATAGTTGTTTTTGTTTTGACTTTTTTATATTTTACATGGTTGACTTGATTCTAAATATTATATTTTATAATGATTTTGTTAAAAAATTAAATATACTTCAATTTCTTTTTGGATAATACTATAATGAACGTTAGTTCTTAATATGTAAGTTGCATATACATGCGCCATTCTCATGTAAATAGAAAGTGTTAGTAATTTACACAAAGAGGGGGACTATTATGTTCATAATAAAGTCTATTTTGTATAGACTGATACAAATGATAGTTGTTTTATTTGTTATTTCTACACTTGCATTCATTTTAATGAAATTATCACCAGGCAATCCTGTTGATAAAATATTACATCTTGATGTAGCACAAGTGTCGACGGAACAAATAAATGCAACCAAAGATAAATTGGGATTAAATGATTCTTTATTGGTACAGTGGTGGCATTGGATGAATCATTTATTACATTTTAATTTAGGAAAAAGTTTTGAATCAAAAGAACCGGTAACACAGATATTATTCAACTATGCACCCATAACACTACTCATATCTTTTTCAACATTAGTAGTGTCATTATGCATATCTATACCGCTCGGCATTATAGCAGCCAAACGATTTCATAAGTTATCTGACAAAGTGATTAGAGTGATCTCAACTCTATCAATTAGTTTACCAGCGTTCTTTATCGGTATTATTTTATTATTTATTGTCACAAATTTAATGAATATAGATAGCGTTATACTAAGTCAGTTTATATTACCTGTACTCACGCTATCTTTAGGTATGTGTGCATACATCATTCGCTTAGTGCGTTCTAATTTATTGATATTATTGAAAAGTAATATCGTACAAGCATCAAGATTACGCGGTATGAATGAACGCTATATTTTAATTCATGATTTACTAAAACCAACAATTTTGCCGATTATCCCATTATTAGGGATTTCACTTGGTAGTCTAATAGGTGGTACTGTAGTGATTGAAAATTTATTTGATATACCTGGTATTGGTTATCTATTAATGGATAGTATTAAATCTCGAGATTATCCTGTTATTCAAGGATGCGTGTTATTTATTGGCTTCTTCGTTGTTATTATCAATACGATTGCTGATTTATTAACGTTATTACTTGATCCGAAGCAGCGTTTACAATTAGGAAATCCGAAAAACAAAACCAATACACCATTGATATCAGAAAGTAGTGACCGTCATGCATAAAATATTTTCAAAGAATAACCTTATCTTTTTTGTATTCGGCGCATTTATATTTGTGATGATTGTACTACAATTCTTTGTCAGTAGTGAAAATGCAACCAAAGTCAATTTATCACAAACTTTTGAACCTATTAGTTGGTTGCATTTATTAGGAACTGATGATTATGGGAGAGATTTATTTACCCGAATTATTATCGGTGCACGTTCAACATTGTTTGTTACTGTTTTAACATTAATAGCTATCGTTGTCATAGGTGTTACACTAGGTCTATTTGCCGGATATAAAAAGGGGTGGATTGAACGATTAGTGTTAAGGTTTATTGATGTTGGTCTAAGTATTCCAGAATTTATCATCATGATTGCTTTAGCAAGCTTTTTCCAACCATCGTTATGGAATTTAGTTATTTCAATTACAGTAATAAAATGGATGAATTACACAAGGTTGACTAGAAGTATAGTTAATAGCGAAATGAATAAGCCTTATATAAAAATGGCACAATTATTTCATGTACCTATAAGAACAATATTAATACGTCATTTAACACCTAAAATTATACCGGCTATTATCGTTTTGATGGTCGTTGATTTCGGTAAAATCATTCTATATATAAGTTCACTATCATTTATTGGGTTAGGTGCACAACCGCCAACACCAGAGTGGGGCGCTATGTTGCAACAAGGTCGTGATTTTATTTCGTCTCATCCAATTATGTTGATTGCACCTGCTTCAGTCATTGCTATAACTATTTTAATTTTTAATTTAACCGGTGATGCGCTAAGAGATAGATTGCTGAAACAACGAGGTGAATATAATGAGTCTCATTGATATACAAAATTTAACAATAAAGAATACTAGTGAGAAATCACTTATTAAAGGGATTGATTTGAAAATTTATAATCAACAGATTAATGCCCTGATTGGAGAGAGCGGCGCTGGAAAAAGTTTGATTGCTAAAGCCTTACTTGAATATTTACCATTTGATTTAACCTGCACGTATGATTCGTACCAATTTGATGGGGAAAATGTTAGTAGATTGAGTCAATATTATGGTCATACAATTGGCTATATTTATCAAAATTATGCAGAAAGTTTTAACGACCATACTAAATTAGGTAAACAGTTAACTGCGATTTATCGTAAGCATTATAAAAGTTGTAAAGAAGAGGCTTTGTCCAAAATTGACAAGGCTTTGTCGTGGGTTAATTTACAAAGCAAAGATATATTAAATAAATATAGTTTCCAACTTTCTGGGGGCCAACTTGAACGCGTATACATAGCAAGCGTTCTCATGTTGAAACCTAAATTAATCATTGCAGACGAACCAGTTGCATCATTGGATGCTTTGAACGGTAATCAAGTGATGGATTTATTACAGCATATTGTATTAGAACATGGTCAAACATTATTTATTATCACACATAACTTAAGTCATGTATTGAAATATTGTCAGTACATTTATGTTTTAAAAGAAGGTCAAATCATTGAACGAGGTAATATTAATCATTTCAAGTATGAGCATTTGCATCCGTATACTGAACGTCTAATTAAATATAGAACACAATTAAAGAGGGATTACTATGATTGAGTTAAAACATGTGACTTTTGGTTATAATAAAAAGCAGATGGTGCTACAAGATATCAATATTACTATACCTGATGGAGAAAATGTTGGTATTTTAGGCGAAAGTGGCTGTGGTAAAAGTACGCTCGCTTCATTGGTTCTTGGCTTATTTAAACCTGTTAAAGGAGAAATTTACTTAAGTGACAATGCTGTGTTACCGATTTTCCAGCACCCTTTAACTAGCTTTAACCCTGATTGGACGATTGAGACCTCATTAAAAGAAGCGTTATATTATTACAGAGGTCTAACTGATAATACTGCTCAGGACCAATTATTAATACAACATTTATCTACTTTTGAGTTGAACGCGCAATTATTGACTAAATTACCAAGCGAAGTGAGTGGCGGACAATTACAAAGATTTAATGTCATGCGTTCGTTATTAGCACAGCCTCGCGTTTTAATATGTGATGAGATAACTTCAAATTTAGATGTTATAGCTGAACAAAATGTAATAAATATATTAAAAGCGCAAACGATTACGAACTTAAATCATTTTATCGTTATTTCTCATGATTTATCCGTGTTACAACGCTTAGTCAATAGAATTATCGTTCTTAAGGATGGCATGATAGTCGATGATTTTACAATAGAGGAATTATTTAATGTTGATAGACACCCTTATACAAAAGAATTAGTGCAAGCATTTTCATATTAGTTATTTAAGAATGCGATAATTCTAGACTTGTTATAAAATATAGATAAATCAAGTATATTAATCTAGACACATATCGATTTTATTTTCTATATCTAAAAATAATAATAAAAAGGAGTATCATCATGGGATTACTTGATATTGCAAGTATTCGTTCTATAGAAAGAGGCTTTAATTATTATCAAAGTGAATGCGTAATTAACTTAAAATCATTTTCAGAAACGCAGCATGAGACTGAAGTAAAGGGCAGTGGTAACAAAGTATATCGTTGTTATATTGATATGGAACATCCTAGAAAATCCAAATGTAATTGTCCTCTTGCTGATGGAAGACGAGTGATATGTAAACATATGATTGCATTACTCTTTACAGCTAGTCCAGAAGCAGCAAATAAACATATAATCATGTTAAACGAAGTTGAAGAAGACTATCACTTACGCAGAAATATGTGGATTGATTCTCTTAAAGAAATGATTAATGATATGAGTGAAGAAGAACTCCGCGACGCATATTTAAACATGTTAATTGAACATGGAGAAATGGCAGAATTATTTGGATTAGATGAAGAGGACGAATTTTATTAAAATAGCCCCTATCCATTGATAATGATTATCATTTGATAGGGGTGTTTTTATTTATATGATTTTAAGACTTTGCAAATAGCTAGTGCATTATTATCGATGTGTTTGACTTTATCAAGTTTCAATATTGCGTGTGTGTATGCTTCTGATGGTCCTATAATATAGCCATTACTAGCATGTTGTAACATGACAATATCATTGTGATCATTACCAAATGCTATATATTTAACATCTGCATCAAATATATATTGTAATGCAGTATATTTATTAATATTTTGCGCTGTTATATCAATGTTATATTCATTTGAATGGTGAATCATTTCCAATTCTTGATGGTATTTATTGAGCTCATCTAATATAGTTGTAATTTGTGTCGGTTCTATATTTAATAAAATAATCTTGATCGGTGTGTCGATATTTGCAACATCAATACAACTGGCCAGCTTATGTGGATCTAAACGCTCAAAAATAGCGTTCTCAGCGTCAAGTTGTGCAGCATAATTCCAATCATCATCAATAATATAATCTAACTCATACTTTTGAATTATTTTTAAGATATGATGATATGTATCTGTATGAATTGGTTTGATAACAGAAATCATTGATTGCTGTGAAATCATAGCACCATTTGCGCCAATTAATGTGTGCTGATAAAAATACTGATGGTAAAACTGGCAACAAATCACGAATCGGACGTGCTGATGCAAATATAAGTTCATGACCAGCATGTTGTAATTGTAACAATGTATCAATAATAGTCTGGTCAATTAATCGGCCGTCAAAACAAAGTGTACCGTCAATATCAAAGACAAATTTCATCAAATCACTCCAAACAATATAATACCATGATTATAGCATAAGTAAGTTATGTGACGATATTAGATAATGATTATGATGTAGGGTACCTTTTGCGTTAGACACATATAACTTCCTATAATATATATTATGTAAACTAGAAATGAAATTCCATAAGGGGACTTATATAACTGTATGTTTGTGACGTGTTTATGTCAGTAAACTAAATTTACATTCATGCTATGTTTCATTAAACCAATACTCACGTTTTGGTGCATATTAAATCTATGTATCGATAATATATCTATCATCATTTTTATTTCTAATATACAAACTGATTACTTTGCTAGAATTTGTTACAGCAATCATTTCTCATGCATTTTATAAATTACATATGACATTTGATATCACGCACTTGCAAACACACATATAAAATCAGATATAAATTGTTATGCTAAGGTTTATTCACCAAAAATATAATACATATTGGCTTGTTTTGAGTCATATTGAATGAATTAAAACGTATACTCAACTTAATCATTTGAAAATAGATTGTGCAATTCGTATTTATATTTATTGCAATCACTTGTTAAACTTGTCATTTAATAAATCATTAGAGGCTTTATTAAAAAGCATAAAAAAGAGCCTATAGTATCAATAACTATAAGCCCTAACATCATTTACATCTATTTCTTTAATTTTTTACGTAATTTATCCAATGTTGTGAATAACCAATATTTCACTTTATGAATTGGTTTATAGAAATCCCCTATTAATTCTTCGATTTGTACATTAAATCCACGTTTAAAGCGGTATACGCCATAATCTTCACTGTTTTCCGTAAAATCACCTGATAAACCATAGAAATTATAACGATCATAACCATTATCGAAGCAATAGTTAATCATAAACCAATGCATCATGTAAGGTCCCATAAATTGATTGTATTTTTCTGATGAACCACCAGAGAAATAATTCACTTCATATGCATTTGCAAAATAAACGCCAGAAGCAAGGTTTAGAATTGGGCCGTCCGTTTTGCTCAATTCACTTGCATTCAATAATTCATGCTGATCATGATCAATTTGCTTATCTAATTCTGCAATTTTCTTCATTTGTTTATCTGATTTGTTTTCTTTCGCCATCATTTGATCACGACGATTTTCTTTGTCATTCAATTCCTGTTGCAACTTTAACACATATTCATCAAGGTCAATATATGCTAATGGTACTAATACTTTATCTCCATATGTGTCAATAAAGTTATAAAAATAATCATCTGTTTTTGATACAAATCCAGCACGCTCTTCAGTTTCACGATATAAATCTAGGAATAGATTGAACTCATCACGTTCAAGGAATCTTACTTTAACACCATAGTTTATCGCTTTATTAATATTACGTTTACGTTGACTATCAAATGTCTTTTTCAATGTTTCAGGTGTTTTACCTTCAAGGTTTAATACGCCCATCCATCGTACTTGGCTCGATGTATCATACTCAGTTGTAAAGCCATGATGCTCGTAACCATGCGATTTAAACAAGTTTACTAAGGCATCATTTTTCTCGCGACCTTCAAATGGCACGATATCTTTATCATATAGATGATATAACCAATACGGATCTAATTTAACATATAAACATTGATGTTGCTGTAAATATTTATCTAACTCTTTTAAATAATAATCAACTAATCCTAAATCTGAAAAATCCATTACTGGACCACGATTCGAATAGTAAACATAACTTCCCATAGTAGGAATTTTAGAGAAAAGGCTTGCTGCAATTACTTTGTTATTGTCGTCTTTAATACCTAATAAAACTACTTCAAAGCCATCATTCTCACGGGTAACTATATTTTCTTTTACTTGGAAATAATGACTTTCCAATGATGGATTTTGTACAAAGTTGTCAAATTCGGTAACAGTTAACTCTGTAAATTTCATGTTTTGATAATTCCCTTCCTAAAAAATTCTGTCTTTAACTTTTTTAAGTGCGGTATATGCTGCGTAAACAGGTTTATTAATTGGTTTAATAAAGTCACCAACATATTCAATAATTTCAGCATTGTAACCTTTTTTGAATTTAACTACACCAGCATCTTCAGCATCTTCTGTAAATTTACCACTAACACCATAGAAATTATAACGGTCAATGCCATGATTTAATGCATAATTAATCATTTCCCATTGCACTGCATAACTTCCGGCAAAATGACGGAATGCATTTGATGTACCACCAGCATAATAAACAACTTCAAATGGATTGATAAAGAAGAAACCAGCAGAGATAGGTAATTCATTACCATGTTCTTCTTGAAGACGTTTACCTTCTTCAATCTTTTGCTCATTTGCATCAAGTTGTTGTTGTAAGTTATCTCGCTTGTTATGTGCTTTTTTATTTTCAGGACGTTTTTCAATATCCTTTAATGCTTTATTTAAATCTTTATTTAAAATATCACGCTCTTCATTTAGTTCTTTAATATATTCATCAAAATTGATATACGCTAAAGGCACTAACACACGCTCTTTGTAATATTTTAAGCGATTGTAATAAAACTTGTCATCACGATCAGCAAAAGCTTTTGATTCTGACGTATCTTCCATAAATGATCTAAAAATTGGTAGTTCTTCTTCAGATAAATATCTTACTTTAACACCATTCTTTTTAACTTTTTTCGTGTTTCTTTTTCTAAGTCCATCCATATTTTTAATGATGTCATCTGCTGTTTTATCTTTTAAATCTAACACTGAGTGATAACGAATTTGTAGCACAGGATCAAATCCTTTATGGAATCCAGTATGTTCAAATCCTAAGTTACTCATTTTATCAAAGAACCAATCATTACCAGCATTACCTGTAATCTCGCCATCATGATTCAAGTATTGATATGGTAAATATGGATCGATATGTAGGTATAGACAACGATGTTTTTTAACATATTTTGATAATTCATTAAAGAAAAAGTGTACGAGTTCTTGATTTTCATAATCGATCACTGGACCGCGATTTGAATAAAAATACTTGAACACTTTCATAACAGGTACAGCAGTAAGTAAGCAAGCTGCAATAACCTCGTTATTATTGTTTTTTATTCCCACTAAATGTGTTTCATAACCTTCAGCAAGCTTTAACTCATAGTGGCCAACAGTTTGCGTGAAATGACTGTATCTGTAAAGGCACCAAACTCTTTAGCTGTTAAATTTGTAAACTTCATTATCATTACTCCTATTTGTCTCTCGTTAATTAATTTCATTTCCGTATTTGCAGTTTTTCTATTTCCCCTCTGCAAATGTCAAAAATAATAAATCTAATCTAAATAAGTATACAATAGTTAATGTTAAAACTAAAACATAAACGCTTTAATTGCGTATACTTTTATAGTAATATTTAGATTTTTGCATACAATTTCAAAAAAAGTAATATGAACGTTTGGGTTTGCTCATATTACTTTTGTATCATTTCTATTCAATTTTATAATTCACCGTTTTTCACTTTTTCAAACAGTATTCGACTAATTTTTTTAAATCAAGTAAACTTAATTATTCAATGTTTGCTGGATAGATTGTAAATATTTAATGATTTCTTCACGCGTGTTAGATTTAAATCGTTTTACTATTTCACTACCAATAACGATACCATCTGCAACCTCTTTTATATCTGCAACATGTTGTGGAGATCTTATACCAAATCCTGCGACAACTGGCACATTGGCTATCGCTTTAATTGACTCAATTTTTCGTTTTAATTCTGGGTGAAACGCACCGTTTTGTCCTGTCGTCGCATTCATTGTCACAGTATAAATAAAGCCTTCCGCATATGATACGATATCTTTTATACGTTTGTCATCAGTAGTCATCGCAACTAACGATATGATTTTGACACCATAGTGACTAAATTGTTGTTTTAAACGCTGCGATAATTCAAATGGTAAATCAGGAATAATTAAGCCGTAGACACCGGTATCTCGACATTTTTCAAAAAACGCTTGTTCTCCATAATGACAAATTATATTATAATACGTCATTAATACATACTGACACTTAATTTGATTACCGTGTTTTTCTAATTGCTCGAAAATATAATCTATCGTTATGCCTTGTTTAATCGCTTGTTGACCTGCTTCCATGATAACTGGACCATCAGCAACCGGATCAGAGAAAGGTACACCAATTTCAATTATATCTGCACCATTTTCACTCAACAATGTTGCATTTTCAATCAAATCTTTATTGCCCATAATATAAGGTATAAATAATTTAGTCATTTGCAAGACCTCGCTCTGCCATATATTGTCTAATTGTTTCCATATCTTTATCGCCACGTCCAGAAATTGTTACTACAATAATATCTTCTTTCGACATCGTAGGCGCTAGTCTTTCAACATAACTCAGTGCATGTGCACTTTCAATTGCAGGTATAATACCTTCATGTTTTGTAAAGTTGATTAAAGCATTCATTGCTTGTGTATCACTTGCATTTTCAAAAGTTACTCTACCAATGTCGTGGTAATAAGAATGTTCTGGCCCAATACCAGGATAATCAAGTCCTGCTGAAATAGAATGTGCTAGTTGCACTTGCCCACCTTCATCTTGAATTAAATACATTTTAGTACCATGTAATACGCCAGGTGATCCTTTGCCAATTGCAAGTGCATGTTTATCAGTATCCTCGCCTTGACCTGCGGCTTCAACACCGTATAAAGCAACATCATCTTTAATAAATGGATAAAATGTACCGATTGCATTTGAGCCACCACCGATACATGCTACAATTGCATCCGGAAGTCGACCTTCTTTCTTCAATATCTGTGATTTTATTTCTTTACCAATCACACTCTGAAAATCTCTAACAATCGTTGGGAATGGGTCTGGACCCAATGCAGAACCTAATAAATAATGCGTATCATCTACATGACTTACCCAATATTGCAATGCTTTATTAACTGCATCCGATAAAGTCCCTTGACCATCTTCAACTGCCACAACCTTTGCACCAAGTAATTCCATTCTAAATACATTAAGTTGTTGTCTTTTAATATCTTCACTTCCCATAAAGACAACAAGTTCCATATCAAATAATGCAGCAACCGTAGCACTAGCTACACCATGTTGACCCGCACCTGTTTCAGCAACAAGCTTCTTCTTGCCCATTCTTTTAGCGAGCAACGCTTGACCTAACGCATTATTAATTTTATGGGCGCCTGTATGATTTAGATCCTCTCGTTTTAAATATATCTTAGCGCCACCTAAGCTTTCAGTATACGATGCAGCATATGTAAGTGGCGTCGCGCGTCCTACATACTCTGATAAATAGTATTCAAGTTCTCTTTGAAACTCTGGGTCTGCTTTTGCCTCTTTATAAGCTTTTTTCAACTCAATAATTGCTGGCATTAATGTTTCTGGAACATATTGCCCTCCGTATTCACCAAAGAAACCTAATTCATCTGCTTCTGTTTGTATTTGTTTATTCATTTTCTCTATCTCCTTTCACAATATTTACAATTGCTGTCATTTTTTCTATATCTTTTCGCCCATTTACTTCTATACCTGATGCAAGATCAAAACCTTGATGTGATAATTTAAATTGATTAACTGTTTGAATATTTTCAGTGTTAATGCCTCCTGCTATCAAGTAAGGTATGTCTTTTATGTTCTTCAAAATAGTCCAGTCATATGTTTGACCGGTACCACCATACGACACTGAGGGGGTGTCGATAATAAATAAATCTACGAACCCTTTATATTTATTTATGTTTTGGATTATGTTTTCATCTGCAGCTAAAGCTTTAGTAATTTTAATGCTTGAATACTTCTTTTTTATTTCCTGTATAAAATCAATAGATTCTGTGCCGTGTAACTGTATTGTGTTAATTGGCGTATTGCTTAATACGTGTTCAATAGTTGTTAAATCAGGATTTACCACGACACATACTTTGTCAATATGATCTGGAACAGCAGACGCTAACTTTTTTATTTGGGTAATTGTTTGATGCCTTTTACTTTTTTCATAATGGATGAAACCTATCGCATCAATAGGTAATTGACTGGCCGCTGTAACATCCTTAATTGATGTAAAGCCACAAAATTTCAATTTCATCATGACTTCACCTTTTGCATTTTCAGTTGTGGTAAAAATTCAGATAGATTGTCACAACGCATAAGCGCCTCACCTATTAGTAAGCCATCGATACCACTATGCAAGATTTTTCTTACATCAGATACATCGTGAATTCCACTTTCAGAAATATAATAATGATTTGGTTTTTTATTTTCTAAAATAGTATTTGTATGTTCCACATTTGTGACAAATCGTTTTAAGTCCCTGTTATTTACACCAATCAATTTAGCATTAACCTTATAGGCACGTTCTAATTCATGACGATCATGTACTTCAACTAACACTTCTAAATTTTGCGATATAGCGTAGTTATATAAATCTTTCAATTGTTTATCCGATAAGATATTAACAATCAGTAAAATCATAGATGCACCAGCTTGTTTGGCAACATCAATTTGAAGCGGATCTATAATAAAATCTTTGCATAATACGGGTAATGTTGTTTTTGTTGTCAATGCTTGTAATCTTTCAAAACTACCACCAAAGTACTTTTCATCAGTCAAAATGGATACAGCATTTGCACCATATTGCTCATAATCTGAGATTTGTTGCGATAAATCTCGTTCAGGTAAGTCATTAACTGTAGGACTCTTCGATTTAATTTCTGCAATAATTGCTAGCTTTGGTTCTTTCTCAATTGCATTTATAAAAGATTTTTTATTCTGAATGTTCACACTTTTCAAGGTATTAAGTTTGTCTTGATAATAGCCATTTTGTAAAAGTAACTGTTTATATTCAACAATTTCTTCTAAAATTGTCATGTTATTCACCTCTCATTTGATGGTATTTTTTCAAAGCTTCACCATTATCTATCAAAGTGCTTGCGAGTTCTATGCCTTCTGCGATGCTATCCACTTTCTCTGCAACATATAGACTTAAACCTGCATTAAGTATGACAACATCACGGCGACTTGACTGATCTTTACCATTCAAGATATTAAGTGTGATTGCTAAGTTTTCTTCAGGCGAACCACCTTTAAAATCACTATTCTGTGCATATTTCAAACCATAATCAGTCGCATTTAATGTGTAATTTTTGATTTCTCCATCTTCAGTCAATTCATATATCAAATTATCACCAGACAACGTTGCTTCATCCATACCATTCGCACCATGTAATACGATTGCACGTCGTCTACCTAAATCTTTAATTGTCTTTGCAACTAGTTTTAGTTTTGTAGGGTCAAAGATACCTACCATTTGATACGTTAGGTGATAGGGATTAATTAATGGACCTACAAGGTTTAATATTGTAGGCTTACCTATCATTTTTCTAACTGGTTGCATATATTTCATTATTGGATACGATTCTGTTGCGCCGATAAACACGAGGTTTTTTTCATCTAATTGCTTTGGCGTATCATCAACAGACGTAGTTTGAATGTCCATTTGATTTAACAAATCCGTACTACCTGAATTTGAAGTCACACTTTTATTTCCATGTTTTATAACTTTTACGCCAGCACTTGCTACAACAAAAGCGACAGTAGTTGATATATTGAAGCTATTAGACTTGTCACCACCTGTACCACACACACATACCGCCCTCATAACAAGGCTGATGTGGGTACATTGTATTAATTAAACTACGTACAATATATGTCAATTCTTGTTGTTGAATTTCTCGTTCCGAATACGAACTCAGTAATTCATATTTTATATCAGTTCCGATACTTGGGGAAATAAGTATGTCGATTAACTCCTTAATGTCACTTTCAAGCAATATAGATTCAGTTTGGATTCTTGTTAGTAATGTCATGGTTTTCATCCTTTCTTCACGTAATTAATAAAATTTGTAATTATTTTGACACCATAGTCTGTAGCAAATGATTCAGGATGGTACTGAATACCATAATGCGGTCTTTCTTTATGCTCGAATGATTGTATACAATCATCAGTACGTCCAGTAATTTTCAATTCTTCTGGAAAATTATCAGGATTACTTATTAATGAATGGTATCTCATAATAGAAAATTGTTCTGGTACATCTTGATATAACAGATGTTGATGATGCGATATAACCTTAAGCGTATCAACTTTTCCGTGCATAACTTTGTCGCCTTTAATGACTTCTCCACCGTAATAACAAGTCAGTGCTTGAGCACCTAGGCAAATACCTAAAATGGGTTTATCTTGATAGGATGAGATAATTTTCATTAAATGTTGGTCGTCTAATGGATGCCCAGGGCCTGGTGAAATAATGACAGCATCAACAGATTGATTCAGCACATTATCATCATCAGGGTATTGAATAATGACATCAGTGTGTTGTGCCACAATATCCACTAGGTTATACGTAAAGGAATCATAATTATCTACAACTAAAATCATGGGCTTACCTCCAATAAACTTTTGGCTTTCAATTTCGTTTCATTTAGTTCTTTTTCAGGAATAGAATCATATACAACCCCACAACCAGCTTCTACGTTGATATACTGCTCATCTATCATCATCGTTCGAATTGCTAATGCAAAATCTAAGTTATGATTACAATTTATGTATCCAACACCACCACTATAAACGCCACGTTTATGTGGATATTGTTCGTAAATTCTTTCGATTGCACGTAATTTTGGTGCACCTGAAACGGTACCTGTTGGTAATAAATTCGCAATAACTGTCATTGGCGATAAATTTTGATTTATTTCACCTGTGACTTCACTTACGATATGCATAACATGTTCATATTTTTCAATAACCATTAATTTAGTAATTTTTGAGGTACCTATTTTACTTACTCTATGAATATCATTACGCCCTAAATCAACAAGCATACGATGTTCACTGCATTCTTTAGGATCATTAAGTAGTTGTTTCATATTCTCATTATCTATTTGTGTCGTCTCACCACGTTGAATCGTACCTGCAATAGGATTAGTTGTTACAATTTGATCTTTGACACTTACGAAACTTTCGGGAGAACTACCGACAATGTAGGGTTGATCGATATTAAGATAATACATATATGGACTTGGGTTTTGTCGTTTTAAATTTTGATACAGTTGAAACGTAAGTTGATTTAAATGCTGATTAGCATGATGCGCATATTTGTAAATTCTTGATGGCACAACTTGGAACATATCCCCTTCTGTTATTTTCTCTTTGAAATACTGAATCATTTCGATAAATCTTTCTTCAGAAATATTTGATTGAATTTCTTTAGTTTTAAAATCAAAATCTTGTGTAGGCATGAATGGTTGGATTTTAGTTAAGTCTTCGATAGACTTATTAACTCGATTCTCAAGATCTGATTTCGTTGAATTTGAAAATTGATTCGTCGCGATGATATATAACTCATCTTTGTAATGGTCAAATACATAAACTTGTTCAACCATATATAACCGTACATCGTGTTGCTTGTGATCCTCTAATTGTATTGATTGCAATTTAGGAAATTCATGTCTTACTAAATCAAAGCTACACGTCCCAACATATCCAGATATAAACGGTATTGGCTTAAGTTGCTCATCTTGAATATTATGGTAGTCTTCATTTATTTTAGTCGTTAAATAATGATACGGTCTTTCAGTGATTTGATACGACTCTTTTAAAGTGCTTACTGATAATACATCGTTATCTAAAGTTAAAGTACCGTAGATATCAAATATCACTATAGAATAGCGACCCTTAGTTTGTTGTTGATTTGTACTTTCCAAAATGATCTTCTTGGAATGAAGTTGTGCTAAAACTTCAGGTGTTACATTTGCTTTTATTTTTTTATAGAATACATCCATTCTTTACGCTCCTTTCTAAAAAAACGTCAGCATCCTTATCAATATAAAGGACGCTGACGCGTGGTACCACCTAAATTAACCGAATATTCGAAATATTCATAGTTCACTCTTTACTATATATAATTTTTCTGTTGCAGACAAAACCCAATTTCATTAATCTCGGTGTTAGTTCACATCACCCACTAACTTTCTGTTGCTACCTTTAACTAACTACTACATTTTGTCTAAATAAAAAGACACCACATAACGCATATACCTGTAAGGACGCGTTACCGTGGTGCCACCTTAGTTAACATAATTCATGTTCACTTTCAAAACTCATTCAATTGTTTTCCAAAGTCCAATTCACAAGATATGGCGTGCTAATTCCCATCACCCATTAGCTTTCTATTTGCTACGTTTCATATCTGCTACTATTTCTTTAGAAAATTCTAATTATTTTTATAGTTCATTATATTACATAGGTCGTTCACATTTGTCAACACTAATTGTTTACTCAATTGGTGATAAGCAATATGCATATAGTAATTTCTCTGTCGCTTTAATAGAATCAATATGTGTTCGTTCCATTGCATGAGATGATTCAATGCCAGCGCCAAATAAACCATGTCTGATATCCGCACCAGCATGTAAAGCTGCTGAAGCATCTGAACCATAATATGGATATATGTCTACTTTATATGGAATATTATTTATTTTGCAAAGATTAACTAGGTGTGATTTCAATTGCTTATGATATGGACCTGAAGAATCTTTGGCACAAATAGAAACTGTATATTCATCGGATGCTTGACCGTCTCCCAACGCGCCCATATCTAATGCAATATATTCTTTGATTTTCGAATCAATTGATGCATTTGCACCGTAACCTATTTCTTCGTTATTAGAAATATAAAATTGCGTTGTATGTGGTAATATTATTTGCTCTTCTTTTAATTTCTTTAGTAATTTTAGTATCATCGCTACGCTAGCTTTATCATCTAAATGACGAGATTTAATAAAACCTGATGACGTGATAACTGTACGTGGATCAAAGCTAACAAAATCACCTACTGAAATACCTAAACTCTTTGTATCTTCTTCTGATGTAGTTACTTCATCAATTCTTATTTCCATATGCTTTTGGTCTCTAGGTATTTCATGATTATTTCTATATACATGAACACTTGTTTCATGCAGACAAATGGTTCCTGTATATATTTGACCAGCATCAGTTTTAATTTGGCAATATTCACCCTCAATCGCGTTATACGTGAATCCTCCAATTAATTCTATTGCTAAGCGCCCATCTTCTTTAATTTCTTTAACCATTGCACCTAAAGTATCAACATGAGCAGTAATACAGCGTTGTACTTCATCATTTTTGCCTGGCACTGTTATTAATAACGCACCTTTATTTGTTAGTGTTGTTTGATAACCCAAGTCTTTTGCATATTTTTCGACAAATTGAATTGCTTCTTCTGTGTCTCCTGAAGGACTATTAATACCTGTTAATGTTTTAATCATTTCTAATATTGGTTCCATTGATTTACCCCTCCGTTGCCATTGTGTTACTATACTCTTTATTGTAGATGATTTATATCCGTTTATCTATTAATGCTATTATCGATTTTTATTTACTATTGCACTGTGTCAACAGCTCATTTACAATGTTATTATTCTGAAAATTTCGAAATAAGGTGATTTATATGACAACAGTTTTATTTGTTGGGCTTGGATTAATTGGTGGAAGTCTTGCTAGCAATATAAAATACCATAACCCTAATACTAATATTATTGCATACGATGCAGATACTTCTCAGTTAGATAAAGCTAAATCAATCGGTATTATTAATGAAAAATGTTTAAATTATAGTGAAGCTATTAAAAAAGCCGATGTAATTATTTATGCAACACCTGTTGCTATCACAAATAAATATCTTAGCGAGCTTATACATATGCCAACTAAACCTGGTGTTATTGTTTCTGATACTGGTAGTACTAAAGCAATGATACAGCAACACGAATGCAGTTTATTAAAGCATAATATTCATTTAGTCAGTGGTCATCCAATGGCTGGTAGTCATAAATCCGGTGTACTAAATGCTAAAAAGCACTTATTTGAAAACGCTTATTATATTTTAGTCTACAATGAGCCAAGAAATGAGCAAGCAGCAAACACGTTAAAAGAACTGTTATCACCTACTCTTGCTAAATTTATTGTAACTACTGCTGAAGAACACGACTACGTAACAAGCGTCGTAAGTCATTTACCTCATATCGTTGCATCTAGTTTAGTTCATGTTAGTCAAAAGAACAGTCAAGAACATCATTTAGTCAATAAACTTGCAGCTGGTGGTTTTCGTGATATCACTCGTATAGCTAGTAGTAATGCACAAATGTGGAAAGATATCACCTTGAGTAATAAAACGTATATTTTAGAAATGATTCGACAGCTAAAAAGTCAGTTTCAAGATTTAGAAAGACTAATTGAAAGCAATGATTCTGAAAAATTGTTATCATTTTTTGCCGAAGCTAAATCGTATCGTGACGCACTGCCCGCTAAACAACTAGGTGGACTAAATACTGCGTATGATCTATATGTAGATATTCCGGATGAATCAGGTATGATAAGCAAAGTGACTTATATCCTAAGTTTACATAATATATCTATAAGCAACTTAAGAATCTTAGAAGTACGCGAAGATATATACGGTGCTTTAAAAATTAGTTTCAAAAATCCTACCGATCGAGAACGCGGTATGCAAGCATTGAGTGATTTTGATTGTTATATCCAATAATTATTGAGTCTCTTTTGATAAATTCCATGTATTCTTAGATATTATTGTGAAATCTATTGTGATATATGAAATATTTATCTTTAGAGACTTATTTTATACGAATCACAGTTATATATTCCTTAAACCGTATAGTCATTACATCTTATGTCCAGCCATTAAACCTAATCTACCATGTTTTGTACCTGCTTCTGTAAACGATACTGCTTTGGACACAATACCTTTGCTGTATTTCAAATGTAATTGGTCTATCGTTTTAGCTAGACATTCGTCACGTTTGCGTTGGTATTCATCTTCAAACAGACTTAACTGTCGCTCATCCTCATTAATAAATTGACTCAAAGATATACTTAGCGTACGATATAGTGCTTGTTTATTACATAATTTATCTGCGAAATGCATTACTACTTTATAAATATCTTTTTCTAGGTTTGTTGGATCTTTCAAAGTATATTGCTTATGTACACCACCTTCATCACTATAGCCAAAGGCAAAATGTATCGTTCTTGCCACTTTTTTTCTTGCTCGAACTCTGCTAGCAACATCTTCAATTAACTCTTGCATTACTACTTTTACTTCGTCAAAATGATAATCTCTCATTAATATTTGACTTTTGCATATCGATGGATTGCTAATCTTATGCTTTTCACGTACTTTACTCTGATCTATCCCATTCGCATGTAGATGCATATCAACACCTAAAATACCGAACTCTTTTTTTAAAAATTTATATGGATATTTTGCTAAATCTCCTATAGTAAAAATCCCTCTTTTATTCAATTTGGCTTCTGTTCGACGATTAATACCCCAAAAATCTCTCAAGGGCTGAATTGGCCATAATTTTGTTGGTACATCTTGATATCGCCATTCAGCTATACCATTTTGATTATGCTTAGCTTCAACATCCATAGCAATTTTACTTAATAACATATTAGAACCAATGCCCACAGTACAATAAATGCCTGTTTCTTCATAAATTTCACGTTTAAGTCTTTCGCAAAATGCATGTACTGTAGAACTAAATCTATGATAGCTATCAGTAACATCCATAAAAAATTCGTCAATACTATATTGGTGTAAATCTTCAGGTGGAATATAACGCAATGCAATCTTAGAAATAGCAACTGAAACATTAAGATATTTACGCATACTTGGATTGATAATGTAAATATCATTTCTATGTGGTATTTCAAACAATCGCGATCCTGTCTTGATGCCTAATTCTTTTAATTTAGGTGTCGCAGCCAATACTACAGAACCCTGACGCTTAGTATCTGCAACAACAGCTAACTTTGTTTCTAATGGATCTAGCCCCTTTTCAATACAAGAAACACTCGCAAAAAAACTTTTTTGATCAATACATAGAACATCCCTATCTTCTAATAAATGATAATTATACACTGTTATTCCTCCCTTACTTGAATTCCATTATATACGAACACTTGTTCTATTTCAACCATTTTAGAACAAATGTTCTATTATTTTACAAATGAATTTTTAAGTATTACATGATATACTCAAATTAATAATGATTAGGAGGTTTGGATGATGCCAATCGTCAATGTAAAATTATTAGAAGGTCGTTCGGATGAACAATTAAAAAATTTAGTTAGCGAAGTTACTGACGCCGTAGAAAAAACAACGGGAGCAAATAGACAAGCAATTCACGTTGTTATAGAAGAAATGAAACCAAACCATTATGGTGTGGCTGGCGTAAGAAAGTCAGATCAATAATTCTTCATAAGATGCATGCCAATTAATTCTTTGAAAACGAACAAGAGTCTGGGACATAAATCCCTAAAAAAACAGCAGTAAGATATTTTCTAATT
>OBZE01000254.1_pt1 | contig 29376 bp, 23 predicted proteins | sample 1476901 | NCBI WGS metagenome assembly OBZE01 (sample SAMEA2580235, study PRJEB22360) | human gut metagenome | biome: human gut; feature: human-associated habitat; material: faeces | place: Denmark | collected 2008/2010 | reverse complement strand
CTTTGTTATTGAAGTGAGTTGAACTTACGATTTTAACTGCTTTTGTTCCATTTGAAACAGAGAAGCGAATGTAAGCATAATCTTTAACAGTATCGTATGATACTAATTTAATTGGCAACTTTTTGTCACCTTCATAAACTTCAAATTTTCTCCAAAATTGCCCTGATTGTAATCCTAATTCAATTTCTGGTTTTGAATCAGTGAAAATAACTCTAGCAGGTTTAACAGAACTTGCATAATGATAAAACTGTTGAGTGCCATCTTTCTTTTTCATTTCAAAATCAATTGGACGAGAGTTTGGTGCGCTATGATCTTTGTCTTTTATTGCAGGGTTTTTAATCGCTTCTCTTAGTTCCTGATTCAAAATAGGATATGTATTGTTGTCAGCTTTTGCTGCAGGTTTTTCCTCTTTTGCTTCCTTAGGGGCTTTAACTTCTTTAACTGCTTTAACTTCTTTAGCTTCTTTTGTTTCAGTAGTAGGGGCCACAACTTCTTTATTAGATACTGAGACAGCATTAGCTACTGGTTTAGCTACTGGTTTAGCTTCTGGAGCTTTTTCAGTTGTTGTTGTTGTTGGACTTGCAACTGCTTCAGTTTTTGGTTGTGCTTCTGTATTTGTAACACCTGTTTCTTCAGCTGCTTTTGCTTCGCCATTGGACATTAATAATAAAAGTGTACTAATCGCTACAGATGCAACGCCTAGTGATGACTTTCTAATTGAATAAAATGATTTAAATTCTTTTTGCTGTTTGTTCATGTTGTAGAAACAACTCCTAATTGTATATTATCAACTGATAATCATTATCAATTGATTACTTGTATTGTACATTGAAATGGTAGTTAATTGCAATGTTATTTTATAAAAAATAACCTATGTTATAGATTATGTAATATCTATGACATAGGTTAAATAAAATTTAAAATAAAAAATATATTAAGTTATGAGTATGACGAAGATTTATTTAGATTCTTTTCTTTTGAAAAGTAACAAAGATAATGAACCTAAAAGGGCAAGTGTTGCGAAGGCAACTGTGCTAATAAAGTTATCAACTGAAGTTAAACCAGTTTTTGGTAATTCTTTAGCTTTAGAATCTTTTGAAGGTCCTTGTTTATGAACTTCGTTTTGTTTTGTAACTTTGTTAGTTTGTTGTGATTTATTGTCACTTACAGCTTGATTGTTGCTTTCAGATTTCGCTGTTGCAACATCTTTAACAGGTGTTTGAACTTTATTTTGATCTTGAGCTGTTTGTGTTGTTTTCACTGTACGAGCACTTTGTGTTTGACTTTGATCTTTTGTAGCTTCACTACTTACAACTTTTGTAGTTTGTCTGTTTTCATTTTTGCTTGGTGCAGTTACAGCAGGTTTAACTTTTTCAACTTTAGGTTGAACTGGTTTCGTTTGCTCAGTAGGTGTTTTAGGTTGAGCAGGTTTTGGTTGAACCGGTTTAACATTGTTTGGTTTTGCTGCGTCAGCTAATGTAGGAATTGCTTTTTCAAATTCTAAATGCGTAGTATATCTATGATTATAATTAATTTGTGGCACGACAATATGTACTTTTGTAGTTAAACTCTTATACCCAGGTTCAACAGCAACATTGATTGTTCTAGTGTCAGCTTTTTTATCATCGTTAACAACAGTTGTTGCTAATTCTTGATTGTTTGCATTGTAAAATTTGTATTCTTTCCAGAATGATGCGTTGTTCAATACAGCTTGGAAATAATATTTATTATTTTGTTTAATCACTTTACCAGGGTGTTGCATATAGTCATCCATGTGTGACTTCTCTGAAGAGCCATCTTTTTGCACTTGGAAATTAATTGGTTGTGATGTTGCTTGAGAAACTTGTGTGCTTTGATTATTAGTTGCGTTCGTAGCTTCTGTTGCCGCATTAACTTGTTGGCTGTCTGCGCCTATGTATACAAGGGAACCTAAAATGATAGATGCTGTACCCATTGTAATCTTTTTCATAGCTGATGAACGTTGTTCTGATTGATACTTACTGTTTAAATAATGTTTTGTCATGTTGTTTTCCTCCTAAGGATACAAATTATGTGTTGTTATATGAGATGATTAACCATTGCAATTGATAATGGTTATCAATTATACTAGCACATCTATTTTCGTATAACAATAATAAATTGATTATAAAATAAATATTGACAATGATAATCATTATTATTTATGATTTTAGTAAAGACTTAAAAGCAATCATAAAAAGGAGGATTATGTTTTGAAAAATATTTTAAAAGTTTTTAATACAATGATTTTAGCGTTAATTATCATCATCGCGACATTCAGTAATACTGCAAATGCCGCAGATAGCGGTACTTTGAATTATGAGGTTTACAAATACAATACCAATGACACGTCGATTGCTAATGACTATTTTAATAAACCGGCAAAGTACATTAAGAAAAATGGTAAATTGTATGTTCAAATAACTGTAAACCACAGTCATTGGATTACAGGAATGAGTATAGAAGGACATAAAGAAAGAATTATTAGTAAAAATACTGCCAAAGATGAACGAACTTCTGAATTTGAAGTAAGTAAGCTAAACGGTAAAATAGATGGGAAAATTGATGTTTATATCGATGAAAAAGTGAACGGAAAACCTTTCAAATATGACCATCATTACAATATTACATATAAATTTAATGGACCATCTGATGTAGCAGGTGCTAATGCACCAGGTAAAGATGATAAAAATTCTGCTTCAGGTAGTGACAAAGGATCTGATGGAGCGACTACTGGTCAAAGTGAATCTAACAGTTCGAATAAAGACAAAGTAGAAAATCCACAAACAAATGCTGGTACACCTGCATATATATATGCAATACCAGTTGCATCCTTAGCATTATTAATCGCAATCACATTGTTTGTTAGAAAAAAATCTAAAGGCAATGTGGAATAATGAGAAATGTTAAACAAATTGCTACAAAATCTATTATAGCTATTATTAGCTTAGGTATTCTTACATATACAACAATGATTGGTAGCGTGTTGGCTGATGAGATAAAATATCCATCAGCCAAATTTAATCAACCTGAAGCAAAAGATAAAACAGAATTAACTTCATCAATTTTTGATGAAAAGATAAAAGAGAATAAAGCGTTAGAATTACTAATTTTTAATCAAGAAAATAAAAATGTAACTGAGGAACAACAACTAGTTGACGAAAAGGCGCAATTGATTTCAGATATGACTGGTAAAATTTACTTGCAAGTAAAACTAAAAGGTCAAATTGATAAAGAACAACTTGTTTTTCAAAATGACAAAAATGAAGAATTCCCCTTTGTTATAAAAGATGAAAAGGATGACACAATAGTAAGAATTTTAATTGAACAGCATATGGATAAAATCAATATGCATGTTAAAACGTTGGCTGAAAAGAAAGATCTAGATAACAAAGAAATGCTGTATTCTATTCATTTTAAAGAGAAAAAAGTACAACATGACGATGCAAAAGAAGTGCCTTCAAAACATCAAAATCAAGAAAATAATCAAGATCAGCTTAAAAAAGATATTGATGACAAAAAAGATAGTCAAAAATCAGACATTAAGGAAAGACGTACTAGCCTTTTTACTGAAAAAGGATTAAATGATATTCCTGTACAAAAAGATAAAGTGCAACAAGACAGTAATAAAAAGATTGAAAACGAGCGACCTAAAGCATCAGGTACATTAAAAGTTGAAAATAGCCCTCCAACAGTAAAAAAGGTTGAAAATAATCACAAAGAGCAACCGAAACATAAAGATGAAAAATCAAAAAAGGAAAAGAAAAAAGTAGTTGAAAAAGAAAAAGCGTTACCAGCTTTTAATAGAGATGATGATAGCAAGAATAGTAGTCAATTATCTAGTGATATTAAAGAACTTGATGAACCAAATCATAAAAAGCAATATATGTTATTTGCAGTTGGCATTGTGTTAGCAACCATTTTACTTATTTCGGCACATTTATACAGCAGAAAGAGAGGTAACCAAGTTTGAGAATCATAAAGTATTTAACCATTTTAGTGATAAGCGTCGTTATCTTAACCAGCTGTCAATCTTCCAGTTCTCAAGAATCAACTAAATCCGGCGAATTCAGAATCGTACCAACAACTGTTGCATTGACAATGACATTGGACAAATTGGATTTACCAATTGTCGGCAAACCCACGTCATATAAGACATTGCCTAATCGTTATAAAGATGTACCGGAAATTGGTCAACCAATGGAGCCGAATGTTGAAGCTGTTAAAAAGTTAAAACCAACACATGTTTTGAGTGTGTCAACGATTAAAGATGAAATGCAACCATTTTACAAACAATTAAATATGAAAGGCTACTTTTATGATTTTGATAGTTTAAAAGGGATGCAAAAGTCGATTACACAATTAGGTGATCAATTTAATCGTAAAGCACAAGCAAAAGAATTAAATGACCATTTAAATTCTGTAAAGCAAAAAATTGAAAATAAAGCAGCTAAACAAAAGAAACATCCCAAAGTATTAATATTAATGGGTGTACCTGGTAGCTATTTAGTAGCAACTGATAAATCATATATTGGTGATTTAGTTAAAATAGCAGGTGGAGAAAATGTTATTAAAGTGAAAGATCGTCAATATATTTCGTCTAATACTGAAAATTTGTTGAATATCAATCCAGATATTATTTTACGATTACCACACGGAATGCCTGAAGAAGTTAAGAAAATGTTTCAAAAAGAATTTAAACAAAATGATATTTGGAAACATTTTAAAGCTGTGAAAAATAATCATGTTTATGACTTAGAGGAAGTGCCATTCGGTATTACAGCAAATGTTGATGCTGATAAGGCAATGACTCAATTATATGATTTATTTTATAAGGATAAAAAATAGTGAGTTGATATGATGATAAAAAATAAAAAGAAACTACTATTTTTATGTTTGTTAGTCATTTTAATCGCAACGGCTTATATTTCGTTTGTAACCGGTACAATTAAATTGTCATTTAATGACCTATTTACAAAATTTACAACTGGTAGCAATGAAGCAGTGGATTCAATCATTGATTTGCGATTGCCACGTATATTAATTGCATTGATGGTTGGCGCAATGTTAGCAGTTTCTGGAGCATTATTACAAGCAGCACTACAAAATCCTTTGGCAGAGGCGAATATCATTGGCGTTTCATCAGGTGCACTTATAATGAGAGCACTTTGTATGTTGTTTATTCCACAATTGTACTTTTACTTACCATTATTAAGTTTTATTGGAGGTTTAATACCATTTTTAATAATTATATTGTTGCATTCTAAATTTAGATTCAATGCTGTTAGTATGATATTAGTAGGTGTTGCGTTATTCGTATTATTAAATGGTGTTTTAGAAATTTTAACTCAAAACCCTTTAATGAAAATTCCTCAAGGCTTAACAATGAAAATATGGAGTGACGTATACATATTAGCAGTATCAGCATTATTGGGATTAATATTAACATTACTATTGTCCCCTAAATTGAATTTACTAAATTTAGATGACATACAAGCGCGAAGTATCGGTTTTAATATTGATCGTTACAGATGGTTAACAGGTTTATTAGCAGTATTTTTAGCAAGTGCAACTGTTGCGATTGTTGGACAACTAGCCTTTTTAGGTATTATTGTGCCACATGTGGTTAGAAAGCTAGTTGGGGGCAATTACAGAGTACTTATTCCGTTTTCTACAGTTATTGGTGCATGGCTATTGTTAGTGGCTGATTTATTAGGACGAGTGATACAGCCTCCTTTAGAAATTCCAGCCAATGCTATTTTAATGATTGTCGGTGGTCCAATGCTAATTTACTTAATTTGTCAAAGTCAACGAAATCGAATCTAAAACGGTACAACAACTGGTTTAGTGATGACTGAAGAAACGTCGTTAATAAAAGAGGATTTTTATGAGAATGAAGCGATTTTTAACTATTGTACAAATTTTATTGGTTGTAATTATTATCATTTTTGGTTACAAAATTGTTCAAACATATATTGAAGACAAGCAAGAACGCGCAAATTATGAGAAATTACAACAAAAATTTCAAATGTTGATGAGCAAACATCAAGCACATGTGAGACCACAATTTGAATCACTTGAAAAAATAAATAAAGACATTGTTGGATGGATAAAATTATCAGGAACATCATTGAATTATCCAGTACTACAAGGTAAGACAAATCACGATTATTTAAATTTAGATTTTGAGCGAGAACATCGACGTAAAGGTAGTATTTTTATGGATTTTAGAAATGAATTGAAGATTTTAAATCATAATACTATTTTATACGGGCACCATGTCGGTGATAATACGATGTTTGATGTGTTAGAAGATTATTTAAAGCAATCTTTTTATGAAAAACACAAGATAATTGAATTTGACAATAAATATGGTAAATATCAATTGCAAGTATTTAGTGCATATAAAACTACTACTAAAGATAATTACATACGTACAGATTTTGAAAATGATCAAGATTATCAACAATTTTTAGATGAGACAAAACGTAAATCTGTAATTAACTCAGATGTTAATGTAACGGTAAAAGATAAAATAATGACTTTATCAACGTGCGAAGATGCATATAGTGAAACAACGAAAAGAATTGTTGTTGTCGCAAAAATAATTAAGGTAAGTTAAACAGAAAAGAGGATAATTATGAAATTTATGGCAGAAAATAGGCTGACGTTAACAAAAGGAACAGCAAAAGATATTATAGAACGATTTTACACGAGACATGGGATTGAAACATTAGAAGGCTTTGATGGCATGTTTGTTACACAAACTTTAGAACAAGAAGATTTTGATGAAGTGAAAATTTTAACAGTTTGGAAATCAAAGCAAGCTTTTACGGATTGGTTAAAATCTGATGTCTTTAAAGCAGCACATAAACATGTTAGAAGTAAAAATGAAGATGAAAGTAGCCCGATTATTAATAACAAAGTAATTACATATGATATAGGCTATAGTTACATGAAATAATTGAATTTAAAAAGGTTGCAGTACTTGTTATGACAATTGGTATTGTTAGCTTTTGTAACGACCATACATGATACCGATGATGGTCGTTTTTTTAATGAACACAAACATGCTAACAACAAATTGCTAAAACGTAGTTTGATATGAATGTGCTTTGAAAATAATCATCAAATATATGATTTTGATTTATTTTGAAGAAGAAAAGAATTAATAATGATATTTTGGGGCGTATGATTTATAGTAGTAGTATCGATAAAAGAAATTTATACAATTTGAAATAATATGAGTGATAAAATCGATTAATTAATATTAACTATACAATCAAATGTTTTCATCTTATTAATGATTAATATTTTTATTTTTAAAAATAAAGCGAGGAGCTATCTATGGAACAAATTACTTCTGCACAAAATAATAGAATTAAACAAGCGAACAAGCTAAAAAAGAAACGTGAGAGGGATAAAACTGGATTAGCTTTAATTGAAGGTGTGCATTTAATTGAAGAAGCTTATCAAAGTGGGATTGTAATTACACAATTATTTGCAATTGAACCGGCAAGATTAGATCAGCAAATTATCGCATACGCGCAAGAAGTTTTTGAAATAAACATGAAAGTTGCTGAATCTTTATCAGGTACAGTGACACCACAAGGGTTTTTCGCAATCATTGAGAAGCCACAATATGATATTTCTAAAGCACAACAAGTATTGCTTATCGATCGTGTTCAAGATCCTGGAAATTTAGGCACATTAATTAGAACTGCGGATGCTGCTGGAATGGATGCTGTAATAATGGAAAAGGGTACGACAGATCCTTATCAAGATAAAGTGTTGCGAGCGAGTCAAGGTAGTGTTTTTCATTTGCCAGTTATGACACAAGATCTCGATACGTTTATTACTCAGTTTAATGGTCCTGTTTATGGTACAGCACTTGAAAACGCAGTGGCATATAAAGAAGTTACTTCAAGTGATTCTTTTGCATTACTATTAGGTAATGAGGGAGAAGGTGTTAATCCTGAATTATTAGCACATACTACACAAAATTTAATCATACCTATTTATGGTAAAGCTGAAAGTTTAAATGTAGCGATTGCAGGTAGTATTTTACTTTATCATTTGAAAGGTTGACCGTGTTGAAAGTTTTCCGATATAATTATAATTAATTGTTTAACAGAACATTTCTACGTGATTGCATACACAATTGAATATAAACCAATAAAAAGGCATGGACATTTATATAAATAATTGTTTTAGGGAGAATAATCGTGACTGCAAGTTATTCCAATTATTTAAAGTCTTTTCACCTTTTTGGTTACTTAAAGAGATTTAAGTCGGAAAGACAATCCGTTATCAATATTAAACAAGTGTATGCTTAGGCATAAATTTGGGTGGTACCACGGAAATGACTTTCGTCCCTTATTTTTTAAGAGGATGAAAGTCTTTTTTTAGTTAAACAACAAATATGATAAATAGAAAATGAATAGTTCGAATAGGGAGGTCAGTGACATATGTCTGAACAACAAACAATGTCAGAGTTAAAACAACAAGCGCTTGTAGATATTAATGAAGCAAATGATGAACGTGCACTGCAAGAAGTTAAAGTGAAATACTTAGGTAAAAAAGGGTCAGTTAGCGGACTAATGAAATTGATGAAGGATTTGCCGAATGAAGAGAAGCCTGCGTTTGGTCAAAAAGTGAATGAATTGCGTCAAACAATTCAAAATGAATTAGATGAAAGACAACAGATGTTAGTTAAAGAAAAATTAAATAAGCAATTGGCTGAAGAAACAATTGATGTATCATTACCAGGTCGTCATATTGAAATCGGTTCAAAGCATCCATTAACACGTACAATAGAAGAAATTGAAGACTTATTCTTAGGTTTAGGTTATGAAATTGTCAATGGATATGAAGTTGAACAAGATCATTATAACTTCGAAATGCTGAATTTACCTAAATCACACCCTGCACGTGATATGCAAGATAGTTTCTATATTACGGATGAAATTTTATTACGTACGCATACATCACCAGTGCAAGCACGTACGATGGAATCACGTCATGGTCAAGGTCCAGTTAAAATTATTTGCCCTGGTAAAGTGTATCGTCGTGACTCTGATGATGCGACACATAGTCATCAATTTACACAAATTGAAGGATTAGTTGTTGATAAAAACGTTAAAATGAGTGATTTGAAAGGTACTTTAGAATTGTTAGCTAAGAAATTATTTGGTGCTGATCGTGAAATTCGTTTACGTCCAAGTTACTTCCCATTCACTGAACCTTCTGTAGAAGTTGATGTGTCATGTTTTAAATGTAAAGGAAAAGGTTGTAATGTGTGTAAACACACAGGATGGATTGAAATTTTAGGCGCTGGAATGGTACATCCTAATGTATTAGAAATGGCTGGTTTTGATTCTTCAGAGTACTCTGGATTTGCATTTGGTATGGGACCAGACCGTATTGCAATGTTGAAATATGGTATAGAAGATATTCGTCATTTCTATACTAATGATGTGAGATTTTTAGATCAATTTAAAGCGGTAGAAGATAGAGGTGACATGTAATGTTGATATCAAATGAATGGTTGAAAGAATATGTAACAATCGATGATTCTGTAAGTAATTTGGCAGAACGTATTACGCGCACAGGTATTGAAGTGGATGATTTAATTGACTACACAAAAGATATCAAAAATTTAGTTGTTGGCTTCGTTAAGTCAAAAGAGAAACATCCTGATGCTGATAAATTAAATGTTTGCCAAGTTGATATCGGAGAAGACGAACCTGTACAAATCGTATGTGGTGCCCCGAACGTTGATGCAGGACAATATGTCATTGTTGCTAAAGTAGGTGGTAGATTGCCTGGTGGTATTAAAATTAAGCGTGCCAAATTACGCGGTGAACGTTCGGAAGGTATGATTTGTTCGTTACAAGAAATTGGTATTTCAAGTAACTATATACCGAAAAGTTTTGAATCAGGCATTTTTGTATTTAGTGAATCCCAAGTTCCAGGAACAGATGCCTTACAAGCTTTATATTTAGATGATCAAGTAATGGAATTTGATTTAACGCCGAATCGTGCTGATGCTTTAAGTATGATAGGTACTGCTTATGAAGTTGCAGCATTATATAATACAAAAATGACTAAGCCAGAGACAACATCAAATGAGCTTGAGTTATCTGCAAATGATGAACTGACTGTGACAATTGAAAATGAAGATAAAGTACCATATTATAGTGCACGTGTTGTTCACGACGTGACAATTGAACCTTCGCCAATTTGGATGCAAGTACGCTTAATAAAAGCAGGTATACGTCCTATTAATAATGTTGTCGACATCTCAAATTATGTGTTATTAGAATACGGTCAACCATTGCACATGTTTGATCAAGATGCGATTGGTTCACAACAGATTGTTGTTCGTCAAGCTAATGAAGGCGAAAAAATGACAACATTAGATGATACAGAACGTGAATTATTAACGAGCGATATTGTTATTACTAATGGACAAACTCCAATTGCATTAGCTGGTGTTATGGGTGGCGATTTTTCAGAAGTTAAAGAACATACATCAAATATAGTTATTGAAGGTGCTATTTTTGATCCAGTTTCAATTCGTCATACATCAAGACGTTTAAATTTACGCAGTGAATCATCTAGTCGTTTTGAAAAAGGAATAGCTACTGAATTTGTAGATGAAGCAGTCGACCGTGCATGTTATTTATTACAAACTTATGCAAACGGAAAAGTGCTAAAAGATAGAGTGTCTTCAGGAGAACTTGGTGCATTTATTACACCAATCGACATCACTGCTGATAAAATTAATCGCACTATTGGATTTGATTTGTCACAAAATGATATTGTTACTATTTTTAATCAATTAGGGTTTGATACAGAAATAAATGATGATGTTATTACAGTGCAAGTGCCGTCACGTCGCAAAGATATTACAATTAAAGAAGATTTAATTGAAGAAGTTGCACGTATTTATGGTTACGATGATATTCCTTCAACATTACCTGTCTTCGAAAAAGTTACTAGTGGTCAGTTAACTGATCGCCAATATAAAACGAGAATGGTTAAAGAAGTGTTAGAAGGTGCTGGATTAGACCAAGCTATTACGTATTCGTTAGTTTCTAAAGAAGATGCTACTGCATTTGCGATGCAACAGCGTCAAACAATTGATTTATTGATGCCAATGAGTGAAGCGCATGCGTCATTACGTCAAAGTTTATTACCACATTTAATCGAAGCGGCATCATATAATGTGGCACGTAAAAATAAAGATGTAAAATTATTTGAAATCGGCAATGTCTTCTTTGCTAATGGTGAAGGTGAACTACCAGATCAAGTTGAATATTTAAGTGGTATTTTAACTGGAGATTATGTAGTCAATCAATGGCAAGGTAAGAAAGAAACGGTTGATTTTTATTTAGCAAAAGGTGTCGTGGATCGAGTATCTGAAAAGTTAAACCTTGAATTTAGTTATCGTCGTGCTGATATTGATGGATTACATCCAGGTCGTACAGCTGAAATCTTATTAGAGAATAAAGTTATTGGTTTTATTGGTGAATTACACCCAACATTAGCAGCTGATAATGATTTAAAACGTACGTATGTTTTTGAGTTGAATTTTGATGCATTAATGGCTGTGTCGGTAGGTTACATTAATTACCAGCCAATTCCGAGATTCCCAGGCATGTCTCGTGACATTGCATTAGAAGTAGATCAAAATATTCCAGCAGCTGATTTATTATCAACGATTCATGCACACGGTGGCAATATATTAAAAGATACACTTGTCTTTGATGTATATCAGGGCGAACATTTAGAAAAAGGTAAAAAATCAATTGCAATACGTTTAAATTATTTAGACACAGAAGAAACATTGACAGATGAACGCGTTTCAAAAGTACAAGCGGAAATTGAAGCAGCATTAATTGAACAAGGTGCTGTTATTAGATAATGATTTAAACCCCATGTATAAGGATATCTGAAGTAGATTGATATCACTAACATGGGGTTTTATTTTTGGATTCACCTATTAGGTTCCATTTCATTTATAAATCAAAGAGGAAGAGTGGTTTTCAGTTGATGCTTTGCACAACTGCATATAAAGTCATACTTATGAACAAAGCAAATTAGTATGACTTACCTAATAGGATTTCCTATTAGGATCCAATTTATCTTGATTATAAATCATAGAGGCTCAGCGGATTACAGTTGATGCTTTGCACAACTGCATAAAAGCCTCTAATGATTATAAATCAAAGAGGCTTTAAAATTTTTTGGGCTTTTTCACGATTTTTGAAATGTTTTTTTGAAATGGAATCTAAACGTGAAATACCGTAATTTTTTATTATTTTGGCGGCGATTACATCGACTTTAGCACCAGCACCTTTAGGAATCGTCATATTAATATTTTTTGATATTTGATCCATATATGTAATAAATGCGTATCTAGAAATTATGCTTGCCACTGCAATGGCTAATGACTTCGATTCTCCTTTTGTTTCAAATTTTGTTTTCTTTGGAAGTGGTATATCAGATAATGCGTAATGGCTATACACTTCGCGTTTTGCGAACTGATCAATGACGATATAATCTAATTGAGACGAATCAATTTTTTCAAGTACATTTTTGATGGCTTCATTATGAAGAACAGCTTTCATTTTTACTTGAGTCCAGCCTTTTGCTTGCTGAATATTATATTTTTCATTGTGTAGTGTTAATAGTGAATGTGGGATGAAAGTAACCAATTGCTCAGCAAGTTCTACAATTTTAGTATCGGTTAATTTTTTTGAATCATCTACACCCAAAGTTTTTAAAATAGGGACATGCTCTTTGGTAACAAAAGCAGCACACACAGTCAACGGACCAAAGTAATCGCCACTTCCAGCCTCATCACTACCAATACAGTTAAATTGATCATACATTAAAGTCTGTTCAAGAGAAGAATTGGCCGTATTTTTCTTTTTAGTTTTATTAGTATTCAATTGAGAATGCTGCGGTAGAAGTTCTTCAGACACAGCTTCTGCATGATTACCTTGAAACATGACTTTACCTGATTGGTAAATATTTACAGTTGTATTTTGATACTTTGCACGTGCTTTCATACCTTGAGGTAAATTCTCAGTATCAAAAGAAATGCGTGACATTAATGTCGTTATGTCTTTATCCGACAATTTAAAAACGATATTCGCCATTTGTGTAAATCCTTTCGTAATAATTTCATTATCATTAGCAAAAATAATCATATCATAAATGATAATAACGTCAGAAACATTTATATATGTTGTAAAGAATTAATTGCGGATACTTACAAAATACATAGTGGTCATGTATAATGTTTATGAAAATGTTATAGTGACACAATTTAAACATGGTAAAGTATTGAATAGAAAATTCTTTACATTATTTCATTTCATTATAAAAAGAACATTAAGTCATCTATAGAGATTGTGTTGTTGTTTTATCATAATTGCAATATAACAATATTAGTATCAAATTCAGACAAACTATCCAGTCATATTTTATAACGTGAATTTAGATTTTAAAAAAAGGATCAGGAGAAATTATAAATGGCACAGTTTAAAAACAAGGTAAATGTATCAATTAATGATCAGCTTTTTACAATTGTTGGGGAAGATAACCCAGAGCACATACGATATGTAGCACATTTAGTTGATGATAAAATAAAAGAATTAGGGTATAAAGCAGCAGGTTTAGATACTTCAAGAAAAGCAATACTAACTGCTGTGAATATTATGCATGAAAAAGTACTACTAGAAGAAGAAAATCGACGTTTGAAACAACAAATTCACAAATTGCAGCAGCGTGAGCAATAAATGATCATTGATTTTATCATAATCATTTTCTTTGTGTATTTTGTCATCGTTGGATTCAGACGAGGTTTTTGGTTATCTATGATACATTTGAGTGCAACGATTGTATCATTGTGGATTGCCAGTCAATTTTACAAATCTATTGTAGAAAGATTAATTGTATTTATTCCATATCCTAAAACAACAGCATTTAATACAACTTTTGCGTTTCATTTTAATCATCTACAAAATCGATTTGAAGCGATTGTAGCTTTTTTAATGATTGCATTGTTTTGTAAGTTCATTTTATATCTAATTATCGTAACTTTTGATAAAATAATAGCGTATCAAAACATTCATATTTTCAGTCGTGCAATGGGAATGATAGTTGGTGTGTTTATGACGATAATTGTCTTACACTTTACGTTATATCTATTGGCATTATATCCTAACGAAGCATTACAACATCAGCTTAAAATATCTATTGTGAGTCATTCATTGATTTTTCACATCCCATATTTATCGGCTTTCACCATTAATTTATAAATTATCATAAGAGGTCAGGACAAAGGTATATATTAATGATACGTCCTGGTCTTCTTTTTATGGAGTGTTATTATGACAAAAAAAGATGTTATCAAACTATTAGAACAAATTGCTACTTATATGGAATTAAAAGGGGAAAATACTTTTAAAATATCAGCGTATCGAAAAGCAGCTCAAAGTCTTGAATTAGATGAACGACCATTAGATGAAATATCTGATGTAACGGAGTTAAAAGGCATTGGTAAAGGTGTTGCAGAAGTAATCAATGATTACCGTGAGACCGGTGAATCTCAGTATTTACAGCAATTACAGGAAGAAGTTCCGGAAGGTCTTATTCCACTTTTGAAAATTCAAGGACTTGGAAGCAAGAAAATTGCTAAGCTATATAAAGAGTTGAATATTGTTGATAAAGCTTCACTTCAAGTTGCTTGTGAAAATGGAAAAGTTAGTGAATTAAGCGGATTTGCTAAGAAAACGGAACAAAACATATTAGAAGCTGTGAAACAACTTGGTGCTAAGAAAGATAGATATCCAATTGATCAAATGAGAAGACTTAATCAAGAAATCATTGATTATATAGATACATTAAATTATATCGATCAATATTCATCTGCAGGAAGCTTCCGTCGTTTTAAAGAAATGAGCAAAGATTTAGATTTCATAATAAGTACCGATAACCCAAAAGCAGTGCAGCAGCAATTATTAAATATTCCCAATAAAGTAAAAGAAGTTGCAGTGGGGAACACAAAAGTTTCATTAGAATTAGCGTATGATGATGAAACGATTGGTGTCGATTTTCGATTAATTGAACCAAGGGCTTTTTATCATACATTGCAGCATTTTACTGGGTCAAAAGAACATAATATAAGAATTCGACAACTTGCTAAAGCACGGGATGAAAAAGTAAGTGAATATGGAATTGAACAAGCTGATGGTACATTAATTCAATATGATAGTGAAGCCAAAATATATGAACATTTTAATGTGAATTTTATACCACCTGCTATGAGAGAAGATGGTAGCGAATTTGATAAAGATCTAAGTAATATCATTACATTAGATGATATTAATGGTGATATTCATATGCATACAACGTTTAGTGATGGTGCGTTTTCCATTCGAGACATGGTAGAAGCAAATATCGCAAAAGGTTATAAATTCATGGTAATTACTGATCATTCACAAAGTTTACGTGTTGCTAATGGCTTACAAGTAGAAAGACTTTTAAGACAAAACGAAGAAATTAAAGCTTTAGATAAAGAATATAGTGAAATTGATATTTATTCGGGTACAGAAATGGATATATTACCTGATGGCTCGCTGGATTATGATGATGAAATTTTAGCACAACTTGATTACGTAATTGGAGCTATTCATCAAAGCTTTAACCAATCAGAAGAACAAATTATGGAACGATTAGCTAATGCATGTCGCAATCCATACGTGCGACATATAGCGCATCCAACAGGGCGTATTATAGGTAGAAGAGATGGTTATAAACCGAATATTGAACAATTAATGGCATTAGCTGAAGAAACGAATACAGTATTAGAAATTAATGCCAATCCACATCGACTGGATTTGAGCGCTGATATCGTTCGTAAATATCCAAATGTGAAATTAACTATTAACACTGATGCGCATCATACAAATCATTTAGATTTTATGAATTATGGCGTAGCAACTGCGCAAAAAGGATTTGTAACAAAAGATAGAGTGATTAACGCATTATCGCGTGAAGCTTTTAAAGACTTTATTGAAAATAATATAAAACTTAAGAAATAGAGGGATTTTATGAGACAAAAAACATTAGACGTCTTAGAATTTGATAAAATAAAATCACTCGTTGCCAATGAAACAATTAGTGACTTAGGCTTGGAAAAGGTCAATCAAATGATGCCAGCTACTAATTTTGAAACGGTTGTTTTTCAAATGGAAGAAACGGATGAGATTGCTCAAATCTATAATAAGCATCGTTTACCAAGCTTGAGTGGCTTATCTAAAGTATCAGCATTCATTCATCGCGCTGATATTGGCGGCGTTTTAAATGTATCAGAGCTTAACTTGATAAAAAGATTAATTCAAGTACAAAATCAATTTAAGACATTTTATAATCAATTGGTTGAAGAAGATGAAGGTGTTAAATACCCAATATTAGATGACAAGATGAATCAATTACCTGTGTTAACTGATCTTTTTCAACAAATAAATGAAACATGCGATACGTATGATTTATATGATAATGCGAGTTATGAATTGCAAGGGATTAGAAGTAAAATTTCTAGCACGAATCAACGTATTAGACAAAATTTGGACCGTATTGTTAAAAGCCAAGCAAATCAGAAAAAATTATCAGATGCTATTGTAACAGTTAGGAATGAAAGAAACGTTATACCTGTCAAAGCTGAATATCGACAAGATTTTAATGGGATTGTACATGATCAATCTGCTTCAGGACAAACATTGTATATTGAGCCATCATCAGTTGTTGAAATGAATAATCAAATTAGTCGATTACGTCATGATGAAGCAATTGAAAAAGAACGCATTTTAACGCAACTAACTGGTTATGTTGCTGCGGACAAAGATGCACTACTTGTGGCAGAACAAGTCATGGGTCAGTTAGATTTTTTAATCGCAAAAGCGAGATGTAGTAGAAGTATTAAAGGAACAAAGCCGATATTTAAAGAGGAACGTACTGTATATTTACCTAAAGCATACCATCCATTATTAAATCGTGAGACTGTTGTAGCTAATACCATCGAATTTATGGAAGATATTGAAACGGTAATTATTACAGGACCGAATACAGGTGGTAAAACAGTAACATTAAAAACATTAGGTTTAATTATTGTTATGGCTCAATCAGGATTGTTGATTCCAACACTTGATGGTAGTCAGTTGAGTGTATTTAAAAACGTATATTGCGATATCGGAGATGAACAATCAATAGAACAATCATTATCAACTTTTTCATCTCATATGACGAATATAGTTGAAATTTTAAAGAATGCAGACAAACATAGTTTAGTTTTATTTGATGAATTAGGTGCAGGTACAGATCCAAGTGAAGGTGCTGCATTAGCAATGAGCATTTTAGATCATGTTAGAAAAATTGGTTCTCTAGTAATGGCAACGACGCACTATCCTGAACTTAAAGCATATAGTTATAATCGAGAAGGCGTTATGAATGCGAGTGTAGAATTTGATGTAGATACATTGAGTCCAACGTATAAGTTATTAATGGGTGTGCCGGGTCGTTCAAATGCTTTTGATATTTCTAAAAAGTTAGGTCTTAGTTTGAATATTATTAATAAGGCTAAGACGATGATTGGTACTGATGAAAAAGAAATAAATGAAATGATTGAATCATTAGAGCGTAATTACAAACGTGTAGAGACACAGAGGTTAGAACTGGACCGTCTTGTAAAAGAAGCGGAGCAAGTGCATGATGATTTATCTAAGCAGTATCAACAATTCCAAAATTATGAAAAATCTCTAATTGAAGATGCTAAAGAAAAAGCGAATCAAAAAATTAAAGCAGCAACAAAAGAAGCTGACGATATTATTAAAGACCTAAGACAATTGCGTGAACAAAAAGGTGCAGATGTTAAAGAACATGAATTGATTGATAAGAAGAAACGATTAGATGATCATTATGAAGCGAAATCTATAAAGCAAAATGTACAAAAGCAAAAATACGATAAAATTGTTGCTGGTGATGAAGTAAAAGTATTATCTTACGGTCAAAAGGGTGAAGTTTTAGAAATTGTCAATGATGAAGAAGCAATTGTTCAAATGGGAATTATTAAAATGAAGTTACCTATTGAAGATTTAGAGAAAAAACAAAAAGAAAAAGTTAAACCAACGAAAATGGTTACACGTCAAAATCGTCAAACAATTAAAACTGAACTTGACTTACGAGGCTATCGTTATGAGGATGCTTTAATTGAACTAGATCAATATTTAGATCAAGCCGTTTTAAGTAATTACGAACAAGTTTATATCATTCATGGTAAAGGTACAGGTGCACTTCAAAAAGGTGTACAACAACATTTGAAAAAGCATAAAAGTGTTAGTGACTTTAGAGGTGGTATGCCAAGCGAAGGTGGATTTGGCGTTACCGTTGCAACACTAAAATAAATTATAATTTGATAAATTAATTAGCTGCAGTTAAAATAATGTAAAGCAACAAGAATACATTTCAAACATGTTATTTGAAATAAGCATAAAAATTGAGCAAATAGAAATACATGAAGCATGTTATCTGATATAATTTGAACATCATAATAATAATTAAGGAGGATTGGCATTTATGGCAATCGTTAAAGTAACAGATGCAGATTTTGATTCAAAAGTAGAATCTGGTGTACAATTAGTAGATTTTTGGGCAACATGGTGTGGTCCATGTAAAATGATCGCTCCGGTATTAGAAGAATTAGCAGCTGACTATGAAGGTAAAGCTGACATTTTAAAATTAGATGTTGATGAAAATCCATCAACTGCAGCTAAATATGAAGTGATGAGTATTCCAACATTAATCGTCTTTAAAGACGGTCAACCAGTTGATAAAGTTGTTGGTTTCCAACCAAAAGAAAACTTAGCTGAAGTTTTAGATAAACATTTATAAGTTACAACCAATGACGACTGGGGCATTTCTTTAATGAATTGCTCCAGTTTTTGTTTGTGTTTTTAATATATAAAGTTGAATGATAAGTCATCATATTGTTTACGACTTGAGAATGGTGGGATTAATAAATCTATGAACGTTAAATGATAATCAAACATGCTGATAGATATGTAATAGTTGGTTTGATAAAACAATGTTCAATATTACATGATGTGCATGAAAAGTCGTACTCGAAGATGTTGATTATGAACTAGAATTAGCGGTGATAAATTTGAAGCGCTTTCGTAGCATCATTCATTTTAAAATTAGAAGGGGGGATATTTTTGGAAGACTATAAGAAACGAATTAAAAATAAATTAAATGTCGTACCTATGGAACCAGGCTGCTATTTAATGAAAGATCGTAACGATCAAGTGATATATGTTGGCAAAGCTAAAAAGCTAAGAAATCGATTGCGATCATATTTTACGGGCGCTCATGATGCTAAAACAACGAGACTGGTTGGTGAAATACGTCGCTTTGAGTTTATTGTCACGTCTAGTGAAACAGAGTCACTTTTACTTGAATTAAATCTGATTAAACAATATCAACCAAGATATAATATATTATTAAAGGATGATAAAAGTTATCCATTTATTAAAATTACGAAGGAAAAATATCCTAGACTACTAGTGACGAGAACTGTAAAACAAGGTACTGGTAAATATTTCGGACCGTATCCGAATGCATATTCTGCTCAAGAAACTAAAAAGTTATTAGACAGAATATATCCATATCGCAAATGTGATAAGATGCCAGATAAATTATGTCTTTATTACCATATTGGACAATGTTTAGGACCATGTGTATATGACGTTGATTTGAGTAAATACGCACAAATGACGAAGGAAATTACTGATTTTCTGAATGGGGAAGACAAAACAATTTTAAAAAGTTTAGAAGAGAGAATGTTAACTGCAAGTGAATCACTTGATTTTGAACGAGCTAAAGAATACAGAGATTTAATTCAACATATTCAAAATCTAACTAACAAACAAAAAATTATGTCATCAGATAAAACGATTCGTGATGTCTTTGGTTATAGTGTTGATAAAGGATGGATGTGTATCCAAGTTTTCTTTATAAGACAAGGTAATATGATAAAGCGAGATACAACGATGATTCCATTACAGCAAACAGAAGAAGAAGAATTTTATACATTTATTGGACAATTTTATAGCTTAAACCAACATATTTTACCTAAGGAAGTTCATGTACCACGTAATTTGGATAAAGAAATGATTCAATCTGTTGTGGACACTAAAATCGTTCAACCCGCGCGAGGTCCCAAAAAAGATATGGTTGACTTAGCTGCACATAACGCTAAAGTATCCTTAAATAATAAATTTGAATTAATATCACGTGATGAGTCCAGAACAATTAAAGCTATTGAAGAACTTGGAACACAAATGGGAATTCAAACACCAATTAGAATTGAAGCATTCGATAATTCTAATATTCAAGGTGTGGATCCAGTGTCAGCAATGGTTACATTTGTCGACGGTAAACCAGACAAGAAAAATTATAGAAAGTATAAAATCAAAACGGTTAAAGGTCCAGATGATTACAAATCAATGAGAGAAGTAGTAAGACGACGATATTCTCGCGTTTTAAACGAAGGATTACCATTACCTGATTTAATAATAGTAGATGGTGGTAAAGGACATATGAACGGGGTTATTGATGTGCTACAAAACGAATTAGGTCTTGATATCCCTGTTGCAGGTTTGCAGAAAAATGATAAACACCAAACATCTGAATTATTATATGGCGCTAGTGCAGAAATTGTACCACTGAAGAAAAATAGCCAAGCATTTTATTTGTTGCACCGTATCCAAGATGAGGTTCACAGATTCGCAATCACATTTCATAGACAAACACGTCAAAAGACAGGCTTGAAATCAATCCTTGATGATATAGATGGTATCGGTAGCAAACGTAAAACATTATTATTGCGTTCATTCGGTTCAATCAAGAAAATGAAGGAAGCTACACTTGAAGATTTTAAAAATATAGGTATTCCTGAAAACGTTGCAAAGAACCTACATGAACAATTGCATAAATAAATTACAGGGCGTGAGAATCATTCTCATGCCCCAAAATATATGAAATAATGTTACAATATGGTTAACAAAGTTATTTTTTTGAATGTACGTGGAAGCGTTTTCTAAATGAGAAAGTTTATCATCACAAGCAATCTTAAATATTAAATCCAAATTTTACATTGTTCGACATGCAGTTTGGTGATCGTGCAGTGTGTATTTGTCTTTAAAATGTTTCGCTTAATGATAATGACAACGCTAGAAACGATATCACTTTAGGGGGTTAAGCGTACGTTTAATATAAATAGCTCAATAAATTAAATATTCGTTCACAGGGGGGACTCCTTTTGGCTCAATCAAAAAATGAATTTTATCTAAGACGTATTCACTCGTTATTAGGTATTATCCCAATAGGTGCATTTTTGGTCGTTCATTTATTAGTGAATCACCAAGCAACACAAGGTGCTGAAGCGTTTAATAAAGCATCTAACTTTATGGAATCATTACCATTTCTAATTATTGTAGAATTTTTATTTATATACATTCCGTTGTTATATCACGGTTTGTTTGGTATACACATTGCATTTACAGCAAAAGAAAATGTTGGACATTACTCGATTTTTAGAAACTGGATGTTCTTCTTCCAAAGAGTGAGTGGTATCTTAACATTTATCTTTATTGGTATCCATTTATGGCAAACACGTTTACAAAAAGCATTTTACGGCAAAGAAGTGAATTACGATTTAATGCATGAAACATTGCAACATCCTGGATGGGCAATATTTTATATTATTTGTATTATTGCTGTTGTGTTCCACTTTGCAAATGGCTTATGGTCATTCTTAGTTACTTGGGGTGGACTTCAATCTCCAAAATCACAACGAGTATTTACATGGGTTTCATTAATCGTATTCTTAGTTATTTCGTATATTGGTGTTACTGCAATTATTGCCTTTATGTAATACATCGCATTTAACAAATATAGATTGAAAATTTAGGGGAGTGAAATTTTTATGGCAGAGAAACATCTTATTGTTGTCGGAGGTGGCCTAGCGGGCTTAATGTCAACAATTAAAGCGGCAGAAAAAGGTGCACATGTAGATTTGTTCTCAGTTGTACCAGTAAAGCGTTCGCACTCTGTTTGTGCCCAAGGTGGCATTAATGGTGCGGTCAATACTAAAGGGGAAGGCGATTCTCCTTGGATTCACTTTGATGATACAGTGTATGGTGGCGACTTCCTTGCAAACCAACCACCTGTTAAAGCGATGACAGAGGCAGCACCTAAAATTATTCATTTATTAGACCGTATGGGCGTAATGTTCAATAGAACAAATGAAGGTCTATTAGATTTTAGACGTTTCGGTGGTACATTACACCACAGAACAGCATATGCAGGGGCAACAACTGGACAACAATTATTATATGCATTGGATGAACAAGTTCGTGCATATGAAGTAGATGGATTAGTTACGAAGTATGAAGGATGGGAATTCCTTGGCATAGTTAAAGGTGACGATGATAGTGCAAGAGGTATCGTTGCACAAAATATGACAACTGCTGAGATTGAAACATTTGGTTCAGATGCAGTTATTATGGCAACGGGTGGCCCTGGTATTATTTTCGGTAAAACAACAAACTCAATGATTAATACAGGATCAGCGGCTTCCATTGTTTACCAACAAGGCGCTATTTATGCTAATGGTGAGTTCATTCAAATTCATCCTACTGCAATACCTGGTGATGATAAACTACGACTAATGAGTGAATCAGCACGTGGTGAAGGTGGACGAATTTGGACATATAAAGATGGTAAGCCTTGGTACTTCTTAGAAGAGAAATATCCTGATTATGGTAACTTAGTACCTCGTGATATCGCAACGCGTGAAATTTTCGATGTATGTATTAACCAAAAATTAGGTATTAATGGCGAAAACATGGTATATCTTGATTTGTCACATAAAGATCCACATGAGTTAGATGTAAAACTAGGTGGTATCATTGAAATTTATGAAAAATTCACTGGTGATGACCCACGCAAAGTACCAATGAAGATTTTCCCAGCTGTCCACTATTCAATGGGTGGTCTATATGTAGATTATGATCAAATGACAAATATTAAAGGGTTATTTGCAGCTGGAGAATGTGACTTCTCTCAACATGGTGGTAACCGCTTAGGTGCCAATTCATTGTTATCAGCGATTTATGGTGGTACAGTAGCAGGTCCAAACGCGATTGATTATATTTCAAATATTGATCGATCATATACTGATATGGACGAAAGTATTTTTGAAAAACGTAAAGCTGAAGAGCAAGAACGTTTTGATAAATTATTAGCTATGCGCGGTACAGAAAATGCATATAAATTACACCGTGAACTTGGTGAAATTATGACAGCAAATGTAACTGTTGTTCGTGAAAATGAAAAACTGTTAGAAACAGATAAAAAGATTGTTGAATTGATGAAACGTTATGAAGATATTGATATGGAAGATACTCAAACTTGGAGTAACCAAGCGGTATTCTTTACTCGTCAATTATGGAACATGTTAGTACTTGCACGTGTGATTACGATTGGTGCATATAACCGTAACGAATCACGCGGTGCCCATTATAAACCAGAATTCCCAGAGCGTAATGATGAAGAGTGGTTAAAAACGACAATGGCCTCATTCCAAGGCGCATTTGAAAAACCACAGTTTACTTATGATGACGTCGATGTGAGTTTAATACCACCTCGTAAACGTGATTACACAAGTAAGTCTAAAGGGGGTAAAAAATAATGACTGAACAATCAGTGAAAAACACTCCACAACATGAAATACAATCTAAACCGAAACAAAAAACAGTAAAATTAATTATTAAACGACAAGATACAAGTGATTCTAAGCCTTATGAAGAAACATTTGAAATTCCATATCGTGAAAATTTAAACGTCATTGCATGTTTAATGGAAATTAGACGTAACCCAGTTAATATTAAAGGTGAAAAAACAACACCTGTTGTCTGGGATATGAACTGCTTAGAAGAAGTATGTGGAGCATGTTCTATGGTTATCAATGGTCGTGCAAGACAATCTTGTTCTGCGATTGTTGATCAATTAGAACAACCTATTCGTTTAGAGCCAATGAATACTTTCCCAGTTATCCGTGACTTACAAGTTGATCGTTCTAGAATGTTCGATAACTTAAAACGTATGAAAGCATGGATCCCAATTGATGGAACGTATGATTTAGGTCCGGGGCCACGTATGCCAGAGAAAAAACGTCAAACAGCTTATGAATTATCTAAATGTATGACATGTGGTGTATGTTTAGAAGTTTGTCCTAATGTTACTGAAAATAATAAATTCGTTGGTGCGCAAGCAATCTCGCAAGTTCGTTTGTTTAATTTGCACCCAACAGGATCTATGACTAAAGATGAACGTTTAAATGCATTAATGGGTACAGGTGGCTTACAGCAATGTGGTAATTCACAAAACTGTGTTAATGCTTGCCCTAAAGGTATTCCATTAACAACATCCATTGCAGCAATGAACAGAGAAACAACATTCCACATGTTTAAATCATTCTTTGGTTCAGACCATGAAGTAGAATAAAAATTAATCCCTTTTGAGTTAAAATGTTATGTTCCTTTCAAAATTAAATTGAATGGAGATACACAAAAACTTAGAAGGGATTTTTTATAGTTACATTACATGACAATATGATAGTGAGCTAATTTAAAATAAGTATTATATTATAATGACAAAAATGGTAAACACAGTGCATAATACTAAAATCCAATGCTTAGTTATGATAAACTAAAAATTAAATTAAAAGTAAGGATGACCGAATATGAATAAACCAATAGGTGTAATAGACTCTGGTGTCGGAGGTTTGACAGTAGCTAAAGAAATTATGCGTCAGTTGCCAAATGAGACGATTTATTACTTAGGTGATATTGGGCGATGTCCATATGGGCCAAGACCAGGAGAACAAGTAAAACAATATACAGTTGAAATCGCTCGTAAATTAATGGAATTTGATATAAAAATGCTCGTGATTGCTTGTAATACTGCAACTGCTGTAGCTTTAGAATATTTACAAAAGACCTTATCAATCCCAGTGATTGGCGTAATTGAACCAGGTGCTAGAACAGCAATAATGACGACTAGAAATCAAAATGTATTAGTACTAGGAACGGAAGGCACAATTAAATCTGAAGCATATCGAACACATATTAAACGTATAAATCCACATGTAGAGGTACATGGCGTTGCCTGTCCAGGTTTTGTGCCACTTGTAGAACAAATGAGATATAGTGATCCAACAATTACAAGCATTGTTATTCATCAAACACTGAAACGTTGGCGTAATAGTGAGTCTGATACTGTCATTTTAGGATGTACCCACTATCCATTGCTCTATAAACCTATCTATGATTATTTTGGTGGTAAAAAGACAGTGATTTCGTCTGGATTAGAAACGGCTCGTGAAGTTAGTGCATTGCTAACATTTAGTAATGAACATGCAAGTTATACTGAACATCCAGATCATCGATTTTTTGCAACAGGTGATACCACACATATTACTAACATTATCAAAGAATGGCTAAATTTATCTGTCAATGTGGAACGTATATCAGTGAATGACTAGGAGGATTTTTAATGAAAGAGATTGTTATTGCATCGAATAATCAAGGGAAAATAAATGACTTTAAAGTGATATTTCCAGATTACCACGTAATAGGTATTTCAGAACTAATACTAGATTTTGATGTGGAAGAAACAGGATCAACATTTGAAGAAAATGCTATATTAAAATCAGAAGCTGCTGCAAAAGCATTGAATAAAACGGTCATAGCTGATGACAGTGGACTAGAAGTTTTTGCATTAAATGGTGAGCCAGGTATATACTCTGCACGTTATGCTGGTGAAAATAAAAGCGATGAAGCAAATATTGAAAAATTATTAAATAAGCTTGGTAATACAACTGATCGTCGTGCACAATTTGTTTGTGTCATAAGTATGAGTGGCCCTGATATGGAAACAAAAGTATTTAAAGGTACTGTTTCAGGTGAAATTGCAGATGGGAAATATGGCGAAAATGGTTTCGGATATGATCCGATATTTTATGTACCGAAATTAGATAGAACCATGGCGCAACTTTCTAAAGAACAAAAAGGTCAAATTAGCCATAGACGAAATGCAATTAATTTATTAGAAGCTTATCTTGCGGGTGATCAAAATGTCTAAATGGATTGTTGTGAGTGATAATCATACTGAATCTGGCATTTTATACCAAATTTACGAGGCACACCCAGATGCTGATATGTATTTGCATTTAGGCGATTCAGAATTTGAGTATGATGATACAGAACTTAGCTTATTTCGTAGGGTAAAAGGCAATTGTGATTTTTACCCAGAATTTGAAAATGAAGCGGTCGCAAAATGTAATGACGTGAGAGCATTTTACACTCATGGACATTTATATCAAGTCAATCGAACAAGATATTTATTAGCTGAGCAAGCACGTGAATTAGGTTGTGTATTTGCTTTTTATGGACATACACATGTTGCAAAATATGAGTATATTAATGGTGTTCATGCTATTAATCCTGGAAGTATATCTCAATCTAGAAGTTCAATGGAAGAATCGTATGCGGAAGTTTTGATTGATGATCAAACATTACAAGGTACAGTGAATTTTAAAAACCGACAACATGAAACAATTAGTCATACTACTTTTTAAATTAAAAGTAGCTATGGCTTTTTTTAGTTTATAGACTGATTTAACTAGGAGGTCGTGACATGAATGTTTGTTTAAAAGTGTTGCTGACAATTTTTAGAAGGTAACTGGTATGAATAACACATTTATGTTATGAAAAGAATTGTACTTTTTGGGAAAGTGATTGTTGATTGTCCTATTTGGTTGAATCCTGTTGATTATTTGGTTAAAAGTGTATTATTAAAAAGTATAAAATTAAGATTCCAAGAAGTCAGGAAATTTGAAATTTTAGTTAAAATCATGAATCGTATACATATTTAAAAGGATTTCTAAAGGCATAAATTATATCAATAATTTGATGGTTAAAATATGGAGTAGCAAAATTCTTGAAATTCAGAAATGTAGTGACACAAATATTAATGTTTAGTTAATAAATAGTTAATGTAGTTTTTTGCTTCTGTCTATTATTATAAATATATACAAAATAAATATTTGAGGATAGGTGTTATTAATTATGAAAAAGAATTTTATTGGGAAATCAATTTTAAGCATAGCTGCTATTAGTTTAACGGTATCAACATTTGCCGGTGAATCTCATGCACAAACTAAGGCTGAAAAATATAACGAGTATCAAACAAACTTTAAAAAACAAGTAAATAAAAAAGTTGTGGATGCACAAAAAGCTGTAAACTTGTTCAAACGTACAAGAACTGTTGCAACACACCGTAAAGCACAAAGAGCTGTTAACTTAATTCATTTCCAACACAGCTATGAAAAGAAAAAATTACAAAGACAAATCGATCTAGTTTTAAAATATAATACTTTAAAATAATTGATAGAAGCCATGCTATAGAGTGTGGCTTTTTTACTATGTGTAATCTGATGAAAGTTATTTAAACATTGTATGTATTTTACTTGATGAGTATATTGGGGTAAATCTTAGAAAATCCTTTGAAAATGTATGTGATAGGTGTTTTGAATGACGGGATAACGCCAAGCATATGTATTAACAATCGTTAGAATTTTCGCGGATTTAGAGGTATTGTGTTAATCATACGTGCTTTATTAAACAGTCGTAAAGATGATAAATAAATTGGGAGTTGCAGCATATAAAAAAGCACGCCAAAACGTTAGCATTGTTTTCCAACGTTTGGCGTGCAACTATTTAATTCAGTGTGTTTATTGATCCCAATAGATCGAGTCGATTTCACCATTTTTAACTAAGGGAATATTTTTCCTGTTTTCTTCTAAAGGACGAGTTAAGTCAAAAGTATAGAAATCTTTAGGTCCTCCATTTCTCATTTTAACGACAGCTTTTTTCACATCGCCTTTGCTTAATTTTTTGACAATGATGTATAGGTCATTAACAGTTTCACCTTTAAAACCTTCGTCAATTAATTTAGTAGCACGTTCATCATCTTTTTTAGCTTGATCTGCTAACTTTTTAGCGATTTCTAGTCCTTTCCATTCATAACTAAAGAAAGCTTTAGCATCATTTGAATGAGTTAGAAGACCTGTAGCGATGACTGTAGATGCAATAATTACTTTTGTAATATTTTTTTCATAATAAGTTCTCCCTGTAAAATAGATTTGTACTTACTAATGCGAGTACACTGCTATTTTACAAACGGTTTCAAGCATTTACCAGTTAACACTTCATTAATTAAATTTAAGTGCAAATTAATAAGGTTTAATGCAATTGAAAAAGAACATTGATGAATTTGATGTTATTATTTTTATTTGAGGTATTATTGAATTTATTGATAGTATAATAATATTAGTAAACGTCACTCAACTATGATTGAATGATTTTTATTGTTAAAACGATATTTATATTTCTCTACATTTAATTGCAATGTTGGGTAGACAAGTAGTCCAAATTGTTATACATATAGCGTTTTTGATAATTAATGTTTATAAAACATAGAAATGACACATAGTAGAGAAGTAATTAATATGTATAATTTTACTTATAAAGAAATAAGAGATATATTCTAATTAAGGTTGATATGTTATGATTAATATATAAGTTAAAAAATATACTATTTAGTTGTATTATGCATTTTCGAAGTAAGCATAATTCAACACTTACATTTTTAAATAGATAAAATAGTGTAAAATCACGTGCCAAGATTACTATAGAGTAGGCATTGAGTATTATTGGCAATCACTTAAGTGATTGTTATTTTTTCGTGGTCAATAATAAAGATATAAATAAACATATTGAGGTCAAACGATGATAATTAAAATTTTAACAATTCTATTACTACTTTGTATATTGAGCTATTTGGTTACAAATAAAAAGAAGCCTTTTCTGTTCTTAAAGACACTCTTTATGGGTGTGGTGTTTATCTTTATAGGATATATTTCACTGGCAATATCTGCCGTAATTATTTATGGTATTATTCAATTTATCACAATTGATTTTGGCAGTTTTTTCTTAATGGGTATTATTTTGATCTTGATTTCAAGTATATTCCAATTATTTATAGTTAGATTACTTTTTAGAAAAAAGAATGTCGATTTAACAGAGGTTGTCGTTTTAGAACATTTAATTCAATGGTTCTTAGTTTATTTTGCGATCTATCAAGCAGTAAATGAAAAAATGG